>Ga0209427_10004541_pt1 | contig 16044 bp, 7 predicted proteins | sample DeeMarSWOR136_30_FD_187465 | JGI IMG/M metagenome (GOLD analysis project Ga0209427, IMG submission 187465) | Marine sediment microbial communities from White Oak River estuary, North Carolina - WOR-1-36_30 (SPAdes) (version 2) | ecosystem: Environmental > Aquatic > Marine > Intertidal zone >...
CTCTGTCTCGCCGTCTCCTGCCGTCGTTGTATCCCAGCTATACACATAGGGCGCTTCCGTATCAGTACTCACCAGAGTGTCGGCAATAAAGAATTCAACCCTATCGATCGCAATATCATCTGCTGCATCTGCCTCGATATCCACCCATTTTCTTATAATTTCTCCATCCTGAGGACTCGTTATGGATACTGTAGGCGCCTCATTGCCGCTGTTGTTCACAACAACTGATATTTCATCAGATTCTGTAGTTATGTTTTGGATATTGTAGGCGACTACCTTTATGGTGTAAGTTCCCTCAGATTCCGCTGATGTATCCCATGCGTATTCGTAAGCATTGGTTGTGTCTTCGCCGACTAGAGCTCCATTTATATAGAATCCAACCTTGCTGATTCCAATAGCACTGCTGGCAGTGGCTTGAATCGTGACCGGTTCAGTTAGCACCGAATTATCTGCCGGATTCGTTATTTCGACTACAGGCAGCCAGGTTGATTTAACTATGGTCACTCTGCCGTTGCAATTATCAGTCACATAGACATTAAAATCAGGATCGACCGCAATGCTGTTTGGGCACTCGAACTGGAGGTCACTGTTTCCCTGTGTTCCCCATTTGGTAATAAACGTCCCGTCACCTGCATATTTCACAATCCTGTAGTTTCCAGTATCCGCGACATAGATATAGCCTTCGCTATCGACTGCTATTCCCTGCGGCCAGCGGAACCGAGTATCTGCATATCCGTGGCTACCCCATCTTCTTATAAGCTCACCGTCAGAATTAAAGACATTGACTCGATCATTATCCGTGACATAAATATTATCCGAAGAGTCTATAGCAATACCCATTGGATTATTAAGGTTTGCATCCGTGCCATAGGCGTCTAAGAATGTCCCGGCAGAATTAAACTTTGATATCCTTTGATTGTTATGATCAACGACATGAACATTGCCTGTGCTGTCAACAGCAATACCCCATGTATGGTCAAACTGATAATTTCCGTTTCCGTAGCTTCCCCATTGGGTGAGGTAATTACCGTTGGAATCAAACTTAACCACTGAGTGTCTGCTGTGATTTGCTACATAAATATTCCCGGAATCATCTATGTCAACATGCATCCACCCGCAAAAATAATAATCCGTCTGGTCGTCCTCGATTCTAAGAAGTAGATTCCCCTCAGGAGTATATTTCGATACACTGCTGTTGCCTGCGATGTAGATATTCCCATCTTTGTCCACGGCTACATCTGTCGGATGGTCATGACTCCACTTGTCAAGGTAGCCGAATTCCTCATGATTAATCACCGTTACAGTGATGCTTACTTCCACGTTCTGTCCGATCGTGTCAAAGGCAACGACTTTTATAACTCTCTCACCATCTTCAACTGTGGTTGAATCCCAGGTATACTCATAGGGACTAGTAGTATCCTCACCAATCTTGGCATCATCTACATAAAACTCAACTCTATCAACGTCATTATCATCCGTTGCTTCGGCCTGAATATTGGCTTGCAGCCTTACTGTATCTCCCTCTGCAGGATTGGTAATGGAAATAGTCGGAGGCGTATCACCGGTGTTGTTAACAACCACGTATACTTCCTCAGATTCTGTAGCAGTATCTTGGGTATTGTAGGCAATTGCTTTTAATGTATAAGCGCCGTTTGCCTCTGATAATGTATCCCAGTCGTATTCATAAGGACTTTCTGTATCCTCGCCGACTTTAGTATCATTTGTATAGAATTCAACTTTGCTGATACTTATGGCACTGCTGGCAGTGGCTTGAATCGTCACTGGCTCAGTCAAAACTGAATTATCAGCTGGGTTGGTTATTTCAACTGTGGGCCGCCAATCTGACTTAAATTTTGTTATCCTGTTGTTGCAATTATCCGTTACATAAACATAAAAATCAGAGTCTACCGCAATACCGTTCATGCATTCGAATTGAAGGTCACCGCTTCCCCGGCTTCCCCATTTGGCGAGAAATGTCCCGGTCGAGGTGTACTTCACTACCCTGTAATTTTCACCGTCAACTATATAAACATTATCTTCACTGTCAATATCAATTCCCCAAGGATTTCGGAACTGATTATCCTCATATCCATGGCTTCCCCATCTTCTTAGAAACTCACCACTTGAGCTGAACACCTGGATACGATTGTTATGGCGATCTGTGACATAGATATTATTAGAAGAGTCTACAGCGATACCATGGGGATTATTAAACTGGCCGTCATTTCCTCCTTGTGTTCCCCATTCGGTTACTAATGCTCCCGCAGAGTCATATTTTACTATCCTGTTATTATTATAATCGCATATATAAACATTTCCTTCACTGTCTGCAGCGATTCCATGGGGGCTATAAAGCTGATAATCACCATGTCCATAACTTCCCCACTTAGTTACATAATTTCCGTTGGAATCGAATTTTACTATATAATGGCTGTCATTTTCCGAAGCATAAATATTTCCATCAGCATCAACGGCTATGTGAAACCACGAGTCCAAATAATACTCTTCGTTTCCTGTATACTCGATTTTGAAAACAAGTGTTCCGTCTGGAGTGTATTTTGCTATCTTATTATCGCCTGCAACATAAATATATCCATCTTTATCCAGGGCAACATCAGATGCATTATTGTGGCTCCACTTGCAGACATAGCCAAACTCCTCATGATTGACCACTGTTACATTGATGCTTGCTTCTACGTTCTGTCCGATCGTGTCAAAGGCAACGACTTTTATCACTCTCTCCCCATCTTCCACTGTAGTCGCATCCCAAGTGTATTCAAAGGGATAAGCTGTATCTTCATTGACTTTGCTATTGTCTACATAGAACTCAACCTTAGTAATTCCATCGTCGTCTGATGCATTAGCCTGTATAGTGGTCTGTAATCTTATAGTATCTCCCTCTGCTGGGTTGGTTATGGATACAGTCGGAGGCGCATCCCCTGATTTGTTTACAACAACATATATTTCACCAGATTCGGCAGTAGTATTTTGGGCATTGTAGGCAATTGCTTTTAAGGTGAAGGCCCCGTTTGCCTCTAATGAAGTATCCCAGTAGAATTCATAAAGATTGGTAGTATCCTCGCCGACTTTGCTTCCATTTATGTAGAATTCAACTTTGGAGATTCCTATATCGCTGCTGGCAGTTGCCTGAATCGTGACCGGGGAGGTTGTTAAGACTGAATTATCTGCTGGATTCGTTATGGCAACTGTCGGCCGCCATGTTGATTTGAATTTAGTAATTCTGTTGTTACAGTGGTCGGGTACATAAACATAAAAATCAGAATCAACCGCAATGCCGTACATACACTCGAATTGAAGGTCACCGCTTCCCTGACTTCCCCACTTGGCAAGAAACGTTCCATCAGATGTAAACTTCACAACCTTGTAATTACTATCGTCCACTACATAGACATTGCCTTTACCATCAAGAGCTATTCCTGAAGGCCCAAGAAGCTGGTGGTCTTCGTATCCCCATTGTCCCCATTTTCTTATAAATGTTCCGTCTGAACTAAACACCTGGACCCGACAGTTATTTCTATCCACAACGTAAATATTGTTAGAAGCATCTACTGCGATACCAAGGGGATTATTGAATAGGCCATCATTACTTCCGTTGCTTCCCCAGGTTTTTACAAAAGTCCCAGCAGATGAAAATTTTGATATCCTATGATTATCTTGATCACAAACATAGACATACCCGTTTGAATCAACGGCGATACCTGTAGGATACTTAAACTGCTTGTTACCATCTCCATAGCTTCCCCATTTAGTGACGTAATTTCCGCTGGAATCAAATTTAATTACCTGATTCCTGTCACGATTTGTAGCATATATATTACCAAGATTATCGACCGCGATACAAAACCACCACGTTAAATCATAATCGCTGCCTATATTATTGATTTCTGAAATTAAAGTTCCATTAGGAGTGTATTTTAATATTCTGTGGTCACCTGCGACGTATAGATTCCCATCTTTATCCAATGCAACATCCGACGCACGATTAGAATACCATTTGGTCATATATCCAAATTCTTCATGATTGATAACTGTTACAGTGGCGCTATCTTCTACATTCTGTCCGATCGAGTCAAAGGCAACGACTTTTATTACCCTCTCACCATCTTCCACTGTGGTCGCATCCCAGGAATATTCATAGGTGCTGTCAGTATTATCAGCGTCTTCACCAACTTTAACGTCATCAACATAAAACTCTACCCTATCCATCCCTACCACATCCGATGCATCTGCCTGGATAGTGGCTGCTAATCTGATGGTATCTCCGTCTGCCGGATTGGTTAGGGATACAGTCGGGAGCGCATCACCGCTATTATTCACAACCACAGATATTTCATCAGTCTCCTGAGTAGTATCTTGGGTGTTGCAGGCAATTGCTTTGAGGGTATAAGTCCCGTCGGTCTCTAATGTCGTATCCCAGCTATGCTCATAGGCGTTGGTTGTATCTTCACCGACCTTGACTCCATTTATGTAGAATTCAACTTTGCTGATTCCTATGGCACTGCTGGCAGTGACCTGAATTATATATGTTCCGCTAACTATAGAATTATCAGCCGGATTCGTTATCGCAACCGTGGGCAGCCAGGTTGACCTGAATTTTACAACTCTGTTGTTGTTTCTATCGGCGACATAAACATAAAAATCAGCATCGACTGCAAGACCCGTTGGGCTGTGGAATTGAAGATCATTGCTTCCCAAGCTTCCCCATTTGGTTATAAACGTCCCGTCTGAGTCAAATTTTAAAACCCGGTGATAGCAATCGTCGGTCATATATAAATTCCCCAGGCTATCAAAAGCTATGAACCTAGGACAATCAAAATGATTTTCACCGCTGCTGCTACTCCATTTACTTTGAAAGGTTCCGTTTGATGTGAAAACTTGAACGCGACCATTATGGCGATCTGCAACATAAACATTATCTGAAGCATCGATGGCGATCCCGTGGGGATTGTTAAACTGTCCGTCACCACCTCCTTGAGTTCCCCATGAGGTGATAAATGTTCCATCTGAGGAAAATTTTGATATCCTGTGATTATTTTGATCGCTGACATAGACATTCCCCGCACTATCACAGGCTATTCCCTCGGGGTTGTGAAACTGGTCATTGTCTTCTCCAAAGCTTCCCCATTTAGTGACATAGTTTCCGTCAGAATCAAATTTTACTATGTTGTGACTGCCTTGATTACAGGCATATATATTTCCAGAATTATCAATGGCTATGAAAAAATACCAGTCTAGACTAAAATCTTCGTTTCCAGTATTTTCGATTTTAGAGATGTAAGTTCCATCAGGAGAATATTTTTTTATTCTGCCGTTACCAGAGACATACAGATTCCCGTTTGAATCTATTACAATATCTGTTGGATTATCTGTATACCATTTGGTAATATAGCCGATTTCCTCCTGGTTTTTCACCGTGACTGTGATAGTATCGGATGTAAACTGTCCGATGGTGTCATAGGCTATGACTTTGAGTTCTTTCTCTCCGTCATTCACCGTTGTCGTGTCCCAATCATAGGAGTAGGGATATGTTGCTAGAGAAGCTACACTGACCGTATTAACCAGAGAATTATTCACATAGAATTCAACCTTTGTAATCCCGTTGACATCCGATGTGCTTGCCCCGATAGTGACTGTATCTCTGATTTCGTCTTGGTCTGGCGGACTTGTGATTGAACATGTCGGAGGATCATCGCCCCAGGCTACTATGACTGATACCTTTTCTCTGGTTCTTGCGCCTTCGTTATTGGTGGCAATAACCCATAACGTGTAAGGCCCACGTGTTTCTCCTGTAGCATTCCAGGATATGGAAAAGGGATCGGAGGTATCTGTTCCTAATAAGGTCTCATCCCTATAGAATTCAACGTTGCTGATGTTATACCCGCCGGGCACGGTTACATCAGCTTGAATCCATATGTCTACTTTCACAAACTCGTTCTGAGCTGGATTTGTTATCTCAATAGTCGGAGCACCAGTACGTTTATAAACAATTATTCGCCAGTTATTCCGGTCGACAATATAAACATTACCAGAGTAATCCACTTCAACATCCGTCGGATCGTCAAAGTGATAATTATCGTATCCATAGCCTCCCCATTTGGTAAGAAACGTCCCAACGGATGAAAATTTGGTAACTCTATGGTTATTATTCGGATCAACTGTATAGACGTTTCCCTCAAAGTCGACAGCTATACCCCTGGGATTTTTAAATTGACCATCAAGAGTTCCCCATTCTCCCCATTTTCTTTGATACACCCCTGCAGAATTGAAGACTTGAACTCTTTGGTTATGTTCTTCTACGACATAAATATTATCTGAGTCAAATATAGCGATATCCAGTGGCCAATGAAATTCTCCGTCTCCACCTCCTGCTCCGCCTCCGGCTTTTTCCCATGTGGCTAATAAGTTCCAATCAGAATCAAATTTTACAATCCTATGATTACCAGAATCGCAGATGTAAATATTTCCCGATTCGTCTATAGCTAATCCACTTGGTTGATTGAAGCGATCAGCTCCTCCATTCCAGCTATCCTTTTTGGAGTTATAGTTACCTTGGGGATCAAATTTTACAATCATGTTGTCATCGTATGCAGAAACATAGATATAACCCGAGTCATCAACAGCTACGTGCATTTGATGGGACGAGAAGTAGAAATCTTCACTGTTAGGTATGTTCTCTATATGGAAAACGTATGTCCCGTCCCGAGTGTATTTCACTACTTTTCGGTCACCTGCGACATAGACATACCCATCCTTGTCCACAGTCATACCTGTTGGATTTTGCCAGGTATTTGTGGTGGTGCTCCATTTGCGCAAAAAATTGTAAGTTTGTTGTGCCTGGGAAAAAGTCACAAGGGAAAAGAATAGAATTAAATTAAAGATAATAATGAGGCTTTTTTTCATTTTATTTCTCCCCAAAATATATATTTCTCCCCCCTTATTTCAGAAAAAGAGAAGATATTTCTAAGCTTGTCAATAATTCCTTAGCTCCAAACCTCAAAGTAACCTAAATAATATATGCTACTATATGTTAATCATTGTATAAATGTCAAGGGGCAAAGGCTTAAATTGACTTAAATCGGGGATTTGGCTAAAATTCTAGCCTTCGGCGGTGTAGCTCAGGTGGTTAGAGCATGCGGCTCATATCCGCAGTGTCGGGGGTTCGAGTCCCTCCACCGCCACTTCGCATTTCTTGGTAAAGAGTAGACACGCATCTTATTTCCAGCCGTGCATGCAGGCTTAGATCCTATTTCCAGGCAGGTGTTAAGAAGGTGTCAATGAGTTGAGTCAGGTCTTCAAAAGACCTTTAGCCTAAATTAGAATCATGAAACAGAGTCAAATGATTAAAAGTAGAATTAAAAAAACCATCCGCGAATACAACCTCCTCGAGAAAAAAGATAGGATTCTTGTCGCCTACTCAGGAGGAGTGGATTCCACGGGTTTACTCAACCTGCTCCTTGAACTTCGAGGGGAATGGTCTTTTGAGCTTTTCCTGGGTCACTTCAACCACAAGCTTCGCCATACCGCAGATGAGGATGAACAGTTTGTCAGACGCATAGCTAAGAAATATTCCCTTCCGCTTTTTGTTGGCAGCAAAGATGTTGGCTCCTATGCCCGGAAAAAGAAGCTTAACATCGAGGAGGCAGGAAGAGAACTCAGGTATGATTTCTTAAAAAAGACTGCTCTTAAAATCGGGGGAGCTAAGATCGCCACGGGTCATACGATGACCGATCAGGCAGAGACTTTTCTGATGCGGCTCATGAGAGGAAGCGGACTTCGCGGGCTCGGGGGCATCTTTCCCCTGGTGGAAGGCAAGGTTGTCAGGCCTCTGATTCAGGTCGAACGCCAGGATATCGAGGCCTATCTTAGAAAGAAAGGGATAGAATTCCACACCGACGAGAGCAATTTTGACCGGCGCTTCTTGCGAAACAGGATCAGGCTTGATCTTGTTCCTTATATAAAAAAGAATTTTGAGCCTGAAATCATCTCCAGCCTGGGGAGGATTGCTTCCATCATCCGTGAAGAAGACAGTCTATTGGAAAAAATAGCCGAGGAGAAAGCGAAAAGAGCAATATCGAAAAAGAACAATAAAATCTCTCTTGAAGTAAAACCTCTTTCCTCTCTTTCCCGGGCAATGGCCAGGCGGGTTGTCCGGGGTTTTATTTCTGAGCTAAGGGGAAACTTAAGAGAAATCTCTTTCGAAGATGTCGAATCTGTTTTATGCCTGAAGGAGGGGAAAGAGTTCCCCTTAAGAAAAGGCCATGTTTTGCGAAGGGAGAAAGGCCAGATATTCTTGAAAGGCAAGATTCCTCCTAAGATAAAATATGAATACAGGTGGGAAGGGAAAGGACCTCTTGAAATAAAAGAGCTCAAATTGAAGTTTGAGGGAAAAAAGATAAAAAGAGGGAAATCTCTCCCCCTTGATTTCGATGATCAAACCAGAGCTTTTCTTGATCTGGGGAAACTAAAATTTCCCCTTCTGATTCGAAACCGCCGTAAAGGAGACAGGTATCAACCGTTAGGAGCCCCTGGACAAAAGAAGCTCAAGGAAATACTGAGAGCTAAAGGTATTCCCTTATCAGAGAGAGAAAGACGGCCAGTTTTTCTCTCCGGAGATAAAATCGTCTGGATTCTTGGGCTTCCGGTCTCAGAAAAGTTTAGAGTCGAGGAGGGGACAAGCGACATTTTTGAGATAAAAAAGCTATAAAAAGAAAAGACATCCCCCCCTTTATTTATCTTTCTTATTTATCAGCATTGTTTATTTTAAAAACTATTAGCCTCTTAGGGTGAGGAAGCTCGTATAACAAGGTTAAGGCTGTTCAGATAAATATCACCCTAAATTTCATCTTGAAAGGGCATTGAGAATGCAGCACATTAAATGTATTAATATAGATGTCATGTATAAAAGTGCTAAGTGCACATTCTTTATTTTATCGGGTGGAGGCAAGGGTTCAGTTAGCCCTGGTTTTGCTGCTTACCTGGTTATTACGAAGCGATGGACATCTTGCAACTATCTCAGAAAAGATATAAGATTAAAACAACAGGGACAGGACCAAGATTAAAAAAATTTCAAAAAGGAAATGCCTGGAGCAAGGAAGATAGCTTAGATTTCAGGGGAGAGTTACCATAGTGCCTGGAGCGCCTATTTTTCCGGAGCGAGGAAGATAGATAATGAAGAATATATCAAGAATTTCTCAGCACAAACACGCCAAAGCAAAGACCAGGGATAAATCTCCATCTGCCCGGAAAGGCTTCACCTTGGTTGAGATTCTGGCAGCCGTGGCGATAATAGGCATCATGGCTTTAATATTCTATCCGAACATCCTGAACACTTTGGAGACAAGAAAGATAGAGGGTTCAGCAAGAGAAATACTGACAACTTTACAGAGGGCAAAATTTCAGGCTGTTAAAACAAAATTGAACCATAGGGTGAAGTTTGAGGCTGTGGGCGAGGGCTGGTTTTATTCCATTGAAAAAGAAGATAATCCGAACGAATGGAACATAATACGTGGATTTCTGAAAAAATCAATCCCCTCTGAATTTCAAGTGGATGTAGATTTTCCGGATGAGATTGTCGAATTCTCACCGTTGGGTCTTGTTGCAAACTACAGCTCCTCACAAAACAGCATCACTCTCCAGAGTACTAAATTAGCAACTTATGGCAAGCCTGACCAGAGAATCATTAAGGTGATAGCTGGGGGCGCAATTCAATACATAGTAGCTGAAGGTGAATAAAAATGATTACTAAAAGAGAAATCTTTGATAAAAAATCACAGATTCCCGTTGAAGGATCGTTAGATAATAATTCCAGGAATGATGCTAAAAACAAGGGTTTTTCTATGATAGAAGTTGTGGTGGGGATAGCCCTTGTGGGTGTTGCCTTATTGGGATTGGCCCAGCTTTTCGTTTTAAGTGTGATGAATAATGCTCGCTCAGATTCGATGACAAATGCCACTTTTTTAGCTCAGCAACAGATTGACTTTCTGAGGAACCTATCAGCCGATGAGCTGTACAACTTATCCTTAAGTCCGATTGATGAACTGATGGATATCAATAGTGATGGAACAGTTGATTTCAGAAGAATAACTCAACTTGCGTCGTCAGGATTTTATTGGAACGTGAGAGTCCTGGTCTTTCCGGGACTCCAGGCACAAGTGGCGATGGAGAATCTTCTCGCCAGTCCTTCCGAATATCAAGTCCGAGCCGACATAAACACGGTTATAAGCAGGTGAGCGGATAACTATGAATAAGCTTAATAGAGAGGAAAAAATGAAGGCCAAAATATCAAATCAAAGGTTTTCATCTTTAAATGCTTCTTCTAGACGCGGGTTTACTGTGATAGAGGTTTTAGTCGGTAGTTTAATCATGCTGACCATCATTATGGCAACCTTAGCTCTCTACACGAAGAGCAACAAAGTATCAGTTGACCAGCAGGGATTTGCAGAGCTTCAGCATGATGTTCGGGCTGCCATGTATTTTCTTTCCAGAGATCTAAAATCCGTAGGAGCTGGCTTGCCTCTGCAATTGTCTCACAGTTTTCTTGAGGGAGAGAACAATGATAAAAAAGGCAATCCTTTGATTGAAACCGACAGGCTAACAATCCTCGGAAACTCAGACCCCTTAAGACTTATCATTCAAGACTTTGATCCTGGTTCTAACACTGTTACGTTTGAACCAAATCAATTTGATATCTATCCTTATACCGCAACTTCCTATCCTGATGACCCGCTGGGTTATATAAACAGATTAATTATTGTTCTCCCTAATCCTGATTTAAATGATAAAAAAGCAGAAGTGGGTAAAATCATATCTGTAAATTTTGTTACGAACCAAATCGTATTTGATAGAGTTAATGCGAAAGTGCCAAAAGATTTGAACCTGAATCCAGGTGGTGACCCAGATGACTACGTTGGAGGCACAGTCAACTTTATCGAGCTTAAAACATACTGGCTTGATGTCAGTGGCAGCTATCCGGGTTGCCATGCGGGAGATGACGGATATTTAGGGCAGCCAGGAGTTTTTTATGTCTCTCAATGGAATCCGATAAGCGATGGTTATGAGTTTTTGGCTCTTGCTCAAAACATCGAAGATCTCCAATTCCAATACCACGGTGACATGGATGCGGACCAGCAGCTCGATGACAATAACAGCGATGGGTTAATTGATGTGAATGATTTCCTTAACTGGGGCGATAAAGGTGATAAAAACTTCAATTGGAATGACGATGAAGTTACAGCCGGGATTCGTTCTGTGAGATTCTTAATTCTTGGAAAAACAGCCAATCCTTATATTGGTTTTTCAGGAACTCCTTCAGCTGCTGTTAGGTATATCTACGGAAAACCCGCTGTTGCTGATTCTCCTGTAGGAGAGGAAGCAGATAAACACAGAAGGTTTTTGCTTGAGTCGACTGCCCAAATCAGGAACATGTCCCTGAACATATATAACAGCGGTACAAATTAAAGAGGATGAAATGAGGGAAAAAAAGAGATTTCAGAAAATAAAGGGTAAATTGCCGGCTTCGAAGCATGAGAAAGGAATGGCCTTGATTATTGTCGTCATAGTACTTGCTTTTCTGCAAGTTATCGGGCTTGTGCTTCTCCAGGTGACAGGCACCGGTCCCAAGGTTGCCGGAAACATTAGGACCCAACAGCAGGCTCTTAATGCTGCTGAAGCAGGGTTTGATGTTGCCTGGGTAAATATCGAAGAATATTTTGGACTCGGCGAATGGGCCCATTTTGACGGACATTATGTCGTTGAACCTTCAGGGATTGATGACCCTCAATCGGATAATTATTTTAGAAGATTGAGCGATATAGAACTTCTGAATCTGATTGATTCTGACTGGGATGGGATAGCTGATGTGGAAAACGTTATTTTCTGTCGACAGACTTATGTTCAAACAGAGGGCAGCCCGGACAATCGTTACAGGTACACTGCGTTTTTAATTGATGATGAGGCTGGAGGGGGAGTCGCTGACCCCACCGATGCAATTCTAGTCTGCATCGGGAGTGTTGAGCTAGGAAACACTATTACGACCACAAGGTTAGAAATAGAATTGGTCCTTGAACGGCCAGGAACATGATTAACATGATTAAACATAAATAAGCGGGGTGAAAAAATGAATAAAATAAAGAAAGCCAAGGTGTTATTTTTGCCGCTGTTCATACTGATCTGTTTTTTTGCTGTGATGTTCTGGGCTCAGGAAGACTGTGTAGAATATCTGGGAGGAATTTTTACTGAAAATTTCAACACCGAAGATTATAAAGATACAGACCATACTTCAGTCGCCTACTGGCCTCCAGGACCGATATCGCTGAACTGGTTGGGCGGAAACTTAGAGATCACTGCTCCTTCAGGAATGGGATCACAAATTTATGTCTGTGATCAAGGTGACTTTAATGGTGATGGTCTTCCTGATTTGATTGGTCTAGATATCACAGATATGGACCCAGGTCCAGGGACAGATAGACGTTATGTATTGATCTTTATAAGAAATACCTTTGAAGATCTTGATGATGATGGACTAGATGATGATGGCCTTATTTTTCAGACAGTTGAGAGCGAAATCTATGAGGAAGACTTAGATGTTGGGCCGGCGTCCATAACTACTGGAGATTACAATAATGACGGATTAATTGATTTTTTCTTCTATAAGAATGATGATGACGACCCAGTTTATGATAAATTTGTGGTAGGCATGTACATAAACAAAGGAACAGCAACTGACCCGGATTTTAGCCCCCACGATCAATCTCCAAGCTTGGATTTTACAAGCAGGTTCATGAGTGCCGGGATCTACTGTCGGTGGTCTGCAGACCATTTGGTTTCTGTGGATATAGACCAGGATGGAGATATAGACGTACTGGTTATCAGTAATAATCAAATATTTTTGGTGAGGAACCCTGGTCCGGGTAGTTTTGATATTAATAATTTTGGCATAGTTGAATTAAATTATGACCAGCCTCCTGGTTTTGATATAGACATGGGAGGCTCTACTATAGATGCTGCTGATTTTGACAATGACGGAGATACAGATATCGTGGCAGGTTCAGTGGCAGATATTGCCTTTTTAGTTTTTTATGAGAATGATGGAACAGGATACTTTACTCGTCATGAACTTCCGATTCCCAATCCTGACTGTATAGGCGCAGTTGCAACCTGTGTTGGTGATTTTAATCAAGATGGATGGATCGATTTGATGTGCTCCAATGATGTATGGCGGGCTGGGAATGATGCCAGGATGTGGATGTATACGAATAGGGGACTTGCAGAAGGCGAAGGTATTCCCATAGATTTCGAATTTGAATGCTTAAATGATTGCGATCCCATTACACCTCCAACAGAGTCAGGTGAACATGATGTGGATATGGGCATATCCGTAGATTTTGACATGGACGGAGATATTGATTGGGTTTTTGCGGATGCCAACCATTCTGGAGATTACTATCTGGCTGTAAACGAATTAGCCAATGTTTATACCACCTACGGAGAAGCTTGGTCCACCAATATCTCGGCCGGACTTGATCCCGAGCTCTTTGCCATAACCAAAGTGCAGATTAACAATATCAACCAGAAAACCCGCGGGAAGTCGAAAGACGGTCTTAAAGTGGAATACTATCTATCCAATAATAACGGACAAGATTGGGAACACCTCGCTACATACGAGGGGAATGATATCAAGAATGAAAATGATCTGGAACATACATTTACTCACTTTGGTTCCCACCTCAGGTGGAAAGCTATTATGTCTGCCCCCGAGGATCCGATGGAAGAATTTTCGGGTGCATCATTCGATACTCCGCTGATTGAGGAGATTGATTTAGAATATATTCTTGTTGACAAAAAGGAATACTCTCGCACCTCTGTCATGGTGACGAATGTTGTGGACGGCGGTGAGCAGAAAAAGTATCTCCTCGCCAGCACGTTTTACTTTCCAACCTGGAATGGGCATCTAAGGGCTTATGATTTGACATCTATGACTCCTGAGACTACATCTTACTCTGTTCTCAGGACAGTGAGTCGTCAAGATTTAACCCAGGAATCAGGAAGAGATATTGTTCCTTCCGGCGTGGAAATAGTTTGGGATGCTGGAGAGCTCTTGGATTCCCGCTCAGCTGCCAGTAGAACAGTATACACGGCCATTGCCGAGGATTCTGTTTTAACAAGAGTCGATTTCACTGTTTCGAATGTGGATATCCTGGGGCCGATTCTGCAGGATGTGAACAACGATAATGAAGGATTGATAAATTTTATAAGGGGAGAAGGACGCGAGTGGAAACTGGGAGACAGCAACCATTCCAATCCCGTTGTTGTCGGCCCCCCATATGAAACACCTGCTCTGATGGGAGACGGATACCAGGAGTTTATGAACACATGGGAAGACAGACGCAAAGTGGTTTATGTGGGAGCGAATGACGGAATGATTCATTGTTTTGATGTTCTCACCGGAGAAGAATTATGGGGCTTTATCCCTTACAACCTTCTTCCCAAGATAAAGAATATGTGGGCAGTCGCAGCGGTAACTGGAGAGAGGTTCTTTGCCAGAGATGATTATGTAGACGGGAGCCCGATGGTTGCCGATGTTTACATAGACGTTAATGGAGATGCCAGCAAAGAATGGACAACGATTCTTATCTGTGGTCAGGGGGCTGGCAAAGGAAGCGGTCTCGGAGGTGGAACAAATTATTATTTTGCCCTGGATATTACTGACCCTGATGATCCTGAGCCGCTTTGGGAGTTCACTCATGATTTTTTGGGAGAGACCTGGTCTGTGCCTGTAGTGGGCAAAATCCGAAAAAACGGAGAGGACGCCTGGCTTGCCTTCATGGGATCTGGTTATGACAATAGACCGAGTGAAGTAGTCGGCAATGTTTTTTATGCAGTAGATACAGAGACCGGGGAATATTTTTGGGCATTTTATGCAGGGGAAGTGGACACCACAGGTGATTTGGGTTGGAACATTCCCAACACCATCCCTGGTTCCCCTTCGATAATCGATATCGATCAAGATGGGTACGCAGATAGAGTGTATGTGGCAGATTTGGATGGAAGAGTGTGGAAAGTAGATGTAAGTATAGAATATGAAGATCCCGACTCCTGGGAAGCAGTGACAATCTATGAAGACTCGAGAAATTATCCGATTATAAGCAAACCAGCTGTCTGGATTAATTATGTTTCAGGAGGATCAATCCCTCGTCTGTATTTCGGGACAGGGGGCGATGATAGAGCTCCGAGTAATGCCACCTACTCTTTTATTGCTCTTAAGGATGCACCTGTTCCTGAGGTAGAGTGGTATCTCGGTAACGATAGCATTCTTGACCTGCCAGCAGAAAAAGATATGGGAAATATAAGCAGTGGAGAGAGAGTGTGGGCTGATCCTAAAGTCGCTGATTACGTTGTTTATTTCAGTACCCTAACTGGAAGCATAGATAGTGTTGATCCCTGCGAAAGTATAACGGGTGTAGGAAAGCTGTATGCAAGATATATCCAAGCTCAAGCTGGGACCACTCTGGGCGGCACTGCCTTTGAAACAGCTTCTGGTACTCATGAAAGCCTGGACCTGGCTATAAAGACAAAAGCAGCGGTCACTATAGGCGAAAGAGAGAGAGCTCCGGGTGGCGCCAGGAAGAGAGAGGTCTATATTCAGGAATATGATTCGACAATTCAGAAGCTAGAGCAGGCAGGCACTTCTATGCTTAAGGTTAAATCCTGGAGAGAAGTCTACAGGGTCATTAGATAAAAGATAAAATCGGGGGCTGCCATAAAAGGGGACAGCCCCCATTTTTATCTGCATTTCTTTACTAAATCATATCCCTACATTTGTAGGGGTTTGATTCATCAAACCCACCTTATTTATTCTGTTGGGGCTTGATTTATCTTGTGCAGGGATTTGATATCTTGTGTAGGGGCTTGATTCATCAAGCCCACCTTATTTATTCTGTTGGGGCTTGGTTTATCTTGTGCAGGGATTTGATATCTTGTGTAGGGGCTTGATTCATCAAACCCACCTTATTTATTATGTAGAGG
>Ga0209427_10004542_pt1 | contig 16042 bp, 12 predicted proteins | sample DeeMarSWOR136_30_FD_187465 | JGI IMG/M metagenome (GOLD analysis project Ga0209427, IMG submission 187465) | Marine sediment microbial communities from White Oak River estuary, North Carolina - WOR-1-36_30 (SPAdes) (version 2) | ecosystem: Environmental > Aquatic > Marine > Intertidal zone >...
TATTACTCTGAATTTGTCAATTTCATTTTCCACCTGCTCTTCCTCCAATTTTTCTATAATCCTTAGAGTTGCCCTGCTATCACCAATTCTGCCTAAAGCTTCAATTATTTTATTAATCACCATACGATCTTTTTCAATTCTAAGAGCTCTACACATTAAATTAGTGGCTCTACTATCTTTTATTAAACCAAGCTGTCTTGCAGCTTCAGCTCTTTTGTGCCAATTACCATCATGGAATAGTTGTTTAATCAAAGCGTTAAATTCAGCATTTTTTTCATGCCAATTCATAATTCATGTAAATATTTGTCAATAAAATATTAGAATTTAATGATTATGTAATATAAAAATCTAGAAAGAAAAAAGAAGACAGAAACATTTTTTCATTTGTTCAAAAGAGAGTTCATATGCTCTATTCGTTTCTGTAATAACTTCTGTGTTCCTACATCCTTCCTATGAAATAATTTTCCTTCAATACAATTAACACCTGCTTCAGCTATTTGTTCTGCCTCTTTTAAAGAATCTGCAATTCCTAAAACTCCCATTGCTCTTGAAGTAGTAGTGAATATCTTTCCATTCTCCCGATAGACTGATGCATAATAATATCTTGCTCTTGATTTTTTAATTTTTTCTCCCATTATTTTAATCTCCTCATCCCTTCTAGGATTAATAGGATATCCTTCTGGAGCTAAATATTTGCATACAGTAGCCTTTTCATCAAAATGAAAATTTTTAGATAAATTTCCATTGATTATCCTCCAACAAATATCTATAAAGTTTCCCTTGAGAAGGGGTAAAATATTCATTGCCTCAGGGTCTCCCAATCGCGAATTATATTCAATCAATTTTATTCCATTTAAGGTTTTCATGAATTGTCCATACAAAAACCCTTTATATTCTACTCCAGTTTCTACTTTCACAGCAGCAATCGTTTTTTTCATATCTTCGAGGGCAATATTGACATCCTTTTGTGTAATAAAAGGCATTAGATGATCTTCCATTGAATAAGAACCCATTCCACCAGTATTTGGACCCTTATCATCTTCGTATGCTCTTTTATGATCTTGCACTAAAGGTGAACCCAGAACATTTGTTCCATCAACAAAGGTTTGCAAGGTGAATTCTTCACCTTCACACTTTTCTTCTAGAAGGAATCTATTCTTATTTTTGACCAATTCCTGACAATATTCTAAAATATCTGCTTTCGAGAACAAATGATCTCCATAAACTTTAACACCTTTACCTCCAGTTAGCCCCTCTGGCTTCACAACAATGTTTTCTTCTCCCATATCTTTAATATAACTCTCAAGTCCATTTAATGAATTAAATACTCTACTCTTGACATTTGATGCAATATTATATTTTTCCAATAAGGCTCTAGCAAAAACTTTTGAACCCTCTAATTGAGCAGCTTCAATTTTGGGGCCAACACATTGAATTCCACCTTTTTCAAGTGCATCAACAATTCCTATGACCAATGGAGCCTCAGGTCCAATTACGACAAAATCTATACTATTCTCTCTACAAAAATCTATAATTTCTTTAAAATCAGTCTCAGAATGGATTTTAATTTTTTTACTAAGATCTTCTAGTCCAGCATTTTTAAAACTCATAAAAGAAAATAAAGTAGCGCCTCCACTAACAAGAGTTTCACCAATAACATGTTCTCTTGCACCGTGTCCAATAATTAATATTCTATCCATTTGATAGTCTCTCTTTTATAACATATTTATAATTACTAATTAGGTTAATATTTAATTTTAATATTAATTATTAATCAAATAATTATATACTATTTTATGATCTGGATAAAAATGTCAGAAGATAAATACAGAAAAGTTGCAAGAACAATTGTAAAAGCGGGTTTATTTCCATTTCCGATAAATGATACTATGATTGAACTATTAAAATTATTGATTAATGAAGAACAATTGGATTTTATCATGGCTTTCAAAAGTAAACCTTCTCTAACTTTAGAAGAATTAAAATTAAAAAGTAAAATGTCAGAAGAGGAAATTAACAACCATGTTGAAAAGTTAGCTAAAAAAGGATTTATGTTTAATCAACCTAATTCAAAAGGCATAATGATATACAGATTAATGCCACTTGTAATGGTTGGTGCTTTTGAGTACACTTTTATGAAGAAAATTGAATTTTCTAACGAAAATAAAAAAATCGCCAAACTGTTTGAACAATTATTTAATGAATTAACTGATTTTATACAAAATAATTATGATATGATTTTACCAATATTTCAGAAGATGCTTCCATTTGATAGAACTATTCCTTTTTACAACAATATAGAAGGTGAAGTTATTCAGATTAACATTAATAAAGATATAGAGATCCCAGAAGAAGAGGTGGTAGTTACTCAAAAAATAGAAGAAATATTAGATAAATTTGATGAGATCGCCGTAGGACATTGTTTCTGCAGACATCACCAAGACTTATTATCAAATCCATGTAAGCAGACAGAACTTAGGGAAAACTGCTTCACATTTGGAAAATCTGCTAAATATGTTGTTGAGCAAGGATTTGGAAGAATGATAACTAAAGATGAAGCCCTTTCAATTCTAAAAAAATCTCAAGATGATGGGCTAGTTCATAAAGCTTGGCATCCTCATTCTGATTTCTCTAAAGCCGAAACGAGTATTTGTAATTGTTGTAAATGTTGTTGTGGAATTTTTGATTGGTGGCGAAATGGAACAACATCTATGATAAATTCAACGAATTTTCTAGCAAAAATTGATAAGAACAAGTGTGTTGGATGCGGTACTTGTTTAGAGAAATGTCCTGTAGAAGCAATACACGGTGATGATAATAATAAAGCAGAATGTGAATCAGAATTATGTATAGGATGTGGTGTTTGTGCTCATTTCTGTCCGGAAAATGCGATAAATTTATTAGAAGGATTGAGAACTGTGTTTGTTCCGCCTCCTAGATTAAGAGTTTAAAGTATCTCAAAGTTTTTTATATTATTTTTTCATTATCATTATAATACTGTAATATCAAAAAAATTAATTAATAATAGAATTTTCTTTTGAACTTAATAGAAACGAGTGCATTACTTTTTTATTATGACAAAAAATGTTTGCATTGAATTCAAAAATGTATCAAAAAAGTATAAAGATCTCTTAGCTTTAAATAATGTTTCATTTACAATAGATAAAGGAGAGGTATTTGGGTATATTGGTCCTAATGGAGCAGGAAAAACAACAACAATCAAAATTTTAGTGGGTCTTATAACAGAATTCAGTGGAAAAGCCTATATTTATGGAAATGACATTCAAAAAGATCATAAAGATTTACATAAACTTATAGGATATCACCCTCAAGAAGCAGGTTTCCAAGAATGGCGTACTATTGATCATGCTTTTAAAACTTTTGGTCGTCTTTCTGGACTTAACTCTGATTACCTTGAAAATCGAACTCAAGAAATTTTAAAGTTAATAGGGCTTAATGATTTCCGATATAAAAAAATAGTTCACCTATCAGGAGGTATGGTCCAAAAATTAAGACTGGGACAAGCACTTCTTCATGAACCTGAAATTTTGATTATGGATGAACCTTTATCTGGCCTGGATCCCCAAATGAGGTATCAATTTAAAGAGATCATAAAAAAATTGGCTAAAAGTGGGATTACTATTCTATTTTCTTCGCATATACTTAGTGATGTTCAAGACATAGCAAAAACAATTGGTATATTAAACCATGGGCAAATAATGAAAATTGGTTCTCCAGAAGAGCTCCAAACTAGTTTCCATATAGGAAATATACTAGAAATTGTTGTAGAAAAAAATACACCTCTTTGTAATAATTTAGAAGAAATATCCGGAGTTGCTTCTATAGAAAATTTCAATAATAATAGACAGTTAATTCATCTAAATTCTGATTTTAATATCGATTTAATAATAAATAATCTTTTAAGAAAAATAGTGGAGCAGCAATGCCGAATTAGAAGTTTCAAATTACTAAGACCTAGTTTAGAAGAAGTTTATTTAAAATATGTAGGAGGTGAAACAACATGAGCTTAAAACTACTCTTTTTAGATGAATTGAAAGGATTTGCAAAATCAAAAGTCATGATTGTATTATGGATTGGTATGCCCTTATTATCATTTCTATTGCAATTTATTGATCAGCGTGCTTTAGAAGGCATGTCTATTTCTTTATTGATTTCTATTGTCGTTTCGAGTATTGGAGGTACCCTCTCTGGGATAATGTTAAGCACTACAATTGTTAGTGAAAGAAATCGTCATATCTATGAATTATTTTTAATCAGACCCGTTAAACGCTGTAACTTACTATTAGCGAAATTTTTGGCAGTCTATTTATGTTTAGTTATTGCTATATCATTATCACTCGCATTAGGTCTTATAATTGATGGGCTTACTGATGATTTATCAGAACTCTATTTGAATAGCACAATTGAATCTTTCACTATTGGAATTTCTTCAATGGCGATTACATGTTCAATAGGTATATTCTTTGGCGTTTTAGTTTCATCTGTACCTGTCGCAGCAATTCTATCAGTTTATTTAGGTAGTCAATTATCAACTCTTATTATCTTACCTACTATCTTTATAGAGGTTTTGAATCCTCAATTATTAGCTATTACTTTGGGAATAACTCTCACAACTATTATCATGGGTATAAATTTATTCTTATTCAGTAGAAAGCAATTTTAAAGTAGAAACATTAAGAATACTAAAGGATCTATCTTTCTTTTTCTAGTTCCTTATTTTTTGAAAATTTACGAAAACCATAGATAATTCTATGAAGTGCAGTTAAATTAGTACCGATTGCCAAGATTATCATGGTCCAAGCTATTGCTGTTGTAAACCAAATCTGAAATATCGAACCAATAAATAATATAGGTATGCGATCAGTTCTTTCTAGTATCCCAATACCATATAGATTATCTATTCCTAAGGCTTCAATCTTAGCTCTAGTATATGAAGTTAAGAATGCCCCTACTAAAACTAGAATTCCAATTTCTAATGTTGTATATCCTCCAAAAATAATGCCAATAAATAAGAAAAAATCTCCAATTCTATCTAATGTAGAGTCTAAAAAACCTCCTAATAAAGTAGGACCTTGAAGTCTAGCCACTACTCCATCTAACTGATCAAACAATTCAGTAATAAATAGAAAAAGGATTATAATAATTAAAAAATGATAAATGAATCCAAAAAACGTAGTAATTGCGGAAATTAAACCTAAAAACGTAAAGTAATTAGCAGGTATTTTAATTAACTTCTTACCTAAAGGAAGTAATAGTTTTTCAGAAAATCTTTTTATTTGTAATAACATATAATAATCTGTCCTATTACTTTATTATCTATTATCTGATAAAATTAGGATTATATCAAAATAAAATTTTATTAAATATTATACAAAATAAAAAAAAATATAACAATCTAAATTCCATAAATAGGATAATATTTTTCTTCTATATACTTAATAAAGTAATCCGGATTTAAATTTTCTCCAGTAATTTTTTTAATTAAGTCAGGAGCCCGATAGATTTTGCCATATTGATGCACATTTTCTTTTAAATAATTCAAAAGATTCGAAAATTCTCCTTTCTCATAATCTTGAGGTAGTGATGGATTTTCTTTTAATGCATGTTTATATATTTGGGCAGCATAGAGATTCCCTAAAGCATAGGAAGGAAAATATCCAAACCCAGAAGTCCAATGAACATCTTGTAATATACCAAGAGAATCATTAGGTGGTACAATTCCTAATAATTCTTTCATTTTTGCATTCCATAATTCTGGTAATTCACTTACTTGAAGGTTATCTTCAATAATCATTTTCTCTAGTTCAAATCGCAATATTATATGTAATCCATAGGTTACTTCATCGGCATCTACTCTGATAAATGATGGCTGTACCACATTTATGGATCGGTAAAATTCTTCCATTGGATAATCTTTTAAATTTACTGGAAAAGTTTTTTGGAAAATTGGATACCAATATTTCCAAAATTCCTTACTACGCCCGACTATATTTTCCCACATTCTAGATTGAGATTCATGAATCCCCATAGAACTTCCATCAGCTAATAATGTTCCATGAATTTCTTCTTTAAAACCCATTTGATAAAGTCCATGACCACATTCATGAATAGTTGAGAAAATGCAATCAGGAAGATAATCTTCCCTTATTCTAGTTGTTATTCGGGTATCTATTGATGATAATGAAATAGTAAAAGGATGTATAGCTTTGTCTTGTCGTCCTATATTAAAATCAAAATTAAGTTTTTTCATTATATTAAGGCTTAATTGCCATTGTTTTTCAGAATCATAATTTTTCTTTAATATTAATTGAGTTGGTTTATCAGAAACTCTATTTAGTTTGTTAACAATCTTTACCAATTTAGGTTTCATCTCATCAAAAATTTTTAAAATCCAATTATAAGTTGAGCCAGGTTCAAATAGGTCTAATAAAGTTGAATATAAAGTTGGACCCGTATCAAGTTTTTCGGCAAATTCTTTTCGTAATTCGATAATTTTCTCAAGATAAGGTTGGAATAGTGAAAAATCACCCTTTTCTCTTGCTTTTTCCCATTCTATATGCCCTAAGGTCGATGTTTTAGCAATTTCAGAGACGAGTTCTTCAGGGATTTTTATTGCTTGTTCATATTCTCTTTTTGTTTCTCTTATCATTGCTAAATCTATTTTACTTAGATCCTCTAATTTTTCAGCATCCTTTATTAATTTACCAGTTTTATCCGATTTTATTCTTGAATGGATAAGATTTTGCATTAGTGCGATTTGCTCAGCTCTTCCTTTTACTGAGCCTTTAGGCATATTAACTTGTTGATCCCAATTCAAAAGGGCTCTAATATAAACTAATTGCATAATTTCATTAAAATATTCCCAAAGTTCTTTTATAGCATTCATAATTTAACCATTTTAGAATATTATTTAAAATATATAGTGTATGTTAATTTTCTACAAAAATGTTTCGATTTTTTGTCCTAGAATTAAGGATCTGGGTGATAAAGAAAAAAAAGAAATTTGAATTAAATTAGATATAATCCATTCAATTATAATCTATAGATTGGATAAAATTTATCCTTAATATACTTAAAAAAGTAGTCTGGATTTAAATCTTCTCCAGTTACTTTCTTTATTAAATCATTTGCTCTATAGATTTTACCATGTTGATGAATATTTTCTCTTAAGTAATTTAATAAATTAGAAAATTCACCTTTTTTATAATCTTCAGGGAGTTGAGGCACTTTTTTTATTGCATTTGAGTAAATTTGTGCAGCATATAGGCTCCCTAGAAAATAAGTTGGAAAATATCCTATAGCTCCCATCGACCAATGAATATCTTGTAGTACTCCTTCTTTATCATTAGGAGGTATAATTCCTAAATATTTTTCAATTTTAGAATTCCATATTTCTGGTAACTCATTTACCCGGATTTTATCTTCAATTAAGTCTTTTTCTATTTCAAATCTTAAAATAACATGTAAACCATATGTAACTTCATCAGCATTGACCCTAATAAAAGAAGGCTGAACACAATTAACTGCCCGGTGAAATTCTTCCATCGGATAATCCTTTAAATTTTCGGGGAAATATTTTTGAAAAGATGGATACCAATAAGTCCAAAATTCTTTACTTCTTCCGACAATATTTTCAAGCATCCTTGATTGTGATTCATGGATTCCCATAGAAGTACCATTACACAATATAGTATCATGAAGCTCTTTCTTAATTCCCATCTCATATAGTGCATGACCACATTCATGTATAGTTCCAAAAATACACTCATTAAGAAAATCTTCTCTGGTCCTTGTCGTTATACGAACATCCATTGAAGCTAAACCTGATGTGAATGGATGAGTTGATCTGTCTTGACGCCCAATTCCGAGATCATAATTTAATTGTTTTATAATCTCAAAACTAAGTTTGAATTGTTTATCGACATCATAATTTTTATGTAATACAGAATCATCAGGTTTATCTGAAGATGAATTTAGCTTTTTTACGAAATCAATTATTTTTGGTTTTATGGGATTGAAAATATTCGCAATCCAATTATAAGTAGCCCCTGGTTCGTATAAATCTATTAGTGTAGAATATATATCAGGATGGGTTGCTAATTTAATAGCTTTTTCTTTTTGTAATTCAACTGTTTTTTTTAAGAATGTTTCAAAAATCGAGAAATCACTTTTTTTATAAGCTTCTCTCCATTCCTTTGCGGCTAATATACTAGTTTCAGCGATTTCAACAACTAATTTCTCAGGTAATTTAGTTTCTAATTCATATTCTCTTTTAATTTCTCTTAACATAGCACTTTCAATTTCATTGAGATTACTAAGGTTTTCAGCTTGTTTTATTAATTTACCAAGTTTATCTGCAGTTATTCTTTTATGAATTAATTTTTCTAAGAGGGATACTTGTTTAGACCTCCCTTCTAATGTACGATAATTTTGCATATTTACTTCTTGATCCCAATTTAAAACAGCTTGAGCATAGTGCAATGTCATTATCTCACTAAAATAGTCCCGAAGTTCTTTAATAATACTCATTTTTAAAATCTCATTTAAAGTGTTTTTTAATGATTTTTTACGGAATTTAGGTAAATTTTTGCATAAAAATTATGCTATTATTTATTTGAATATAGAATTATTTTAAAAGAAGTGTGTTATGAACTTTTATTGAACTAACAAACATAGAATTAAAAATTCATAAAAAAGTCATTCTATTTAAGTTAATTTCTCTTGTTTAACAAAAAATTCAGCAGCTAATTTAACATCTTGAATAGTTAAAGGCCTTTCTAAAGATTTTTCCAAATCAGTTATTAATTTTTGACACAAGGGCAAACTAAGTGAACTTCCCCGTTCAGTTATAATTTTTTGTAGTTCTTTTGTAAAATCTATGATTAATGGTTTATCCGTTTCTCTTTGTATTTCCTCATGTGATCCAAATAATTCCATTGGCATTTTTGCTTTGGGAGCGGGAGTATCAGTAGTTTTGGTAGTTGGTATCTCTTTAGGAAGATCTTTGGGAGGTGGAATTTTTTTAATTATTTTTAAAGCAGGTTTTGTATTATTGACAGTTTTTACTTCTGTTACTTTATCAAGCATTTGAAATGAAACTAATTTTTTAACAGGTCTTTTTGGTGGAGATGATATTTCCTTTTCTAAAGGTTTTATATCTTGTTGTTTGGTTGGAGGTTCCGTGATGGGAAGTGGTTTTACTGTGACTTTACGTGTAAACATTAAGGGTTTGGCAACCTCGAAATCCTTTTTCTTTTCAAACTCTTTTCTCCTCTCCAAATCTTGTTTTAATTTAATGTTAAGAGACTCAATTTTCTGATTTAAAATCTTTGTAAACATTATGTTCTGATACGATTCACTTAGAGTTGACAATTCTTTATACTTTGCTAATGCTTGAACTCTTTTTCCTTCTAAAACTAAGTCATCTGCTTCCTTTACTAGATCTTCGAAATCTTCTGGAAATTTTTCCTTTAAGCCAAGGATCTCAGTAATATATTTGTAAATTACAGTTTTCGCATCTGGTGCATTCAAGGAAATTTCTTTAATATCAGAAAAATTTAATTCATTTTTTATCCTTCTCAGATCAACATCTTCTACTAAATCCCTTTTATTTCCAATAATCAACAATTTAGAGTAATTAGTTTCTGTTTTATGTAGATTTAGGAAGTAATTGATCATCTTTAAATTATAATTAGCTAAATTGAAAATGAGGATTACTAAATCAGAACCACGTATAAATTTCGGCCATAAAAGAGAAAAATTATCTTTTAATTGGAAATTCCATAAATCAAATTTTAATGTATCAACTTCGAACGTTGATACTTTCGCGAAATCCATAAGTATTTTTTCTTCGCCACTTCTTAGCATATCGTAAAGTGTTGTTTTACCAGAATATGCTGGACCAATTATTGTAATTTTTGAGTGAAGTTCTGTTTGAATTTGATCTAAGAAATTTAAAAATTCATCATAACTAGAACTGGGTTTATTTACATACGAAGGATTTGGAAATAATTCCTTAAATTTATCAATTGTTTTTAACAGTATTTTGTCGATATATTGAAGAGAATCTATAATATCTGTAATAAAAAGAAAATACAAGTTCTCATATGCTCTATGAAAAATTTGAAAACTTGATATAGCTCTTTGGAATGTTTTGCCTGGCATAGGCATATCCATATATTTTTGAAAAATTTTTTTTACATTATTTAATTCATCATTTCCAAGAGCCTTAGCATAATTTTTAACAAATAATAATTCTGAATCTAGAAAGATAAAAATTTGTCTCAGCATACTCTTTGAACCTAATTATGGTAATAGGACATGTTTTTTATTATATGACTAGAAGAAACGTTAATTAATAATTCTTTATAATTAAAGGAAGGTAAATTTTGCTCTTCATTTACATTTATTTAGGCGAATAATAAATAATATTAGATTTTAATAATTCTTAATTCATAGGAAAAGAAAATAAATATGGAAATTACAAATTCACAACAATGCCGTTACATTCTAGCGATATTATAAGATACTTAGATAATGAATCAGACACAAAAAATAAAGCAGAATTAATTGATTTATTACGGAATACTATTGATAAGTTATGTTTTGAGGAATGTCAGCCAGATAGAATTGCATGTACTTTGCAACCGAAATGTTCAAGAAGACATTTATTAAAATTACGTATTAAGAGTGGACTTAATATAGATGATTTGCCTAAATTTTGCTATAGCGTTCATAAAGGGGTTGTAGAGAGGTTTTTTAGAAATAAAACGGTTATATATAGACCTTTTGATGCATATCTATATTTAATTGATTTTTTAGATATATTTTTCCATGGAGATTATCGCAAATTAAACAAATTTATCTCTCTTAATAGATTAGAAGAAGCGTTTAAGATATATCAAGATAGAATTCATAACAGAAATGAAAAATTTGATTATCTTAAAACTGAGAATTATTTAATTTTCAAATTTGACGATAAGATTCATGTTGTATTTTTGAATGAGAAATATGTTATTTGTAATGCTAGTCGTGAAAATATCACAACTCTTGAATTATTGAATGGTATCTGTCAACTTTATGCACAAATTTATTTTCCAGAAGTAAAATTAGCATTTGTACCCGATAAACATGTTGAAATTTCTCTTAAAGTTCCCTATGATATACTGTCAGATATTTCACGAGAACCATTACGAGAAAACAGTTCCAAAGCAGATCAGTATTTTTGGAATACTTTTTGGGAAGATCTTAATGCTTTAACACAATATTGCGACCAAATCAGTTTATATGAGGATAAAAATCAAAATTTAGAAATAATTTTACACGTAAGTCTCTTATCGAATACCTATACTGAAGAAGGAAATAAGTCAAAATTAAGATATAGAGACTTAAAATTAATATTCAATTTTGCAACTCGTATTTATACCGAATATTATATAATATGGGTTTGAAAAGAAAGAATTTAAAAAACCATGGTGATATTATGAATGATACTGAAAAAGAAGCAGTAGAAATACTTCAAATAAAAGATTTTGTAAAGGATGGGAGGTTTGATGATGCTGTGAATATAATAGCGCTTTATATTGGTGATGCTAATGAAAACGAATTTTTGGATAGACTTGAAAATGTAATTGAAACCCTTCTAACATTACATGGTGGACGCACTGTATTACGTTTCTTAATTGAAAATCTGATAATAGATATACCATCTTTATTAGAAAATTTATCGAAACGCGATCCTGTCTTACGATTCACCTTTTTATTACTTTTAAAAACAATTTGCGAGAAAGAATGTGAATTATTTCTTCCATATAGTGAAGATTTAGTGAATTCAGAGGATCCTAATGTTCGAGAAGCTGCTTTACAATTATTAATTTATATGGCGGGTGGAGATGCCATATTAGATGATGAATCTCTTATTAGATCTATATTAATGAAATTAAATGATGTACAAGAATTCGTGGTTGAAAAAGCGCTTCAAGCTTTAAAAGCTATTGGATTAAAATCTCCTAAATTAATGACAAAAATTTTAACTGAATATGCTAAGGAAATAGCAGAAGTTCCTGATAAAGAACAGATTAAGGATCTTATTGATGAAATATTAAAATCAATCGTTTCTGTGGATAAAATAGAAGAAATCGTAGTAGAAGAATCTGAATTATTTGAAGTTGAAGAGAAAGAAGAACAGCTAGACAAGAAAGAGTCAGAGATATTAGATAAAGAATTTGAGCTTAAAAAGAAAGAATTAGAAATTAAAAAGAAAAAACTAGAATTAGAAGAAAAGTCAAAAGAAATCGAAGAGAAAGTAATCCAAAAAAAGGAAGAAGTTTTAAAACTTAAAGAGGAAATCTTAGAAAAAGAAAGTGAAATTGGAGACGAAAAAGAAAAAAAAATCCCTAAAAAATTGAAGAAGAAAGAAGAAGAAATTATTGATAAACAGATTGAATTAAAAAAGAAAGATCTAGAAATTAAGAAAAAGAAATTAGAGTTAGAAGAAAAAGAGAAAGAGTTAGAAGAAAAAGAAATTTTAGAAAGAGAAAAAGTTTTAAAGTTGAAAGAGGAGCTTATAGAAAAGGAAAAAGCTTTATCTCAAGTTGAATTAGAACTAAAGCAAAAATCTATAGCAGAAAAAGAACAAAAAATTAGAGACGAAGAAATGAAAAGAATTGAGGAAGAAATTAAAAAAGCTGCAGAAGAAAAAAAAAAAAATAAAAATTAATCTTCATCTGGTTTTTGTTCCTCAAATTCTAAACTTGATTGTGGTTTATTCTCACCAATGGGAGTAATATGTAATCGTCTAACAATTTTTCTAATATCTTCTATTTTCATACTCTCTGGAGGCAAATTAAGCTGAATATTATTTGCTAAATCATAGGCAAGCTCAATATATTGCAAGTCTTCCAGAAATTCTACAATCTGAATTTTATAATCAATGTCTTCAACTTCTTCACTATATTCAAGTAATTTCTCTTTAAGTAAAATATCTATTTTATCTGATCTTTCAACATATTTAACTTTCTTAACCAATTGCTTAAAGCTGTTCATAATATTGTACATTTCAGACTTAGAATAATTATCAATATTTTTCAACACATGGAATATATATAGTTCTGCTTTTTCCCACCTTCTGAATTTTAAACTTGCCTCTACTAACTCTAATAGAGCTTGTTCATAAAGAAAATTACTTTCAATATTTGGAATAATCTTTTCAAAAATCCAGTCTAATAAATTTGGTTGGTTAAATTTATCAATAATATCGATTAAGAACTTTTCTACAGCAAAATACAATTTAGCATTTTCAGTTTTTGTTGATGAAAGAAAAGATACTAATGCATATTTAACTCGTCCCATAGCATCCTCTAAATTCAGAGGAGTATCTGCAAATTTGTAAAAAACTGATTCTAATATAGGGATGACTTTATCTTTTACCTCAAAATCATAGACAAAATATTCACCCCACGCAGGGCTAGGACCTGCCTCTTTCATAACAGTTGCTTTTTTTGTTTCTTCTTTGGTTTTATGAATAAGATCTGATTTAGATTTTACTTTCTTCAATTTCTCAGAGATTTCCTTTGCTTGCTCTTCCGATATAAATTCCAAAATAATTTTGTCTTTTTTATTAGGGATAATTAATCTAAAATAAACTTCTTGGTCCTCTTCAAATAATGCATCTCTTAATACCTTAGGAAAAGTTATACCTGTTTTAGTTTTTTTAACAATTTCTTCAAAAAATGGTTGCTCTGATTGTTTATCTGTATTTTCTTCCATAAGTATATTATTCTAATTAAGCTTTTAAAATTCATTATTGAAGATTTAAGAAAAAAATCCTACACTATTACAGTATCTATATCTAAAAATAAATCCTAACATACTTCACAAAAGTGATAAATGGAATGAATGTAATACGAGGTATTATGATAATTATTTGTACCCGATTATAAAGGAGAATAATATCTTCATCCTGTAATATTCACTAACTCTATTCCTCTATGATCGTAATTCTTGTCAATAAAACATAGTATAGCATGACCTTTGTGATTATATACAATTGGGACAGGGTAGGATTCTGCATTCTCAATAAAGCTTTTTTTTACAAATAAAGGGAGTACTGTGTTACATACACTACATTCTACTTGGATTCGTTTAACTAACTCTAAATCTGCAAAATTAATAATAATATTTTCAATTATACCCTTGAATTCATTAAAGGAACCAGGAGAAATTTCTCCATATGATAATATTGTTCCTACATCATATGTTTCATTAAATTTTAAATCGATATATTCCAATAACGCTTCTAAAAGTTGATATTGAACTGCTGGGCTTGCTCCTACAGTATATATAAGATTATTTTTACGAATATATACAAGTTTCATATTTCCTTTATCTCTATGAAAAAAAATGTCACTAATAGGATTTTCTTTGATAATATTTAAATCTAAATCAAATCTACGAAATGATCTTTCTGGTTTCCATTCAAATAAAGTGAATTTTTCATTACTGATATTAATAAATTCAAGAAACTCTGCAATATTTTTATAAACAGGCATTTATCTCATCCCATCCTTGAATAATTTTAAGATTATAAAACTAAACTACAAAGAAAAATATCCTTAGAAGTGTAAAATTGATATCTTAACTAACTAAAAGGACTTTAAATATTTATATATTTCATTTCCATTATTTTATAAAAAGAAAAGAATTAAAAGCTAAATTTATAGGTTGATGGGATATTTACCCGCTGTTTTAGTCGCTCGTAAAATTGATCTAAGATTATTTAAGGGTAAATCACGAGGAATTTCACAACCAAAAGCTAACCAGTATCCTCCTCCCTCTGCTGCGATTTTTATATGATTAACGCATTCATCATAAACATGCGGAGGCTCCATGGTAAGCAATTTGTTATAATTAAGATTTCCCATGATTGTTATATCATTTCCAATAAGATTTTTCGCCCATCCTAAATCAACTTGATAGTCAAATTGAATAGCTCCACCAATATTAGTACGTTTAACAAAATGTATGCATTGAGGAACATATCCACAACAATGGATAAGTGGAATCATTTTCATGTCCTTAATTGCTTCACAGGTTTTCTTCTCTGGTTGTAAACAAAATTCTTCAAAAAAGTTAGGAGACATGAAATATGCAGCGGTTTCTCCAACACCAATTATATCAGCTCCCGCTTCGTACATAGCTTGTGCTATTTCAATTGTAAAGTTAGCATACCAATCCAATATTTCTTTGAATTCATCAGGATGTTCTAAAACATAGAAAAATTGCATAGGATCTCCTCCCGCTAATAAAGTTACTCCTTGAAATGGCCCTTCTAGCCAACCAATTAGAGGTACTTCATCCTTCATCTTTTTTTTAGCAATCTCAATTGCTTTAATAGATTCTGTCAATCTCCCCGCTCTATTAAAATTTGGAACTTTGAGATTCTGAAAATCTTCATACATAGATGTATGATTTAATACAGGTTTCACAATCCTAGGAACATCATCATAGGGAAACTCTATTTTAGCACCTAATGCTCCGGCATACATAGCAACATCAGATGAAAAGCAAAGTGCATCCCATCCAAAAAAATTATAAGCTTTAATTTGCCCTTCAACAAACTTTTCTGCTTTACTTACATATTCAGAAAATGGTATTCCTGCAAATCTTGCTGTAAAGGTTTGAGCGAAAGGGATGAATGGAACTCTGTCTGGTTCTGAGTGTTTTACAGAGGTCATCACACGTTCATATGAACTCATCTCTGATTTAAGATCATCAGAAAATTTCTTTACTACAATAATTAATTCGTTTACATCTTTTGCATGAGCATCAAAATTCAATTTTTGTGCTATTTGTTTTGAACTTGCGGGACCACTTAAGATTGTTCGAATTTTATGACGTACTCCTTGTTTCCATAATTCTGTTTCTAACTTTTCTACTTCTTTAATTGATTGCATAAGATAGATTGCTGATGCTACGATCTTTGCTTTTGTTTTTTTAACAGTTTCAGCGATTTTTTCAGGAG
>Ga0209427_10004545_pt1 | contig 16034 bp, 12 predicted proteins | sample DeeMarSWOR136_30_FD_187465 | JGI IMG/M metagenome (GOLD analysis project Ga0209427, IMG submission 187465) | Marine sediment microbial communities from White Oak River estuary, North Carolina - WOR-1-36_30 (SPAdes) (version 2) | ecosystem: Environmental > Aquatic > Marine > Intertidal zone >...
CGGGAACAGTTTGGGCAGGCCTGTGGTGAAAACCCATTCGACGTGATCCTGGTCCAGCTCATTGAGGAGTGTCAATGCATCATGCATACAGGATTCCGTCCCTAGACAATGATTTTCCTTCCTCCATTCGATGACCTTGCTTTGGCAGTGCTATGTTGAAATAACTGAAGAAATCAACTGGATAGGGCCTGCAGCAGTTTATTCGCCTCCTTCAAATCATAGGTTTCAAATCCTTCGGTGAACCAGCCGTAGATCTCAGACAGTCCTTTCCGGGCCTCATCCTTTTTACCCTGGCTCTGCCACAACCGGCACAGGCTCATGGCCGCACGCAGCTCAAATGATCGAGCGCTCTGTTTTCGGGCTAGTTCAAGGGCCTTCCTGAAGTGAACCTCCCCATCCGGGTCCGACTTATCCTGCGAAAGGAGTAACTCCCCTTTTATGCGATGAAGCTCTGATTCGTAGAAGCGCATTTCAGTTTCATCGCACATTGCCAGTGCCTCGTTCACCGTTTGCAGTCCGTCATCCACACGCTCATCCCGCCGGTACGCATCGGCGAGAATTGCCAGATGATATAATATATGAATCTCTGCCCCTGTTGCCCGCGAATCAGCGAGACCTTTGAGTATGACTTCAATGCCTTTAGCCACTCGTCCCTGCTCTACATATATCCATCCGTGCAATGATGTTGCCAGCGCCAGCCAGAATGGGAATCCCTGCTTCTCAGAAAGGTCTATCGCCTCTTCCAATCGCACCTGGGTCGTTGTCACATCCCCACTGCACTGATACGGGACTACTCCGATGTACAGAGCAAAGGCAAGGGTAAAAGGATGGGCGTGTTCTCTCGCAAGTGCAAGGGACTCATCCGATCTCTTTCTTGCCTGGTCAGGATGGCCCAGATACCATAGAATCATGGAGCCATGGGCAAGAAGTGCCACACCTGGATCCTGCCCATAGATTTCGGCATGAGCGCGATGCTTCTCCGGATCGTAGAGTGAAAGACTGTGCTCCCAGTACTCCCGTGCTTTTTCAAAATCACCGTGGTAGAGTGCCGTTTCACCAACCATCCGATATGCCTCCATGAGAAGTGCAGGATCACGAATATCCTGGGCCAAGTTCAGACACTGCTCGGCCAGTTTCGGCACCATATCGAGCTTTCCGAGAACGAAATTATGTCCCCAGAGCCCGTACAACACGAGGAAGAGTTGAGACGGCTCTCCGACCTTTTCACACAGTTCCCGGGCCCTGTTGTAGGCTCTGTCTACTTCCGGCGCACCGTATCCCTTCGCTCCTGACAGCGGCGCATAGAGGGCAATTTGGAGTGCAAGCTCCTGCTTGAGATGCTCAGTCGTTTCGGGCAGTGTCTTAAGCAACTCCAGACCCCGTGTGAAGTGATCTGCAGCTTCCAGATGCGCAGAATGCTTGATGGCGATCTCACCAGCCATCCGCCAGTAGGGTACTGCCTGCTCAGAGAGACCCGCTTCGGTAAAATGATGCGCGAGAATTTCCGGATGTGCCCGCCTCCTTTCAGGGAAATGCTCCTCCAGCTTCTTGGCAACCGCGCTATGATATTGTTTTCGGGTGGCACTCATAAGCGATTGGTAGGCCGCATCCTGGGTGAGCGCGTGCTTGAAAATACAGGTCGAATGGGGATAGATCCCCCGTTCATAGAGAAGCTCTGCATCCTTCAGGACTGAAAGTCGGGAAAGCAGTTCCTGATCAGGAAGCCCCGTCACCACACCGATCAGTTTGTAATCGAACTCCCTCCCGATAACGGACCCCATCTGGAGTAATTTCTTCGCGTCTTCAGGAAGAGAGTCCACCCTGGCCATGATCACTTCCTGAATAGTCGAAGGAAGGGACACATCGCGAAAATTTTTCACAGCGACAAATCGGCTGCCCCTTCTCTCTACGACCCTGAGGTCTTTGAGTGATTTCACGAACTCCTCTATGAAGAAGGGCACACCTTCAGTCCTCTCGAGGATGAACTCCTCCAGGTCACTGTCTATCTCACCCTCACCGAGGAGATGAGTTACCATAATGAGACTCTCGCGATTGGAAAACCTGTTGAGATTCACCTGGCAGTGATAGGACCTGCTCCCCCAGCTGTGGACGAATTCGGGCCGATACGTGAAAAGCAGCAGTATCCGTGCCCCGGAAATACTGTTTAAAAGCTCCTTCAAGGCCTCTTCAGAGCTGTTGTCGATCCAGTGAAGGTCTTCTATTGCTAGGATAAGGGGACGTATTTCCGAGCCCTTCAGGGCAATACGCTTGACAGACTCTATGATGTGGATTTTTTTCCCTTCAGCGCTGGTTGGAATTGAATTGATGCCGCTTTCCTCCACTGAGAGAAGTTCAAGTATATAGGGGAGCATATAGGCTTCATCAACGCCCAGCGTTTCTAGATTTTCTTCAACTTTTGATATGATTTCAGTATCCTTATCATTCCCGTGAATTTCGAATTGCGTCTTCAGGATGTCGATAATCGGATGGTAGGCCACTCCCCTGCTGAAGGAGAGGCACTTTCCCTCGAGAAAGGATACATCCTCGTTGGCCACAGCCTTTCTGAACTCGTACAGGAGCCTCGACTTACCGACTCCGGCCTCCGCAGTGATGGAAAAGGCCTGCCCCCTGCCCCTTTTCGACCGTTCGAACCCGTCCAGGAGTAGCTCCAGCTCTCGCTCCCTTCCCACGAAAGGCGTCAGCCCGCGTTCCGCGCTTATGTCAAAACGGGTTCTCCTGGTACTAGGCGCAATCACGCGGTATACACGTATCGGTTTCTTTTTTCCCTTCACTCTCCTCTCACCGAGAGACTCAAAACGAAAAATACCCTCGGTAAGCCTGAAGGTATCTTCAGTCACATAGGTCGTGCCCGGCTCTGCAATCTCCTCCATCCTGGAGGCAAGATTGACCGTGTCGCCAACTGCTTTGAATTCGACTCGTAAGTCATTGCCAAGACTGCCAACTACCACGGGCCCCGTATGAATCCCTATACGCATCTTCATGGGAAACACTTTTTTACTTTCCAGCCTGTACTTTTCGTTAAACTTCGACATAGAACGATGAATGTCGTATGCAGATCGGATGGCTCTCTGAGGGGCATCCTCAAGGGCAACTGGAGCGCCAAACAGAGCCATGATACCGTCACCGGTCATCTCGTTCACTGTACCCTCATAATCGTGAACCCTGCGTATGAGAATTTCATACACACGGTCCATAACGGAGTAGGCCTCCTCCGGTCCAAGTTTTTCGGATAGAGCGGTAAATCCCTCCATGTCGCAGAACATTACGGTGACCTGTTTTCTCTCCCCCTCCAATTTATCCTGTTGAGCGAGTATCTTCTCCATGAGGTCTCCTGGAAGGTAGCGCTTCACCATTTGGAGTTTTTCATCGGAGGAGAGATCTTTGGAGGATGGAGAGGGTGAAACCTTCAAGTTCTGACCACATTCACCGCAGAATTTATCCCTCGGAGAACATTCGGAACCGCAACGGCTACATATCCTTGTAAGTTTTGCCCCGCATTCACGACAATACTTCTTATCCCCGGGATTTTCGGCTTTACACTGCACGCATATCATCGTGGACACTTTCCACACCGAGATAAACAACTCACTTGCATCACAAATAGCTAAGCGATCAGCTGCATGTCATTATAGCATTTAATCGTACGACGCAAAACAATTATGGCGAAATACGCCAAACCTTTCAGTAAGGTACGAAGGGACGATAGTTTGTAGACCAGAGCAGGCGGGATCAATAGTTATGATAGCACATGATAAAGATTCAAGAAGAATTTACTTTTGTACCTCCTGAAAACGTTATCTATTTGGATTGTACCATGAACTGATCATTCGGAGCAAGCATCCGATATTTCGTAGATACTCCAGTATTTCGTAGCTCTCCGTATACCAACATCTCCTCGAACGAACAACATTGAAGCCCATAATTATCTGTGATATAATAAATTAGCTAAATATCTCTCCTCCTCTCAATTTTGGCACGGATCTTGTAAATATGTAAGTGCAGTTGAGATTAAGAAATGAAGGGGGAAGGGAAAAATGATGAAAAGAATACTGGTTGCAACGGACGGTTCAGAGAAGGCAAGTTCAGTTGTTGCGTGCGGAGCTGAATTAGCCGCGAAGAATGGAGCCACAGTCTATCTGGTGCACGCAGTGAATGGAAGCAAAGTTCTAAAGGAGGTCAAGGAATTCATCGAGTCGGAACATCTTGAAGAAGAGCCCAAACGGGTCTACATGGATCAAACCGCTGGGAGGATACTTAACGATGCCAGGCATGATGCCTGGAAATATGGTGTGAAGAGTACAAAATCAGCTGTACTGCTTGGGGACCCGGCCAAAGAAATCATCCGATTCGCTCGAGACAACGACATAGACATGATCGTCATAGGGCAAAACGGTGTTCGCAATGCCAAGAAGCTCTACAGCCGCAAAGTCACCGATAAAATTGCACGTACTTCCGATTGTGCCTGCATAACAGTTTACTGTCAGTAGACAGTTAACCTCTAATCAAAAAGCAGCACTCCGCTCACGCCGTGAGTGCTGCTTTTTATTCTTCAAGTAATGAGATGACACAGACAATACCTATCGTTCTCTACCGCGCAAACTCCTTCAGGCTCACCGGCTTACCCGTTTCGGCAGACTTGTCGGCTGCAAAGATGACCCGGTGAGTTTCGAAGGCGCTTGCAAGGCTGTTGATCGCCTCCTTACCCTCATCCAGGCACTCGGCGAAGTGGGAAAATATGAGCTTGTAGGGATGATGGGCCACATCACCCGAGTCGATGAGCTGCACGTCCATCTTGGTCCAGTCGCGCAGGCCCTCGATTTTCTTGCTGAAAAAGAGGTCGTTCTTGATGGAGCCGTGGGACCCGATCATGTTCATGTTGAATACGTAGGGCTGCATGCAATCGCACACCGAAGCGCACTTGCCCAGGGTTCGGCCATTCTTGAACTTTAACAGTGTCACCGTTGTGGCGTCGTACTCGTAGGGTTTGTATACTTTGTGGGGGTTAAGGGTTCCGTATGAGAATACCTCATCCACCTCATCGCCAACCAGAAAGAGCATCGCGTCAAGGGCGTGACACCCTGCGGTGAGGAGCGAACTGCCGCCCATGTTCTTCTTAACGTTCCACACGAACTGGCCGTACCACGGGCCAATACCGTGGAAGTAGTCGCACTCCGTAAAGTAGATGTCACCGATCAGCCCCTGCTCGATGATCGACTGCATGGCCTTGGTGACACCCATGAACCGCACCTCGAAACAAACCGAGGTCTTTACCTTGTTCTTCTCCACCGCCTCAACCATCTTCACCGTATCTTCGAAATCGATGCCGATCGGCTTTTCGATGATGATATCCTTGCCCGCGTTGGCTGCCTTTATCGTCTGTTCAGGGTGGAAGGGATGGGGGGTGCAGATATCGATGATGTCGATATTCTTGTCCTCGAGCATCCTGTCGTAATCGTTGTAGACCTTTACGTCAACTCCGTGCTGAGCCTTTACCTGCTTCGGATCGAGGTCTCTTCGAGACATGACTGCTGTGACTTCGAAGTTAGGCATCTCGTTGAAGTTCATGATATGTGAGCCCGCAACCCATCCCAATCCGACTATTCCAACTCTGTAGGTCTTCATTCTCTTCCTCCTCCTTGGAAGCTTTTTTCATATGCGCTTTATTCATAGCTTTTCAGACCCTCGCCCCTTGCACCATCGCCTTTCATAGTCAACTCGATATACACTCCCGATAGATTACGCCTGTGCTCGAAAAGCAAAGCCCACTTCTGCCAGCTCGCCCATTTCGTACCCCCCTGGAGAAGAGTATCACAATGGATATTCCGATGGCAGCAACCATGATGTCTCCTACATGCTCCTCCTCACACTTCGGAACCTCCTCTTCAAGCTGTTTCTCATACACATCCGCTATACCTGTAATCTCCCTCACCCTTAAAAACCAAGCTGTTTTTTGACATCAATGGGAAGATCATTCAACAACTCCCCGTTCGGGTTGGTGACGCAATAGTCCGGATCCAGCGTAATACTGAATGTTGCCCCCTCCTTAACAGCGGCATGAAGATTTCTGGGTCTCTTCGCATCACCGACAGTAATCACAGGAATTCCTGCAGCCTCGACTTTTGCAAATACATCCGCTAGAGCCGTGTTGGATCTTGTATAACATGTGACGATGTCGTCTGCCTCTACCACCGTGGTATTCAAGTTTTTATCTACTACCTGCACTTCCTTCTCACCTATGTGAGATATGAGCGAACTCTCAAATACCTTGACCGGGTACTTGTATGGACGTGAAGAAAGGGCTTCAGCATCGCCCTGTGCCATGCGTTTTCGAAGAACGTACATGTGGATTACTTCCACGCTGGAACCGAATTCTTTCCTGTCAGTGACAACCGTTACGTCTTTACCTGCTGCACCAAGAAAAGCAACCAGATCAGCAGCGCCGTAGTGGTCACCCCAGACAATTACTTTCTCGCCCAATTTTCGGTTCTTGCGGCCACTGCCCTCAGGATAGAACTCACAGGAAGTCTTTGGACAGGCGAAGGCTTCCTCCATTGGAACCACTCTTTCTTTTAATCCATTGACCTCAGGCACATAGCTTACTGCACCGGTCGCATTCAGCACGACTTCGTAACCCTTCAGCTCTTCCAAGCTAGGCTCATGGCACATTTTGACTTCGACGCCCAGATCACGAATCTCGTACCTCAGCCAGTCGGCATACCATTTCATCTTGTCCTTGCCGGGAACCAGACAGCAGCCCAGGATGGCACCACCCAGTTCGTCCTTCTTCTCAAAGATCGTTGGTTTGTGTCCCCGAAGCGTAGCCCATCGCGCAGCTTCCATACCCCCAGGACCACCGCCGACAATCGCAACTTTCATTGCCCGGCTGCTTTTCTTCTTATCCATGTTATAAAAATTAAGATCCCCACAAACTGGATTGATCGCGCAGGAGATATCCTTCTTCGCCATCAGAGACTCCTGCCAGCAGCCTGTGAGGCATGAGATGCACTTACGGATCTTTTCAGGTTTGCCAAGCTTTACTTTTGTAGGCCAGTAAGGATCAGCCAGAGCCTGTCGGCACATACCAATCATATCGGCTTTGCCTTCAGCAATTACGCTCTCACAAAAATCAGGATTTCGCAGCGCATGACTGATGATTACCGGTATCTTTACAAGGGGTTTGACAGCTTCGGCCGAATATATTGTCCAACCTTCCTGGTAGTGCATTGGGTCAAACCCAGCTCCTGGGGTTTCCTGAATGCACTGGCTTAAGTCCAAAGCTGCTGCTCCACCTTGCTCAAAAGCTACTGCCATTCTCTTGCTTTCCTCGGTGTCTATACCACCTGGAACCCACTCGTTGGCCGAATATCGTACAATAACCGGGAAATCATTCCCACACTTGTTGTGGATCTCCTTAATAATGGACAAGGTGAAAAGCATACGGTTTTCAAAACTACCACCGAAACGGTCTATACGACGATTGAGGTAGGGGCTCAAGAAAGCTGACATGAGGTAGCCGTGTGCTGCGTGCAGGCACACTGCATCAGCTCCTGCTGCCTGGCATCTCCATGCCGCTAGTGACCACAATTCAATCTGGTCCAAAATTTCTTCCGTACTCATGGCTCTGATCTCTTTGCCCTTTTCTTCTGCATTTGCAAAGACGATCTCATGCCCAGCTGACCAGGGGAGTTTGACTACCTGATCATTGGTCGACATTATGCTGCCTTTAGGCATAGGACACTGCCTGCCTGGATGCTGTATCTGCGGTATGGCAAGGGCACCATATTTATGGATACTGTTCACCAACCTGGCCAGCCCGGGTATCATATTATCTTCATCAATAATCACACCTGTTACGGTTACACGGCCGGTCTTAGAATCCGGGGTACAGCCACCAATATTGATCATGCTGTAGCCACCTTTGGCTACCTCTGAATACACTGCGATATCCAGTTCACTGACCGATCCGTCCGCATGTGAGCAACTTATTGCTGTCGGCTCAAAGTTGATTCTGTTTTTAGCAACGACACTGCCAATGCGTAACGGTTTAAAAAGATTTGGATACTTCTGTTCTTTAGCCATGTTTCACTCTCCTTGTTCAGCATTGATTTTATAATTTTTGGTTTTTTTTGAACTTACGTGCAACAAGCGAAGGCATCTTTGATTCATTTCCCGCCTTAGTGGTCTTGTATGACTCGAGGTTTCGAATTATGAGAGCATTGAATACATTGATAAAACCATATGCTGCTTCGGGTAGGCTACTCCTGCCAGCTCGCCCACTTCTTTCCAACTCGTGAAAAGATTATCCAGATGGATATACCAATGGTCGCTACGAGTATTATGATCGCAAAAAAGTGTGCCATCCGTGCAAGTGATGAGTAGTATGATATCTTGTTCCCCAGCCCTATCTTCCCACCGACCATATCTGAACCAACTGCAGTGATAAGCCCGAAGATCCCACCAACGAGCAATCCGACAATGATCATGGGCAGGGCAAGAGGAAAACGAATCATCTTGAATATTTGAAATGTCGTCGCCCCGTACGACTTGGCAAGAGCAATCTTGGCCAGGTCCGTTCTCCTGAATCCAGTGACAGAGTTGATCATTACCATAGGACCTGAAGCCAGTGATACTGCTATAATCCTGGGCCATATATTGAACCCAAGCTTTAACATAAGGAGAGGGACAAGAGCAATCGTTGGTGTACAAATCAAAAGCAGTATGTAGGGAGTTATTACTTTCTCGAGATAAGGAACCTGTGTCAGAACTGCTGCAAGAATAAGCCCTATGGAAGCTCCCACTACATATCCTGACACCAGCTCGCTTATGGTTATAAGAAAATGGGTATAGTTGTTCGGAAAAGAGGTTACGAGCGCTTTAAATGTTGCGCTCGGCGCCGGGAATACGAACTCGGGAACCTGGAATAGCCTTATGACGAGCTCCAGGCCCCCTAGAATAACTATGGCAACTGCAAGAATCCCGGTGACCTGTTTCCATCCATGGATCTTTACTGAGGAAACGGTTGCCGATATATCGAACGCCCCGTGCTTCTCAGGTACATGCTCTTCAAAGTCCGGGATTTCCTCTACGAGTTGTTTCTCATATACATCCATACTTATATCTCCCCTATTTTGATTCGATGTAGCCAATTTTGATCAAGTAACAGTGCTGTATGCCTGACTCTGATATACTCCCTCCTCCTTCTGCTTCTCCACATCCTTTACTATTCTTTTTTTTATCTCTGCAACAATTTCAAAATATTTCTGCTCCATGGTAATCCCCTCTGGCCTTGGCCTCGGTAGATCTATATCAAACAGTGCAGAGTTCGTTCCAGGTCTTGGAGTCATCACATAGACCCTGTTTGCAAGGTATACAGCCTCCTCTATCCTGTGTGTGACAAAAGCAATAGTCTTTCCTGTCTTCTTCCATATACCCAGAAGGAGGGTGTCCATTTCATCCCTTGTATAGGCATCCAGTGCGCCAAAGGGCTCATCCATGAGTAAAACCTTTGGATCGTATGAAAGGGCCCGTACAATCGAGACACGCTGCTGCATGCCCCCTGAGAGCTCCCTCGGAAAGTGATTCTCAAATCCTGTGAGCTCAACACTCTCCAAAAGGTCTTTCACTCTCCCTTCATGATCAGCAGTATTTTCCTTCATTACCTCTAATGGAAAAAGAACATTCTGAAGTATATTTCTCCACGGAAGGAGGTTTGCCTGCTGGAAAATAATTCCCACATCCTTCCTAGGCTTACCCACCTCCTCGCCCAATATGTACGCCTTCCCTCCATTGAAGGGATGAAGGCCGGTGAGACCCCATAAAAGGGTTGTCTTGCCGCAACCGCTCGGGCCGACAATAGCAACAAAATCCCCCTCTTTCACCTTCATCGAGAATCGGTCAATTGCATGAACAGGGCCTCTCTCGCTTGCGTATACCTTACTCACCTTTTCAACAACAATGACATCATCCATAATCAATCCTTATTTTTCATTATCAGGGCCACATATGAATTTTTAATTATTTAAATCATAATGAATTAGGATTTGTAATCATTGAAAATATTCAATCTCAAATCCAGTAATTCTTTATAATAATTAAATCAGAAATAAAAACTCGACATTGGCCCTATTGCTTGATTATTTGAGAAAAGGAATATTCCTCGTACTCAGAAGATAAACTTAAATAACAATAATACTAAGATATTTTTAATGGCTCCATTCGAAAATAGAATGGAGCCATTAAAGATTTCAAGACACATGTAAGCCCAATATTAGAAGAATGGACCTCGAGTCTTTATATCCTTCCAGGTGCTGTTCAGCTTGAAGTTTTTTGCATCTCTCTCTACCATAGCCCTATCAAAATCATTAGCCTCTGCAATCAATTCGGAAGTTATACATTCATCAACCTTGAGGTGCTTCTTCGTCTGGCCGATCTTATAGATAATATCAAGATACTTCTGCCACCCTTCAGGTACAAAAGCGCCATAGCCTAAGCCCCTTCTCTCACCCTCGACATAGGAGTATGCGAGCTGCCTCTGGGACTCAAGTGCAACTTCAGGTGTCATCTGCTCTCTTACTCCGGGATACGTGTCATAGGTCATCTGGGCTGCAGCCTGTGGGTTGATCCTTCCAAAGTGAAGACCCATTGAAGATCCCCTCATGAATTTTACGAGCAACTCCCTCTTTGCAGGATCTTTGAGATCTGATGTCCGCACTGCGTAACCGTTTGACGGCATCTCTGAGAAATCAGTCCCTCTGAAGAATTTCATTTTCATTCCTACAGCTTCCCACTGCACGTCGAGTGCAAGCCACCCCAGAGCTACATCAGCCTGACCCTGCTGTACGGCCTGCCCCCACTGTGGACCTGCAGTCAGATACTCCACACTATCCAGAGGAATCCCGAGCTCTGCCAGAAGAGGATCAACAATCGTTCGCCAACTTATGTCCCAAACAGAAATCGTTGCTCCAGCCAGTTCCTTCGGGCTTTTTATCGGGCTGTCTTCCCTTACCACAAGATGCCACACAGAACCGATCATCATCTCATAGGCGAGTACAACTTTCATTCCAGTATCAATACTGGCCGTGAGTATTCCTGGTGATGGATATCCAACATCGGCCTGATTCTGATCCACAAACTTCGTGCTTGCCATTCCGTCAGGACCGGTCTCCATTGAGACTTCGAGTCCCATGTCCTTAAAGTAACCCATCTCAATGGGAACTATAAGGTTGTAATCATCCATTACCTCCAAGGTGGGTCTCGGTACGATAAACGTCATTGGAATGAGCTCGAGTTCTCCCTCCCCCCCAGCACTAAAGCCAATTTTAATTGTTTTCAAAGCTGCGAGCCCTACTCCAATACCGATACCTGTTTTGGCTGATTTTTTAAGAAAATCCCTCCTCGTTATCTTATCACTTAAAATTTTGTCGTTCATTGTGTACCCCCTTTAATATTTTTAATTCCAACTCACACAATTCTACCTTTATAACTGTAATTGTCAACAGGTATTTGTTAATTAATGCAAAGAAATAAAACAAGGATTGACACATCCTTATGTTTTTCCATTTCATGGACCAGCTATCTTGACATTTACCTAACTCTCAATACAATAGAACCAGCTTAGAAGCGCCATAACTACTTTTGACGGTTAAACATCTAGAGATAGAAAGGGAGGCGGATGTATGGACAAAATACGCTGCGGGGTCATAGGACTCGGGTGGTTTGGAGAGCACCATGTGGACACGCTCCAGCAACTGCCCCTGGCTGAGGTAGCAGCCGTGTGCACTCGCCGGGAGTGGCGGCTGAAGGAGGTGCAGAAAAAGTACGGCGTTCCCAAGGCCTACACCGATTACCATGAGATGCTTGAAGACAGGGACATTGACATGGTCACCGTGGTGACCCATGTGAAGGACCATGTGAAGCCCACCATCGATGCCCTTCGAGCGGGCAAACATGTCTTTCTCGAAAAGCCCATGGCCGACAATGCCGAGGAATGCGACAAGATTATCGCCGAGGTAAAAAAGACTGACAAGTGTTTCATGGTCGGACACATATGCCGTTTCGACACCACCTACGCACTCACAAAGGAAGAGATCGAGGCGGGCAATATCGGAAAAATCATATCCATGCACGCGAGACGGAATCTCGCGAAATGGATAACACCCACTCATCTCGAAAAGCTCAGCGCTCTTTTCGGTGACGGGGTGCACGATCTGGACCTCATGTTCTGGTATACCGGTGCAAAGCCCAAGAGCGTGTACGCCCAGAGTATGAACACGAGACCGGAGCTCCCCAACGACGACCTGGCCTGGGCCATGTACCGTCTCGACACCGGTGCCATCGCGGTTATTGAAACCATCTGGTGTCTGCCAGAGAACGTTCCCTACGCCATCGACGGCCGTATGGAAATCGTGGGCACTGAGGGTGCAATATACATCGACAACTCCGGGTCAAATTACGCGGTGCTCACCAAGAAGGGGTGGAGTTATCCCCAATCGCTCTACTGGCCCAAGGTCCACGGGATGCGCAGGGGTTTCCTCAAAGAGGAGCTCGACTACTTCCTCAAATGCATTGCTCAGAGGAAAAAGCCCGATGTCATCACGCCGGAGGAATCGAAAGCGGTGGTCGCCGCCATACGCATGGCTGAGCAGTCCGCCAGGGAGAACAGAGTCATAGAGTTTTGAACTCTCCACAGAATACCTGTGGCACCCGGAGATCGCAGGTTTCTGCCCTTCACCTCTGATAGTATAAAAGGGCGAATGTCTAGTTTACATATCGGTATAAAAATGTAGCACACATTGATATAATACACGGTAATCTTTGAGAACTTCGGTTAAACAACATGGTTTGTTTCAGTCTTTAACGAAAATAATTGCTTCTCAAGCATAAAATAAAAAAAACGATTAGCGCAGCACTCGTGAAGTGATTTCCTTATCGTTTGACTAAAAAAGGGAGAGACCCTCCAATGAATGGCCTCTCCCTCTTCATCTCCAGTTTTACGTATCTAGATCTTCTGGTACTCCTGCTTCCATATGTCGGCCGTCGCTTCATGCGCCTTCCTGCCAACCTCGGTCAATTCTTCTATGTACTGCTCATCCTTGATGGCCCTCTCCGCTGACTTGCCCACTGGAATGGCGTTTGCTTCCCGTGCGATCTTGTTGAACTCGTTGTGATGGTCCCTGATCGGGCAGGGTACGATCTCGTTCCCCGCCTCCTGGGCCGACTTCTGGTAGCTGTAGTTCTTCTGCCAATCCCTCAGCTTCGTGAAGAAGGGTGTCTGGAGAATATCGTCGAGGGTCTTGTCCTTGTCAAAGTAGTCGGTCTTTATATTCCCCACGGAGTAGGGGATGAACACACAGGGCTGCACGTTTCCGAACCAGTCAATGTACAGGTACCCACCCTTGCGGCCCGCGCTGATGCAGCCGTCGCTGATCGGTCCGCCGTTCCAGAAATCCACGAAAAAGATGCCCTTCTCCCTCATGAGCTCCCGCTCACGGAACCAGAGCTGACGTCGCTGCTCAGGTGTGAGCATGAGATGGAAGTCGGGACCGCGGCCGATGGGCATGTACTGGAACATCCATGCAAAGGTTGCGCCGTAGGGCCCAAAGAACTCGTCGATGAAATCGCTGTGGAGGATTCTGTCAGCGTTCTTCCTGGTCGCTGTGAAGGAGATGCCGTACAGCACACCCGCGTCGTTGAGATTCTCGATGGCGCTTAGAATCTGGTTGTATACACCCTTTCCACGCCGTGCATCGGTGTCCTCCTCGAACCCTTCAACGGATATTGCCGGTGTAACGTTACCCAGATCGGCCAATTTCCTGGCCATTGCCTTGTCGATGAGCGTACCGTTGGTGTACATGAGGAAGAAGTTGTCGTTGTACTTCTCGTAGAGATCGATTATGGTCTTCCCCTGACTCTCATACATGAACGGCTCACCACCGGAAATAACGGTAAAATGAGAACCCCACAGGTCGCGCTTCTGCTCCATGATTTTATCCAACACGTCCCATTCCAGGGTCGCAACGGTCTTGTTCGTGCTCGAAGCGTAACACCCGATACAGGAGAGATTGCACTTCTGCGTCGGGCTTATGGTGATGAAGGTGGGGATAGGTTCCTCGGCCTGACGACGTTTGGCAGCTTCCGGATACCGGTCACGGTAGTTGAGAATGACATCGCCGATCAGGGTGTTGATGATCCAATCCCGTACCGACGGTGCAAGGGTGCCCGCCTTGAACTTTTCCTCGAAGGATTTCATGAGGTTGCGCACGATGAAGTACTTGTCCTCCTGGGCCCCTACAGGTCTTTTGCGGACGTTTTTCTCCACCAGGATCTTCAAAACCTGCTTCTCTCCCCATCGGAAGAACATCTCCATTACAAAGTTCACCTTCATGGCGTGCAGAAGGGTTTTTGCCAAAGCCTTCTTACTTTTTCCTACGAGACTCATGTTCCTCCCTCCTAAGGGAACTCCTCATACATTTCATCAAATCGGTAGTATTTATACTACTTCCCAAATCCGGTGCCTGTCAAGCCCTTTTTCAAGAAATTGAGAGAATATGATCCCCCAGAGCCGGCCTTGACTTGTGGAGATGGGAAAGGTAATGTTTTTCAACAAACATTTCAAACCGATTATCTTCAAAGGTTACCTGGCCATGGATAGAACGGTCACCCTGGAAAAGCAACCCCTCTCCCTGATGGGGCGCTCCCTTGAAATGGAATCCCCTGCGCCCAGGTTCACGGCTGTTTCCCTTGATCTACAGAATGTAACCCTCGAATCCTATGGAGAGAAGATCAAGCTCATCATTTTTTTTCCATCCATTGACCATCCCGCATGTGATCTTCAGGTTCGGGAAACCAACCGGTATGCCGCAGATCTGCACAAATCGGTGGCTGTGATCGGTATCAGCAGGGACACCCCCCTTGCTCTGAAAAGATTCAAAGAAACCTTCGATATAAGGAACATCGAGCTGATATCAGATCAGCGATACGGTTCATTCGGTGTAAATTACGGTGTTCTGATTAGAGAATTGAATCTCCTCACCAGAGGAGCCATGATTCTGGATATGGGTAACATTCTCCGATACCGGCAGATCGTAAGGGAACTCAGCAATCAACCCGATTTCAACGACATCTTTGAACATCTTCAAGGGGTTGTCAGAGATCCTTTAAGAGCAGTAACGTCAACCTTTCCTCATGCGTGCACGCCGTCCAAGGGTGTCGCGCTGCTGTTGTCTTCAAAGGCGATTTCCACCATGCTCCGCCAGGTTCCCGGGTGGGAGCTTGTGGCAGAGAAAAAGATCGCAAAACAGTTCTCCTTCAAGGATTTCGCCGATGCAAAGGAATTCCTCGATATCGTCGCCGCTGTTTCCGAAGAGCAGAAACATCACCCCTCATTCATGCTCAACTATAACAGGCTGAGTATAACCCTCACGACCAATGAGGCAGGCGGACTGACAGAGAACGATTTCATCATGGCACGGATCATCGATCAGCTCCAGTAAGTGAGAAGCATCAATTCCAACCTCCGATCCAATGAGTATTCACCTTCGATCGACACACACGAACTCAACACACTCCCCAATATTCGTTGCAATGCTCCCATCCTCTGATATGATTACCGAGTAGGAGGCTGGACATGACCAACCGTGAGCGCGCAGTCACGGCACTTGAGAGAGGAATCCCTGATAGAGTCCCCCTGTTCGAGCTGCACATCGATGAGCGGGTGCGCAGGAGAATCTGCCCCGGATGCAGTTACGAGGATTTTGCGGAACAGTTCGATTTCGATATCGTGATGACAGGAACACCCTCGGATAACTACCGAATGAACCCCGTGGATCGGACAAAGAGACTATACCGGGATGAGTGGGGTGTGCTCCGGCAGTTTTCCGAGCAGACCGTTTCATGGCACCGCGTCGAAAGTCCCATAAAGCGTTGTTCGCACTCGCGAAACCCAAGTACCAAATAAACAAACCAAACCATGAAAACAAACATGATCGAATGGATGCTCATTCTCAGCGCCGTTG
>Ga0209427_10004548_pt1 | contig 16022 bp, 14 predicted proteins | sample DeeMarSWOR136_30_FD_187465 | JGI IMG/M metagenome (GOLD analysis project Ga0209427, IMG submission 187465) | Marine sediment microbial communities from White Oak River estuary, North Carolina - WOR-1-36_30 (SPAdes) (version 2) | ecosystem: Environmental > Aquatic > Marine > Intertidal zone >...
CATGTGATTCCCGAAGGAGTTGCTCCGGATTGAGACGATCTGAAGTCCCGCCAAGGCCAACAGGGCCACCGAGAGCACCACGATAGCGATCAAAACCTCCACAAGGGTGAAGCCCTCGTTTTCTCCTCTCTTGATCAACCAACGGTTCATGAAGCACCCCCCAAACGTGAGATTACATCCTCTCCCAGTCCTCCAGAAAAAAGTTCCACTTCGACATCCTAATGATCCCCGTGCTGCTGTCAACCCGAATTGCCATTGCACCATTCCGGTTATTCTGGAGGTATACGGTCCCGGCAGTGCTCGTTCCCCCGGGGTTGAATTCGGCCCTTTTTTGCACAAACGTTACCCCGTCGCCAACGGGATCGCCGTCTAGGGAACCATGGCCGCTGTCGCCAAACTGGATATTCTTGTAATCGCGGAGGTCAACGACCTTCTCCTCAACATCATCATCGGTATTCCAATTCCCATCGGGTCCCTTATCGGAGATGATCCGGTATGATTGGCCACTTGCATCGAACAGCAAAGCCCATTCCCGGTTATCCTTGATGGCCCCCAATCGGGCCAACTGCATATTGGAGGCCACATCCCTCGCCGCTGACTTCAATCGGTAACGGGGCAGCCACCGGCCGATGTTGGGGATGGCAATCAATACCATCACCCCCAGGATGCACATCACCACCACCAGCTCGATGATGGTCAACCCTCTTTTGTCTTGCATTCCTTCCCGTGGAGAATAAAATTCACATACCATCATAATAGAAATCTCCCTATTTGTCAAAGTAAAAACGAACTTGAGTGTCCTGAGCTTCTTGGATTCTCCGTTATCCGCTTCGCTTCCATGCTTCGGGGCTAGTTGCCCCTCAGCAGGTTGAGGCTAAGGTTAAGGTTGAGGTCAAGAGTCAAGGGTGAAGGGTAAAGAGGGAGTAGGAAGTAAGCAGATTACGCTTGGAGACAAGAGAATTCTCCCCCAAATATTTATTATTCAACAAAGTCAAATACTTATATTTAAGTTTTTAAGAAAATTTCGAGAAAATCGATTGGATTTCCGAAAAGTCCCTTTCCCATGACGCGGGCGAATTCCTTAAGATTTTGGCCTTCTTATGGTGAGGCTGTATTTCTGGGTGCAATTTCCTTCATCCCCATCCGTGGCGATAATCTCAATGGTATGAGTGCCGGCGTCATTTTTGCCGGTCTTCCACTGGATCAACCCGGTCTGGGGATTAATGGTCATTCCTTGGGGAGAGGAGGAAGAGAGGGAAAAGCTGATGGGGTCCCCATCGGGGTCCTGGGCAACCACCTGATACTGGTAAAGGGCCGATTTCAATTTCTGGGCTCGCGGGGAAGAGGTAATGACGGGAGCACTGTTCAAGATTGTGAACTCCTGAGAGGCCACCTCCTGCCCTGTACTCACCCTATCGTACGGGGTAACGCGTAAGATAATTTTATCTCCCTTCTTCAAGGTAGCGTCCTTGAGGGTTTCGAAGGTCTCGCCTATGAGCTCGTCGCCGTTTTTCACCCATTGATAGGAGAAGGCAATGGTATCTCCGTCTGGATCTGATGCTTCGATCCTGGCCGTTAGCGTAGAGTTCCTCCGCGGCAATTCGGGATCGATGGAGATCATGGTGACCTTGGGGAGGGAGTTGAGGATCCGAATGGTATCGGAAGAAGCCTCTTTACCCTGAAGCTTGCCATCCGAAGGGGCCATCTCAGTGGAGCGGGCGGGGGTGGTATTTTCACCGGCGGGTTTTTCAGGAGCCTCTCCCGTGCAGCCCACAATGAACATCAAAACCAAGGATCCCGATATAAATCTCTTGCCAGCCCACATCTCCTTACTGTTGCCCCCTGCCAACTATCTCGATCCCTGGGTAATCATAAAGGGGTATTTCTTCCTCTCCTTGAGGGGAATATATCGGGGTATGAGGACGATCTTATCGGCAACCAGCTCTTTTCCCTCAACGTGAGCCTGAATATAAACCCACCTTTTGGGGCGCATTGATTCGAATGAAAGCCTCACCTTTCGAACGGTGGTGATTTCGGTATCACTGGGAACACGCACCTTCATCTCATTTACGTAGATAACCCTTTCCCCCAATTGCCTTTTCATGATGACCCCCTGGAACGCCTGCATCTGGGGATCCCCCCAGGCGGGGGTTAGCTGAAAATGAAACTCCATTCCGAGGAAACACATCCATAATACCATAAGCGTCGTGAGTTTCAACCGTTTTCTTTCCATCAGGGCTTTCACGGTAACCTCCTCAAAAGAAATTTAAAAGACTTCCCTCCACCACTGGGGGAGGATCGTGGACCTGTTCGAAACCGGTGGGTGATAGATTCCCCCTCCAACCCCCACGTATCCCTTTGCCACCTCCCCGAAGATGGCAATAACCACGCCCGATGGAACGCCGATGCCGACCTCTGATGAACGATCACCTATGTCCAGCGTGCCACCGAGGCCGAAATCAAAAACAGGATCACCCGTCTTGTAGCCCAAGGCGTAGAGCCTTGCCCTACCCTGGCCCACGTAGCAGGGATCATCGAATACTTCTTGATCGGGTACGAAGCTCGTGAAATAGGCGATGCGGAAATAGACCACAGGAGGCGAGAGGACCTTCTCCCCCAGGTGTTCGTTAAGCCGGATGTACCATCCGTTTTCCGTGTCGGCCCCATCCAAAAGAATGTCGGTGGCATCCTGCAAATCGCCCTCGGTCAAGGTTGGGCCGTTCTTGTCCTTTATCGCGTAGATTCGATTACAGACGGTGACTTCCTTGGGATCGGCCCTGTCGCCCGTGCCGAAAAAGAGCATCTCATAGTACTGGCCTCCGTTTTCCAGGCAGACATCGGGGGGATAGAAAATCTTCTTCCGGTCACCCGAGTCGAAAAGGAGTTTTCCCGTCCAGTTGGTCGGAGATGGGTTGCTGATATCGATGCGCCACACCTTGCCCCCCATGTCTCCGACGTATAGGCGGTCGATAAAGCCGTCCCCCGTGGTGTCAACCCGCGCTATGTCGCTGGGAATGGAGTAAGCCATGAGCGAATTTTCGCCGTCGGGGTATTTCCACACAAAGCTACCCGTCATCGCATCAACGACATAGAGAGCCCTCCCGTGGGCATCCTCTCCCGCATCCGGGCCGGTGTCCTGATTCTCGTCATATCCACCCCCGATGAAGAAAACCACCTTCTCATCAGTTCCATAACGGATTTTCCCCATAATGGGGGTGGACCAGCTTTGCGCCATTTCCGAAAAACCTGCTACTTCCGGCCCGATCTGCCAGAGGAGGCGAGGGCTTCCCGGAGAGGTCACATCCAGGGCAAAGTAGTGATTTCCCCCCCGCCTCTCACCACAGGCTAGGATCACTTGATCGCCATTGGACGGTTCGATAATCCCGTCGTCATTTTGATCGATGATATACGCCCGGGGAGAGCCGTCCACATAGTACTCCACGGCCTCCCCTATCAAATCCCTCAATTTCCCGAGGAGGTCGGGAGGAATGAACGCCCAGAGCTCTTCACCCGTTTCGTCATCGAAGGCGTGCAGCATCCCGTCATTGGCCCCCGCGTAGATGACCGATCGTCCTTGACCGTAGTGGATGACAAGCGGGCGGGAGTGGAGGAATGCCCCCAAAATCCAATCCCTCTTTTCAAGGGGGTCTCCGTTCCCGTTTTCGTCATACGGGTCGTATCCGTGGATGAATCGGATGAGTTTGTTCCTCTCAATAACTTTATTGGCCTGAAACCCTAATGTGATAGGGGTAATCTGCAGGTTTTCTAGGGTGAAGGCATTGGTGGGATCGGTCAAATCCGTCGTGATACCCGTATAGGTATAGATCATCCGCTGGCTGGACCTATTGAGGAGAATCTGGCCAACCCCTCCCTTCTCAACCTCGCCACCGTCGGGATCTGAGCTTCCCCAGAAGGAGACGGCTTGATCCCGGATCCGGCCCTTTGGGTCGAGCACGGGAATGCCGTTGACATCGAGAATATCCCCGATCTTGATACCGGCATTGTCCTCGGTGGCGATAGCATACTTCTTGATATTCCCCTTCCAGAAGCTCCGCCACGTGGGTTTGAAGAGGGCGAGGTAGAGACGGTTTCCGCTACTAACCTTCTCCATCTGGCTAATGGGAACGACGGGGGCAACGTAAGATGTGGATTGTTCCAGGATTTCCTCGATGATTTTCTGCAGCACGATGGCAAAACTCTGAGCGTTGTGGCAATAGTAGAACTTGCCTCCACCGTTTTTCGCCGTATCCTCCAGCAGCTCGGACTTAATGGTGAACCCAACGGTATATGTCACGATATTCTGGTTATCCTCTAGATCCGGCCTCGTATCCATTTCCCGGAGGACCTTGGTCACGTCGTCCAGATAGTCAGATCCCTCGTCATCGTAATGTTTCTCCATTGGCAAGCCCGGTTCGTGTTCATCTACATCGGTGTCTCCATCTTTCTTTTTTCCATGGTTTTTTAGAACTTCATTTCGATCCTGAGTCGATTCCCCATCGGTGACGACGATGATGTAACTCCTCTGGCACCAGTACTGGATGGGGCTCGTGTAAGTCACTCCACCGTTGAAATAGCTGGAAACGCCCTGAAAGTACAGGCCGGCCTCGTAGAGGGTTTCCGCCAGGGGGGTCCACGTGTCCGCGTGAATCTGGCCAATGGCGTTATGAAGGCTGGCCCTATTCAGAGGAGTCATATCCTTGATCTCCCTCAGTATCCGGCCTCCCTCGGATTGGTTGAAGATCATGGCCCCGAAACGAACCCCTTGTGTCGTATTGATGAGGCTCTGAACGGTCCCCTTCGCCACGCCGAGCCTCGGCCTGGTATCCGCCGGTCCGGTGTAAACGAGGTAATTGCGGTAGTTTCCCGTCCGCAAGTACCACGTCTTCCGCCCGCCGCATTCGGTAGCGGCATTGAGCCTTCCGTTGAAGTAGCCGTAGGTGCTCAGGGCATTCCTGGCATCGTCGCATCTGATCTCACCGATGGGATTTCGGTACACCGTGTCCCAATTCCCGCCCGATTTGTAGTAGACCGCGTTGCGATCAACATCCAACACATTGGGGTAGATGTGGTTGGGGTCGTATTCCAAACTGGACATCTCGTTGTTCATGCTCCCCGAGTTGTCGAAGACGATCAGGCAGTTCGGTTGCACGCTGTCGACATCGGCCGTGTACAGGTCGGTGTCGTCTGCCGTGATGGTCGAAGTCCCGCCCAATCCGAAGATCAACGGAACCATTAATATGATGATCCATTTCCTCATATTCATCTTAATACCCCCCCTCTAGTACCCCCCTTGGGCCGTTGGCACCAATTTGACCACCTTTTCCTGGATCTCGCTGGATGCGCTGAGCGTTGCCACCGAGGTATACCCCTTCGAGGTGATCAGGTAGTGGTCAAAATTGAAATGGAGGGAGCTGATCCCCTTCCCCCTCGGGGCCCCCTTCTGCGTGGGATCATACCCCACCGTAACGCTCGCCCTCACCGGTTCCACAAGGTCGAAGTTGTTCCCGGTCCTCTGAAAATTGGACCCGTCGGCGAGGACCATCTCGATCGCGCCGTCGGCGCAATAGAAGGCCTGGTTCCCCCAGTGATTATTTCCCGAAATTCGTACCTCGATATCGGTGGTGGTCATAGCAGCGAAGCCAATTACCGATGCCACCAACATGATTAACAGGGTAATAACCAGGGCGATTCCGTCTTGCTTCGGGGAAAAAGAACATTCCTTACATTTCATTATCCTAGTCCTCCTCATCAATTGAGGGCGAAATTCCTAATTCTCACCATGGATTGCAGTTGCCTGGTGCGATAGCCATCGCCAGTCGTGGGATGAATGTAGTCGGGATCGGGCTTAGCGCTCCTGACTTGAACCGAGATTCGTGCGGCGATGATCTTATCCTCCGATCCAACGGGGGTTTCCTGCCATTCGTCCACGATGCCATCGGAATCCAAGTCCATGCCATAGGTCAACTGTAAATCCCGGATGTTATTGGAAAGCGGATCGGCGGAAAGATCAACTCCCCCTTCCGTCACCTTTCTGATCAAATGGGGCTCATCCATATCATCATCGATGAAATAGGTTATGGTCTTTTCAACCCCGGTGTACTGGTATTGGACGGCGATGGAATCGGTGCCATTTCGTATTCCCTCCTCCACGGGGTTTATGGTGATGGGATTCGAGAGGGAAACGGTACTACTGAATCCCCCCATCCGGATATCCCGCACCAGGATATCCATTGCAACCCTGACGCCCTGCTGCATCTCCATCACCTCATTCTGAACATGATATATCTTGTGTTGGGAGGAAAACGTCCTGTATGCAGCGGCAATGAGAATAGAACTGATGGAGAGGGTCACCAGGAGCTCAATGATGGTAAATCCCGCTCTCCTCTTTTTACGGTTATTTGCCACGGGGATCCCTCCTTTCATAAAGGAGTCTTTCAATTGGTGATGACCGAGGCGATGCGAAGTAAATGATCATTACCATCATTCCAACTCACTGCCAGATTAACGGTCTTCATCTTTCCCGCGGGAACCACGGTCCATGTCCGTTGGTATTGAATCCCTTGAGCACCGCCGATGGAATCATTTCCATCCTGAAGTCCATTCCAGTCCACCGTCCTCAACTCTTCCATCTTATCCTGGGCAAAGGTAGTGGCCTCGGTGACCTTATTCCCAAAGGAGGCCCCTCCAATGGAAAGAAGCATCATCTGCGCCAGGCCCAAGAGGGCAACGGAGAGAATGGTCATGGCGATGAGCATCTCCAACAGTGTGAAACCCTTTGATGTGTTGAAAAGTTTCATTCCCCAAATCTCCCCTTTCTTGTGGAATTAATGCCTTTTCACATCTTGGCCTAACCTCAAAAACCGTACCAAGAAAAGCCCGATGTAAACTTATGTATGGTTGTGTCAAATTCAAAAAACGGGGAGAAAAATCGAATAATTTCCGAATTCTAGATTTTTCCCGTAACCTCATAACCTTTTTTCATAGGTTCGGAAATGTTTGCATAAACGGTGAGATTCCGGGAGGGATGGGTAATCTTGATGTCAATTCAGGGGTTATTTTGATCAACTGGCATTTTCGAGGATCGAGCGCGGGGAATGAGGGCACTCTAACTTTTTTTCAGGGCGCCAAAAGAGAACGTGGAAATGATCGCAGCCTAACAGAGGGAGGAAAATGGAGGTGGGAACCCTGTGGTTCTGGATTTCCTGATCATTACAGGGAGTATTTTTGTAACCTGTTGATTATATGGGAACTCAGGGGTTTTCATCCAGTTCGAACATTGGAATAATGGAATGCCGGAATGATGGGTATCCGACGCAGAAAGAACATCGATTATAATGACAAATAACAAAGCCCCAATTAGAAATAAATGTCAAAGCTCAAAGCTCAAATAAATACCAAATTACAAGATTCAAAGTTGAAATTTCATTTGATATTTGGATTTTGGCATTTGATATTCTTAGTTGACATTTGAAATTGATGGTTGAATTGAGGCATTTGAGATTGACAGTTCCGAGTTAACGACTTCTCCAGCACGTTACCCTCAGGGACAGCGGACTACCCAATATACCCTACAAACGATCTAAACCATCTCAACGATTCAAACCAGATAAATGGAAACGAACCCCCATAGGGACAAGGGTGTTCTCTAGAAACTCAGCAAACTTCAGCTGTGGTTTTCTTGGGTGGGGAGGCTTAACGATCTATAATTCGGATTAAAACCTGCTGCCTGTCCTGCGCAGAAAAAGAGGATTCAAAGAGGGGCTATGGATGGGATCTTCCGATGGGGCAGGTGGGTATTTCATCCCCCTTTCGCCTTGATTCCATATTCCTTGATCTTATAGAGGAGGGCCCGATGGCTGATTTCCAATAGCTTGGCGGCATGAGTATGGTTACCATTTGTCTGGTGGAGGGCCTTCTTGATGAGGTCCATTTCGAGATAACGACTCGTCTTCTTGATGGAAAGCTCGTCGTTTAGTAAACTGACCCTTGATTCCTCCCTGGGATTCTGAACCTCGATGGGGAGGTTCTCCACCTGAATCTGATTCGAATCGGTCAATACGATTGCCCTCTCAATAATATTCTCCAATTCCCGGACATTGCCCTGCCAGTTGTAGTTCAAAAGGCAGTTCAGGGCCTCTGGATTAATCCCCTCAATCGGGTTGTTCAGTTCCCGGCTGTATTTTTGGATGAAATGGTCCACCAATATCGGGATATCTTCCTTTCGGTCCCTCAAGGGGGGGATCTTGATCGGGAGGACATTGAGACGGTAGAAGAGGTCATCCCTAAACTTATTCTCCCTAACCTCCTTATCCAGATCCTTGATAGTTGCCGCGATGATCCGCACATCGATTATGATGGGCTTGGAGTCCCCGATCCGCCGAATCTCACCATCCTGCAATACCCGAAGCAACTTCACCTGAAGTTGGAAGGGTAATTCCCCAATCTCATCCAGAAACATCGTCCCCCCGTCGGCCTCTTCGAAAAGCCCTTTCTTGGTTCGAACGGCATTGGTGAAACTTCCCTTGGTATGACCAAAAAGCTCGCTCTCCAGCAGGTTCTCTGGAATTGCTCCACAGTTCACGGGGATAAAGGGGGCGTCCGAGCGATCACTATTAAAATGAATGGCCTTGGCCACCAATTCCTTACCCGTTCCGCTCTCCCCCGCGATGAGAATCGTTGACTTATACTTGGCTACTTTCCTGATGGTATCGAATATCTGCCTCATCCGCTCGTTCTTGCTGATGATGTTCTCAAAGCTGTACTCCTTCTGCACCTCCTTCTTCAAAAAGAGGTTCTCACGTCTGAGCCGCTCCCGCTCTTCCGCCTTTTTCAAAGTCAAAACGATCTCATCGGGCTTGAAGGGTTTGGAGATGTAATCATAGGCCCCCAACTTCATGGCCTCGATAGCAGTGTCCAAGGTTCCATAGGCGGACATCATGATAATGGTCGACTCGCATCCCGCCTTCTGGGCTTCTTTTAAGAATTCCAAGCCATCCATCTCTGGCATCCGAATGTCACACAAAACCGTATCATAGGAGCCCGTATCGACCTTTTTCAGGCCGTCGATTCCATTATTGGCTGTTTCGACCTCATATCCCCGCTTCTTCAAGATCACGGATAGCATGTGCCGAAAATTCTCTTCATCATCGATTAAAAGGATTTTGTTGATGGACATGGGTTCTCCTCAATATTTGGGTTAGAATTCTTACCCACCTCCAGGGAGGGCAGCAAGATCGTGAAGGTAGATCCTCTTCCGACTTGGCTCTCCACCTTGATTTCACCATTGAAGAACTCAATGATCCTCAGGGAGATGGATAGCCCCAAGCCCGTCCCCTTGTCTGGGGGCTTGGTGGTAAAGAAGGGATCGAAGATCTTTTGTAGGTCTCCCTTCTTGATGCCACAGCCCGTGTCCGAGATGTTGATCCGAACCAAGCGATCCCCTTCGCTGTATTTATCATAAATCAACGGAATGGGTTTAAATTTCCGAAGATGAGAGTAGTCGGATGTTTCGGGGTCCGACTTCCTCCTTCGGGGAAACATCGCCTCAAGCCCCCCTCGCATATCCCCCCTGACCTCCGTTTCATCCGTTTTCACGCTCAGGGTCCCTCCATCGGGCATGGCGTCCGTCGCGTTGAGGAAGAGATTGATGAGAACCTGCTGGAGCTGGGATTCGTCAGCCCTAATAGGGGAGAGTTTTGGTTCCAGATCGAGTTCCGTCTCAACCTGCCTAAATGACTTCTGGTGGGACAGAAGCGAGATCGTATTTTTTATGATCGTATTTACATCCAGTTCCTGAATTTCGAATTTCGTGGGCCTTGAAAAGTCCAGCAGTCCCCTCACGATGTGATTAATCCGGTCGATCTCCGTCTCGATCCGCCTCAAATAGCTCAATCCCTCTTCACTGCTATCCATCCCCTCCTGCAAGATCTTGGTGTATCCCAATATTGCGCCCAGGGGATTTCCGACTTCATGGGCCACCCCGGCGGCGAGCCGTCCGATGGAGGCCAGTTTCTCCGAAAGAAGGAGCTCCTCTTGAGCTCGCTTCAACCTCTTATTGGTGATCTCCAAGTTGTGAATATGGTCTTCCAATCTCCTCTTATTCTCCCCGAGCTTCTCCGCCATCTGGTTGAAGGACTGCATGAGTTGTCCGATTTCATTCTTGGCGGTGATATCGATCTTTTGGTCGAAGTCGCCATCCCTGATCTTGCCCGTAATATTCACCAAATTCTTAATGGGGTTGACGATCACCCGAGAAAGCAGCAAGCTACCGAAGACGATCAAAACCAAGGAGTCGATGATGATAAATAAAACCACTAACCTCTGGGATTCCAGGATACTCACCATGACGTCGGCTAAGGGAAGATCCACCCTCAACCCACCAACAACCTTACCCCCGATGGACAGGGGGGAGAATACGATCAGATCCCTGTAATTATCGAATAAAATCCCCTCTTCCCCCTCTTCCTTCTTCAATTCATAGAAGGACTCCTCGCCCAGAATAGCCCTCTTGAACTGCTGGGTCTCCGAATCCCTTCCGATCATCTCTCTTCGACTGTGAGCTACAATTCTAAAATCCCTGTCCACAACGGATATCTCTCGTAGCCGTAGCCTCTCATCGGCAGCGTACGTCGCCACCACCCCCTGAAGGGAGGGATCAGGGAGGGAGGGATTTCCCTTTTTCTCAAACATGAGGTTCATGGTATTCTGTATCGAGCGGACAATAAACCAGCTTCCCTCTATCTTTTGGTTGAGGATATTCCTCTCGTTGAGCTTCAACATGCTTATGCCAACCAAGAGGATTGCGGCGATGACCAACAGGGTCATATTGAGGATGATCTCCATCCTCAATCCCACCGTCAATTTTCTGAACAACCAAAAATCCCTTGTCATAATGCCTTTTGGAATGATCCGTCTAAATCCGGAATTGGAGATACCAACGGATAATTTCCCTTCCGAAAAAGAGATAGATGACCGCGCCCATGGAGAGGAAAGGTCCGAAGGGGATGGCGTATTTGCTATCGGCCCGCGTGGCCACCATGAGGGCAACGCCAACCATGGAACCGATGAGCGAACTAACCAAGATGGTGAATAGTGTCGAGCTCCATCCCAAGAAAGCCCCGATCATAGCCAGGAGCTTAATGTCTCCTCCGCCCATTCCCTCTTTCTTCGTGGCCCAGTAAAATAAAACGGCCACCGCATAGAGGAGTCCACCGCCAATGAATATTCCCAAAAGGGAATCCAGGGTAGCCATGTTGATGGTCCCCTTTACCGTCTTAAAGACAAAGTGGACGAGAAAATCATTGTGCCCTGCGGCCTTTACGAATGACGCCAAGAGCCCCAGAACGATCCCGGGGAGACTGATTACGTCAGGGATAATACGATGATCCAGATCGATGAAGCTCACTACCAGGAGGGATGCAATGAGGATGAAGTAGATAAAAAAGGAGGGAGAGAGGCCGAACTTGAGAATGAGAAAGGTAGAGAAGAGGGCCATCATCGTCTCAACCAGTGGATACCGTGCCGATATCGGGGCCTTACAAGATCGACACTTTCCGCCGAGCAGAAAAAAGCTGAGGATGGGGATATTATCATAGGCCTTAATGGGTGTCTGGCACTGAGGGCAGCGAGAGGGGGGCGAGATAAGGGATGTTCTCGTCGGAATCCGGAAGATGCAGACGTTGAGAAAGCTCCCCACAATAGCCCCGAAGAGGAAGGCAAAGATGTAAATAGGAACGGGGGCCATCTCCCTCCCCTATCTTTGACGGCTTTGTAAAAAGTCCATCTGCCATTCGACAGGCTCATGGCCCTGAGCGAAGCCGAAGGGCCGTTCGACATGCTCACGGCCTTGAGCAAAGCCGAAAGGCTGCGTTGGGCTGCATCCTTTGTCATTGCAGCGTACTTTTGTGTACGCCTCATTCCTCAGGATTTGCGCGCCTTGCATCTGGATCTTTTTTCTTTGCCGTCTGATTCCGACTTCTAACGAAATTATCATCTTTATATCAAACCAAGGCAGCCGAGCAACTTAATCTCAGTCTCCCTCTCGTTATTATGATGATCTATTTTCGCATTGATTTCAAGCATTTTTTGCCTTGCAAGAAAAAGGGAATGTGGTCGAAATCGGGACGAAACCGATGAATTCGACCAGACGATCGGAAATATGGTGGGGGATTTTATGAAAAACCCTGACAAAAGGCAAGAAGATATCGGCCTCAATTTCCCTTTGAGCAATGATACCCCTGCCCCATCGAAACTCTGAAAATCGCCTAAGGCAAGCCCATCAATTCCACTTGTCATCTGTACCGCCGGAGGTCTTGGTTCCGTCGGCATCGATGCGGAGCCACCCGTTTGCCGCCCCGCCATCCGTTCTATCTTGCCTGGTCCCCGCCCGTGGCGTCGCCGTTGCCATAAACCCCGATGCGTGGTTTGCAACGGTGATCCTATAGTCCCCTGCGTCGTAATTGATAGCAGCTCCGGCATTACTCGGCCACCCGAAGGAGACGAGCTCCTGAGTAACTAATGTCCATCTTCCGTTTTCCGCCCGAAACTGCTCCTCCATGGCCCGGACGTCTTCCAGGGCCACCTTCGCATCGGAGCGCCTCGCCCTCCGTATATGGTTGGTATACATGGGGACGGCGATGGCCGCCAAAATTCCGATGATGGCGCAGGTAATGATGAGCTCCGTTATGGTGAAGCCCTTGCTTTTTGTTAGTCTCATTTTCCCCTCTGTCTCAACACCAAGCAAAACGAAAATGGAAAAAGGGCACACAACCTTCCCTCTTTCCGAATCTCGTGTGGTAGAAATTGATGATCAAAAAAGAAAAAAGAAGGGGCAAGCCTCAGCTCACCCCTTCCGCTGTTCAAGATACTAGCCTGTAGGCAACCAGCCAGCAACGGTAGCGTTGTTAAGGCATTCCCATCTCCAGCGAGTAAATACCCCATTCGCACGGTTCCACGATCCGATAACGTCTACCTGAGCTCCCGCCAGGACGGAGCCAATATTTGCGGCGCCTCCGGCGGTTACTCTGACGGTATAATCCCCACTGACGGTACCACCAGCGGTACCATCAATCGTCTCATAGTTAGCCCATTTAAGGCCTCCTCCAGGACCCCGTGATAGTGGGACCTGTACCCCGATGTCCGTCAGAACATCAGCACTAGTCGCGCAGACAGGCGGGGGAGCTCCCCTATCAGCGGCAATGTTGGCCACCTCGTCCTTGATGGCGCCGAGGCAGTCCGTGGCCTCCTGAAGCTTGGCCTTATTCACGTTCGCGTTGTACATGGGGATGGCGATGGCCGCCAGAATTCCGATGATCGCCACGACGATCATCAACTCAATCAGTGTAAAACCCTTTTTGTTCCTTAACATTGTTTGACCTCCTTATAAAGAAAAGTGATCTATTTTTTCCCCTGGCCCCGAAGAAGTCTCCACCTCCTCTCCTTTGGATTTTTTATGTGCTGGGTTTCTTTTTAGCATAATCCGTGCCAAATCCCTATACTTTCGTCCCCTCCACCTGGATGCGTCAATGTACTGGAAATATAAGGGATTTTTGCCATGCCATTTTTCTTTATAGTATTTTCTGGATCCATTGTCAAGTTTTTCGGCCACCCCATGGACATTTTTTGTCCCTCAGTAACAATGTTTGACCATCATCTGGGGAGATAGGTCGACTTTATCCTGCTGCCATCGGATCGCCATTGCCACTGGGTGATCACCCGATTCGCCAGATAGACTTGGGGGGTGCATCGAACCCATCCTCCCCTGAGGGTTCGCCCCAAGGGGGCTCGAGCCCTGGCAAAAAGGACGCCGTTATTCCTGATCCGATATCGCCATTTTCCGTTGGCCTGCACTTGTACACCAATGGTGCCGCGGATTTGTCCGTGGTTGTTGCACCGGGGAGGAAGGAAACCATTCTCCGAGAGGTAGGTACCAATCTCGTCTTTTATGGACCCGATGGTATCCACCGCCTCTTGGACCTTCGTTTTGCTGACGTTATCCGTATACATTGGGAGGGCGAGGGCGGATAGAATTCCAACGATTGTTACAACCATCAGGAGCTCGACGAGGGTAAATCCACTTTGCTTGTTCATGGAAATCCTCCTGAACTCGAAAACGTCCGTCCGTTTTTTGCATTATTCATGCCATCCTCATGGTCTTCCCAATTCGGTCATTTTCTCGTGGACTCCATTCACCTTGTCCCCTCCCCATTCTCCCTTCTCCATTCTTCATTATTTCCCGTTCTCCGTTCTTCCCTCTAACCTCTATCATCTTCCACCTTCTTTCTCCATTCCTCATCCTTCCCCCTTAGCCTCAACCTCAACCTTAACCTGTCCTTCTTGCTCCTTACTCCCTCCTCCCTCTTCATCCTTAACTCTTAACCTTGACCTTAACCTTAACCTCAGCCTTAGCCTTAACCTTAGCCTCTCTCCTCCCACCTCTCAGCCTTGACCTGCTGAGGGGTAAGGGGCCCCGAAGCATGAGGCGAAGGGCCAGGAAGATCCTCAGGAAAGTTTCCAAACTCGAGCCGTGTTTTCTATTGACGGGAAGCTTCTTTTCCCTTACATTATACATATGCGGTTGCGAAAAAAGAGACGACATATTAAAGGACTCCTCATTATCCTGGCGATCTTTTTCATCATGCTGGGCATCGTTGCCTCGGGAATCTATCTCTATTTCACCCATGATCTCCCTCGCGTCGATTCCCTCAGGGATTACGACCCCTCCATAATCAGTTCCGTTTATGCCGATACGGGGGAGCTTATCGGAGAATTTTTTGTGGAAAAACGAATCGTCGTTCCCGTTGAAAAGATTCCAGGATTTGTCCTCCAGGCCTTTGTCTCAGCAGAGGATGCCCGTTTTTTTCAGCATGAGGGTCTCGATTACTCCGCTATCCTGAGGGCCTTTTGGAAGAATGTCAAGGCCGGGGAAATCATCCAAGGAGGGAGTACCATTACCCAGCAGGTTGCCAGATCACTCCTTCTCTCCTCCGAGAGAAAGTGGTCGAGAAAGATCCGAGAGGCCATTTTGGCCTATCGCATGGAAAAGTCCCTTGCGAAAGAGGAGATCCTTTATCTCTATCTAAACCAGATCTATCTCGGACATGGGGGCTATGGAATCGAGGCGGCCTCCCAGAACTACTTCGGAAAACATGTTGATGATTTAAATCTTGCAGAGGCCGCGATGCTCGGCGGCCTCCCGCAAGCACCCACGAGAAACTCCCCCTACAATCACCCCCGCAGGGCCAAAATGCGTCAGGCCTACGTCTTGGAGCAGATGGTCGAAAATGGCTATATTAGCCGTACGGAGGCAATGGAGGCTCTAGAAACCATTTTGGAGATTCATCCCAGGAGGAGCAAATTCCTAGAGGTGGCCCCTTACTTTACCGAACATGTTCGCCGGTATGTCGAGGAAAAGTACGGCAGGGATACGCTCTATAAGGATGGCCTTCAGATCTTCATTACCCTTGATGTGGCCATGCAAAAGGCAGCCCAGAAGGCCATTCGCAGGGGACTCAAGGAACTGGATAAGCGTCAGGGCTACCGGGGACCGCTCAGGCATATCGACCCAGGAGAGATCGAACCCTTCTGCAGAGAGGTTCAAGAAGCACTGGGGCAATCTCCCCTCGCCGAAGGGGAGGAAGCCCTGGGAGTTGTTGTGGAGATCAGACGACGAGAGAAGGCTGTTCTGGTCAAGGTAGGCGATACTATGGGCCGAATTGAACTAGAGGAGATGAAGTGGGCCCGGAAACCCGATCCCGAGGTTCCCTACTACAGGGCGAGGGTCCGTAACCCGGGAGATGTGCTCCAGGTGGGGGATGTCATCAAGGTGAAGGTTAAGGGGTTTCCGGGCAAGACAATGGCGCTCTCATTAGAGCAAGATCCATTGGTCCATGGGGCTTTACTGAGTATCGACCTGAAGACGGGATACGTGAAGGGCATGGTGGGGGGGAGGGATTTTCAGGAGAGTCAATTCAACAGGGCCGTTCAGGCAAAACGACAGGCTGGCTCTGCCTTTAAACCCATCA
>Ga0209427_10004549_pt1 | contig 16022 bp, 10 predicted proteins | sample DeeMarSWOR136_30_FD_187465 | JGI IMG/M metagenome (GOLD analysis project Ga0209427, IMG submission 187465) | Marine sediment microbial communities from White Oak River estuary, North Carolina - WOR-1-36_30 (SPAdes) (version 2) | ecosystem: Environmental > Aquatic > Marine > Intertidal zone >...
CTCTTTGGCCTCCTTCTCTGTCAAGGTAATATAAGCATTGATCTTGGGGTTAAGTTCATGGATTCGATCAAACACTGCCGAGACCGTCTGCTGGCAGGTAGTCTCGCCTTTTTTCATAATATCTTTAAACTGCCATGCTTTGAGTTGAGCTAATTTCACGGGGCTCTCGCAAGATTCGAATACGAAAAAACAAGAAAGGTAACTAAAAAATAAAAACCAAAAATGAAAAATTCTTACTAGAAGGTACAAACTATTTATCTGTTTTCAAGAAGCAGGTCGTTTTCTACATCATTTTTTAATTCTTCCTTCTCATTTGAATTTTGATCTTTGAATTTTTAATTTTCGAGCTATCTAAATTGTGCTAAAAATTTAAGCAATAGTAAGTTCTAACTGACTTTAGTCGGGTAATAATCAACGTCACTAAAGTGGCTGAGAACTCCCTATCTTATGAAATTTAAAGAAATGGCAAATATTTGTCCAACTCATATTGGCTAACATGAATCCGATACTGATCCCATTCCACCCTTTTGTTGGCAAGCAGTGATTCAAAAATATGCTCTCCTAAGATTTCTTTTGCCAGTTGGCTTTTTTCAAACTCCCTTATCGCTTCTTCCAAAGAACCAGGGAGACAATCGATGTTCAGTTTCTTCCTTTCGTTTTCCGAGAGTCTAAAGACGTCTATCTCCACAGGAGATGGGGGCTCCAACTTTTCCTCTATTCCTTTCAAGCCAGCCGCCAGCATCAAGGCAAAAGCTAAATAAGGATTGCAGGCAGGATCAGGAGATCGTAGCTCAACCCGGGTAGCTTTTTCCTTTCCAGGCTTGTATTCAGGGATACGAACCAATGCCGAGCGATTGCGCGTTCCCCAGCAGATGTAAACCGGTGCCTCATATCCTGGGACCAGGCGTTTGTATGAGTTGACCCACTGACTTAAGATCAAGCACGCCTCTTTGATATAACGGAAGAGTCCACCAATATAGTATCTCGCCTCCTTGGACAAGTGATATTTTTCCTCTTTGGCATCGAAAAAGATGTTTCTCTCATTTTCGAAAAGAGATTGATGGGTGTGCATGCCGGAACCGTTTTCAGTAAAAAGTGGCTTGGGCATAAAGGTGGCGTAGTATCCCTCGCGAAGAGCCAGCTCCTTTACTGTAAGGCGATAAAACATAACGAAATCAGCCATCACTAAGGCTTCTTGATAGCGGAGATCAATCTCATGCTGAGATGGTGCCACCTCATGATGGGTGCACTCTACTTGAATGCCCATAGCTTCCAGGGCAGATGCGGCTATCTTTCGCATTCTGGTCCCCGGACTTACTGTGCTGTAATCAAAATACCCTCCCTCATCTAGTGGAGTGGGATTTTCTTTTCCGTTAAAATAGAAATATTCGATCTCTGGTCCGCAGTAAAAATTCCATCCCCTTTCCGCCGCCTTAGCCAGCACCTTGCGCAGAACAAATCGAGGATCACCAACAAAGGGGCTGCCATCTGGATTGAGAACATCGCAGATCAAAAGTGCCACCTTCTCCTCATTCACCGACCAGGGAAGGATGCGGAAGGTCTTCACATCGGGCATGGCCACCAGGTCGCTCTCATGAATGCGTACAAATCCTTCCACGGAAGACCCATCAAATCCTTGTCCCTCATCCAACACATGTTCTATCTCGCCCCGAGTGATGGACATCCCCTTCAGCTGTCCGAGAATGTCGGTAAACCACAGGCGAACGTATTTCACCTTATTCTCGTCTATTAAAGCTAAAACCTCATCTTTGGTTTTGGGCATTTTTTCCCCTCGTTTTAATAAATTTTCCGATCGCAAAACTTTTTCAAACAATGAAACTGAATCATTTGCTTCGATCTCTCATGAGATCATACATCATAATAAAGACTCATCTCATAAGGATGCGGCCTGTTCCTTACCTCATTGTATTCTTTGTTCAGCTTATGATCGATCCATATTTCCAGAAGATCTTCGGTGAACACATCGCCCTCTAAAAGAAATTGATGATCCTCCTTCAAAGCTTCCAAAGCCTCCTTCAGGGTGGTGGGGAGAGATTTCAGTTTTTCCCTCTCCTTGGGGCCTAAAGTAAAGATGTTTTGATCGAAAGGACCAAATCCAGCTTTGGTCGGATCGATTCTTCTTTTTATACCGTCGATACCTGCCATGAGTTGAGCCGCCAAAGCCAGGTAGACGTTGCAAGTTCCATCCGGCGGTCTGAATTCAATTCTTTTCTCCTGGGGCCCTGTGGCATATTCTGGAATCCGAATGGCAGCACTCCGATTGGCCAAAGAGAAAAAGAGTTTGACCGGAGCTTCGAATCCGGGAACCAGTCTCTTGTAAGAATTGGTGCTGGGATTGGTGAAGGTCAAAAGGGCACTGCCATGGGTTAGAAGTCCGCCAATATAATAAAGACCCAATTTGCTCAAGCCAGCATAGCCTTTCTTGTCGTAAAAGAGGGATTTCCCATTTTTGAAAAGATATTGATGAAAATGCATCCCGTTGCCAGCCTCGTTATACAGGGGCTTGGGCATGAAGGTAACGGTATGATTGTGTTTCTTGGCCACCATCTTTATCACGTACTTGATCCACATGGTGATGTCGCCCATGTTGGTCAAGGTGTCGTGCAAGATCTCTATTTCAGACTGTCCTGGCCCGCCCGTCTCATGGTGATGATACCTTACCGGTATGCCGCCCTCCTCAATCAATTTGACCATCTCAGTTCGAACATCAAAAAGATCATCCAGAGGAGGGATGGCGTGGTAACCGCTATGACTTGGGATCTTATGACCCAGATTCTTCCCTTCCATCAGGCCTGAGTTCCAATCAGCTTCGTTAGAATCTATGATGTAGGAGGCCATGTTGATATCGTTCTTATAGCTGATGCTGTCAAAGATGTAAAACTCAAACTCGGTACTCCAAAGGCTTTTGTCTGCAATGCCTGTTCTTTTCAAGTATTCCTCTGCTTTCTGAGCAATATACCTCGGCTCCCTCTTGAAGGGCTTTGAATTATCTATCTCCGAGGAGCTACAGATGAAGCTTAAGGTGGGCATATTCCAGAAAGGATCCAACTTGGCGGTTTTGACATCTGGAATAAGCACCATATCGCCGGACTCCACAGACTTGAATCCCGGTGTTGAAGAACCATCAAAAGGAACCCCCTTTTTGAACATACCCATATCCAGCTGGCTTTTGGGCAAGGAAAGGTGATGCCATTTCCCAAACAAGTCAATAAACTTCAAATCGACCATCTCGATTTTCTTGGCTTGAGCAAACTGGATAGCCTCTTTCGGGTTTTTAAACAAGTTCCACCTCCATCCGGTATGAATAAATGCGCATGGGTAAAATTGAAATACCCGCCTCCAATTTGAAAATCAAAATTAATACAAAGGACCAGAAAAGTCAAACAAAATAGAGTTGAAGTTCACTCATTTTATCAGGAAACAGAAAAGAGAATGACTTTGCGGTTGGGTGCAAATATTCGTCTGAATGCTTTGCATAAGCTTTTGCGTCAGCGACTATTTTGAGGAAAACTTTTGAGCGATTTGTTCTTTTGGAGGTCCGAGGAGCCCCGCCTGGCGGCGGGGCTCCTGGAAGGGGCTGTTTTACTTGAAAGAAGGAAAGAAATGCATCCATTTGTTTAGCAACAAGTGTGCCAGAATCAATCAATGGAAGATAAATGTCTTTAATCTTGGCCGTAACATTCTAATTTACATAGACTTGAAAACCAGGCTGTGGCAAGTGTGATCATGCTGGGGATAAGCCAGATTGCCAACAAATTCGAAAATTATTACGATTCTCAATAAAATTTTACGATATTATTGACAGAAATTGTCAACTATTGTTTGAAGAACCCTTATGACTCAGAATAGTTCTGCTTTTCATGACTTGGTTAGATCATTCATAAATTGTGTTGTTTTTAACTCCAGCTTTGGTTATTTAACATTTCCAGATGGGTGGTTTATATCTTAACTGCTGTTCCACTGACACTGACCATCAGCATTCCCTGCCGGACCGTCTCATAGTCTAAGTCTATGCCCACTATTGCGTTCGCTCCCATACCCTTGGCATTTTCTTCCATCTCCTGCAGGGCGATCTGTCGAGCTCTTGTAAGTTCTTTTTCGTAAGCCGCTGATCTTCCACCCACTATGTCTGTAATGGAAGCAAAGAGATCTTTCACCAAATGTGCCCCTAAAATAGCTTCTCCGGTCACAATACCCAAATACTCCTTTATGGGTTTTCCCTCTATTATAGGTGTGGTGGTGATTATCATGTCTCCTCCTTATTGTTTTTTGAAATTCGGATTGGTTTACGAGCAATGGAGAACAAGAAGAACTTATATCTCAATTTCATAAATTCTGTATTTCTTATAAAGCTTTGCTCCGAGCAGATCTAAGATCCTGTTCATCTTGACGTTATCCTCCAAAACCCAAGACATCTCTGCCCAGCTATATCCTCTTTGTACTCCAACCTTGAAAGTTTCAACATAAAAGACGGTGTCGATTCCTTTTTTTTGAAATTCGGGGCTAACTCCCATGGTGATTATTCTAACCCCATCGATTTTATCTTTAATCTTGCTATGCCACAAAAGCCTGAAAAGACCGAAAGGAAAAAGCCTTCCATTGATTCTGTGGAGCACCTGGTTTACGTCGGGCACAGCTAAAGAGAAACCAGCCGGCTTGCCATCAACTTCCGCAATGAAGACCAGATGGGGATCGACTATTTTCTTCAATCCCCCCACCATATGATCGAATTCCTCATCGGTCATGGGAACAAATCCCCAGTTTTGAAACCAGGCAGAGTTATAAACCGTTTTAATCTTCTCCACCTCAGTTTTGAGATCTTTCATGTCGACGCTGTGAATATTAATTCCTCCCTTCTGTTTGATGTTTTCTGCCATTTTAACCACCCTTTGAGGTGGTGGAGAGCTTTTGTCTATGAAATAGGCATATAGATCTTTGGCTTTTCTCATGCCATATCTTTCCATGAAGTCAAGATAATATTTTGGATTATAGGTCATCATAAAAACTGGAGGTGAGTCGAACCCATCCAAAAGCATTCCCCACTCTTCGTTGGAGGAGAAGTTTGCCGGCCCCCGCATGATTTCCATGCCTTTAGATTTCAGCCAATTCCTCACCGTATCCAACAATACTCTCGCGACCTCATAATCCTCCACACATTCGAAAAAGCCAAAGAATCCCGCTTTCTCATTTTGAAATTCAATATGGTTATGGTTCACAATTCCCGCAATTCTTCCCACCATCTCTGCATTCTTCTTTGCCAGATAAAAGATAACCTCGGCGTGCTTGAAGAACGGATTTTTATCCTCATTGAAAAAATCTTTTCTTTCTCCTATGAGAGGTGGAACCCAATTTTTATCATTTTTATGGATTTTCCAGGGGAATTTGATGAATTCCATCAAATCCTTTTTTGTTTCCATTTGCTTTATGTTCACTTCTTGTGTTTTCATTTGTATTCTGAAATATTAGGGGTAGGAATAGCTTTCGGATAAAACTCCGCTTGGTGAAGGAATTGCCATTGGTTAGGGGTGTGGGGAAGGATAACCCTCACACTCAACGTCTGATGGTTTTCGGCAAGCTTACCATAAATGTGGCGGGGTAAGATTTGTCCTCAGGGATCAGTTGGAATGATACCCCGCCACAACTTGTTACCTACTCCGCTGTTAGGCAATTGCAGGGGGCGAACAGCATTTTGGGCTAACCTCCAGTGAAACCAAGCCTATTTCAATGCTTGGTAGTTGGGATCCAGCTCCTTTAGCGTCTCAAGGCGCCGTTTTATCAACTCTTCTCTTGACAGCTCTTTTCCAGCATCAGGCGGGGAAGAATAGGCGGGCGGTTGGGGCCCAATTGGTTGGGGCCCAATTGGTTGGACCCCAATACTTAAGTATCCACCATAGGACCAACACCAGAAGTATCCCCTTCCATCGCCCGTAACATTCCCCACCGATCCCGACTTTATCTCTGGACCATTCATAGCATCAACATAAAAATATCCAGAAATGTTGTCAAAAAGCTGGTCAAAATCGTCAGGGAACAGTTGGGTAGCGGCGAAGGTTATCGAATTGGTAGTGCGAAAAATCCGTCTAGTGAAAGAGAAGAATTTAAGGTTAGCAAAAGGGTCCAGATACAGGTACGAAAGGTGAAAATCGATCCAGTAGAAATCGGCGTCATCTGCGGCTGACCACTCAACAGTGAAATTGGATCCGGGGGGGATAAAAAATGGTACAGTTGGGTCAGGAGAGTGGATCCCAAAAACCCCCGGCACTTTCGCAGAAGCAGTGGCACCAAGAGTATCAGTATCCTTGACATAATCTATACTGAGTTGTGCTGAAGAGCCGCTGCTTATTTGTATAGAATCCTGGAAAACAAAGGAACCTTCACGGAAGTCCCACATACCGATGACATTCTGATTTACTTTCACCTCGGGAATCACGGGCGCATAATGGACGTCCACCATAATCCAGCCTGTATTCTCAACGAAACCGTAAACATAGATTTCTTCTGGTCCTGGTTCTCCCTGCGGTCCTTGTTCTCCCTGCGGTCCTGTTGGTCCTCGGTCTCCCTTTTTTCCCTCACACGCCAAGAAAACAAAGAACCCAATTAATACAAGAACGGGTAACAGCTTTTTCATTTTACCCTCCTTTCCTAATTTTGCTGTTCACCCCTTACTTTGCCTAGCTTATTTCTTTGTTTATATTTTTTCCACTGACCAAACGAGCTGACCCTGCCAAGCCAAAAAATTCGCTACAGAAAATTCAGTTTTTCAAATCACCCCCATCTTTTTACCCACCTTTTCAAATGCCTCCAGTACTCTGTTCAGTTGTTCATCGGTGTGGGTGGCGGTGTAGCTGGTGCGGATGAGCTGAGAACCGGCAGAGACTGCCGGGCTGATTGCCGGATTGGTGAAAATCCCTTCATCTGACAACATTTTCCAAAATTGAAAGGTTTTAATATCATCACCGATGTAGATAGGGATTATAGGGGTTTGAGAATTCCCGATATTAAATCCCAGCGCTTTGAATCCCCTATGCATCTTCTTAGTTATCTGCCATAGCCTTTCTCTTCTTTCCGGCTCTTGCTCAATAATATCCAGAGCGGCCAGGCAGGCTGCCACAGCGGCTGGAGGTGGGCTGGCAGAGAAGATCAGGGCACGAGAGAAATGCTTGATGTAATTTATCACCCTCTCACCTGCGGCAATGAAACCGCCCAAAGAGGCAAAGGATTTGGAAAAGGTCCCCATCACAATGTCTACTTGGCTCTCTAAGTTAAAGTGCTCGGCTGTACCTCGTCCGTTTGCTCCTAAGACTCCTATAGAATGCGCATCGTCCACCATCACCCGGGCCCGGTATTGTTTGGCCAAATTTACAATTTCTGGAAGATTGGCAATATCTCCTTCCATGCTGAAAACCCCGTCCACCACAATGAGCTTTCCTGCATCATCGTTACATGAACTCAGGACTCTTTTCAAATCGGTCATGTCATTGTGTTTGAATTTGATAACATTGCCAAAGGAAAGCCGGCATGCATCTACGATACTGGCATGATCGGAGCGGTCAGCGATCACGTTATCTCTTCTGTTTACTATGGTGGCGATAGTACCCAGGTTGGTCAAAAACCCGGTAGAAAAAACTTGAGCCGCCTCCTTTCGCATAAATTTGGCTAACCTTTGTTCCAACTCCTCGTGAATATCCAATGTGCCGTTAAGAAATCTTGAGCCTGTGCAGCCTGAACCATATTTTTTCACTGCCTCCAAGGCTGCCTCCTTGACCTTGGGGTGTGAGGTCAGGCCCAGGTAATTGTTGGATCCGATCATGATCATTTTCTTACCATCTACCATCACCTCGGTGTCCTGCCCGGATGAAATCGCCCTGAAATAAGGATATATCCCCATACCCTTTACTTCTTCGGCGTCACTGAAATCATAACATTTTTCAAATATATCCATCCATTACCTCTTATGTTGGAGATGATCGATAACCCTCCGTTTCAGGGAAATAATGTTAAATCATAAAAGAAGATTTGTCAAGTGAAAAAAGCCCCCAGTTTGTGGAGACCAAATACAATCATATATTTTTTGAGAAAAAAAGAAGCCCCAATCTCGATAGATGAGGATTGAGGCTTTTTGAGAATTTCCCTACTTCTGATTTTTACTCATAACCCGGCGGCGGTCGCCCTTTAAACAGATAGTTGGTCAGATAAACGACATCGGCTGAATTTATGATCCCATCACAATTAGCATCACCCGCTTCCATGGGATCAGGTTCCGGTCCATTTTTAAACAGGTAGTTGATCAAATAGACAGCGTCGGCTGAGTTTATGATCCCATCCGCAGTGGCATCTACAAGCATAACGTGAGAGACATGAACAAAACCTGACTCCAAAATATAGTTGTCGCTTTTCGAAATCCAGATGGCTGATGGCTGTTCTGCGGACTTGACCGGAATCTTCTGAGTATCCCATTCGTATTCTCCTGAGAACTCACCCAACACGTCCACGACCATCCTGTATCCTTGATGAGAACCTTTCAGGACTGATCTCTCGGGAATGTTCACCGGCTCAGGTTTGTCTTTAGATTGGACAGAGACCGCCTTTTGATCGATTTTCTTGGGCTGAAGTTCCTTATTCGGCTGAGCGTGCACCATAAATACCACGAATAACACCACCGCCACAAGGAAACTCATACCCACATTGACCTTTTTCATTTTTATTTCTCCTTTCAATGCACTTTTTCTTCTTGCATAGCAGAGGATTGGTCCTCTCGGAAGTTTAATTACTTCCAAACCATAAAGGCCTGGCTACGAGGTATCAAAAGACTTTGTAGTCGAATTTGTCTGAAAGAATAGCTGTCATTTTTCTATTGGCGATCGGGTACCAGCTTTGCTTCCGGCAGCTCTGGACCATCCAGTTCAACTTGACCACACGCTCAGGGGCCTTCAATTCCAGTTGGCGAAGATTGAGGCTCAAGCATTGTTGGCTTTCGCCGTTTCCGCTGCTATACGGGTGGGTGGCAACTGCCCGACCCTAAAAGATTAACTCACTTGACCTCGACGTCGGTTCGTGGCTGCACCTTGCCTTTTTTTACACTTCCCGAACAGGAATTCCCAAAACTGATTGGCATCCACATTTCCTAATGCGGATGTATCACAACACCCTTTACTCCTTGCGAATAGTCACATCTTCTCCTTTGAGAGTGAATGGTCGATTGATGATTAGCGTGGGTGTAGTAAAGGTATTATCGGAGCCAGCCTTGAATATCAGTGTCGCACCGTCGGGAGACCCGGCCAGTGCCTCCTCGATATCTTTGTAGGGATTATTGGGAGAGCCATCGCCGGCATCACTTGCCCCCACAAACCTCACCATGTCTCTTGGCGCTATTCCGGTGACCCGGTCACGGTTTAGGTTGTAAACACCGTCGGGACCATAAACATTATCTAAAGTATACCAATCATCGTAGTACCCGCCCCAGCCCATATTCACTTTAAACTGCCTGTCCGGATCAGTTGCGTTGTAACCGTAGATGACCCATTCATGCCCTACCTTCCCTTTCTCCTTAACACCCCTGAATCCGCCCATGGCTACAGGCCGAAACCATTGAATCTCTTCAGTGATCTCCTCAATATCGATTGTTTCTGAGGAATGGCCGTCTTCGTGATAACGAAAATGCGTCTCGAGAGCATCCTCGATCTTGTCACCGGGGGTTCCAGATCCAGTAAATCCCCAGTTCATTTCCAAGGCGATGTCAGCGTGCAGACACAGTTCGGCTACCTCGTCGTTGTTTGTCTGATTTGTGTGGCGGTCAAACATCAAGTTCCAGTCATATACCGTGGCGCCAAAATCGGCGTCATATGTCAAGCTATTGCGTTCAGGGAGCCTGTCCCAGAGCTCAGAGAGGGCATCCTGATATTCCGGGTCGTCGGTGACCGTCTGGGCAAATTCGTAGAGGTCCTGATCCCATGGTCCTATCATCCTCAGCCGACCACGGGCCCATTCCAGCTTACCTTCGAGATCGCAATGTATGCAATCAAGGCCATCCCAGTAAACAATGTTGGGGTCATTGGCAAGCGGCTCGGAAATCCAATTGTCGCTGTGTCGATATTCGTAGTCCTGCGAACCATCACCTTCTCCGGAACCGGGCCATTTCCAATAATACATTATTTGGGTCATGGCAATGCCCACACAGCCAACAGGGCAATTGTCCCAGGGCGGCTCCCCTGGGGGGCATTGATCGTTATATGGCCACCCCTGGCTCCACTCAGAGGTAACGTTAAGCACCATCTCCACTGGCTCGACAAGAGGAGCCTTACCTTCCATTCTTCTGGGAATGCGCCCAGCACTGAGATCCTGCCAGAATACAGCTCTCTCCGCCAGAGCTTCTTCATATGGCTGCAATTTCGGATCCTTTTCTTCTATTCCCTTCTGCAGGTTTTCTAATCTTGTCTCTATCTCCCAGAGGATATATTGATAGTTGGGATTATCCCGATCGTATGTCCCCTTAGGGCTGTAGAGGTATACAGGGAGAACCAGATCATCTGCTCCACAAAGACAGAAACCAGCGCCCGAAAGATGAGCGATGTAGGCAACCGTTTTTCCGTTAACTTGATAAGGCTCCATCCTCTCAATGACCGCATCTGGCCGCGCGTCAGCGGTTACGTGGCGCACCCAGGTTTGGACAGCAGTCCGAACCTGCTGTTCCCCTAACTCTTTTGCTTGAGAAAACACAGGCATCAAAATCAACCAAAAGAGCAGAATTGATACCCAAGGCCGGTTCGCTCTTGAAACTTTGTTTGCAATCCCTTTCATGATCATACCTCCTCTCTATTGCAGAGTTACCAGGACAAGAACCAGACCCTCTCCTTCCTCCAAACATTCCATCGCTTTGCCGATTATGGCTCCATGTGAGCGCTTTCTATCCGTAGCTTTCATGGCGTGACCTGGAATGCTTGAAGTGGTTAGCAGATCGCCTGGCTTGATAGCGCCGTTGGAAGCCGTTGCCAAGACGTAAACCCTCCCGCTTAAGGCGATGTTCTGGCCTTCGTCGATTACCCCCTGTTGACTAAGGGTCAAACCAGAGTTGATCCCCCCTGCTCCGCTGACGATACCAGCTACCCGTCTATCATAAGGTTGGGAGCTTATGGTAAGGTGACCAGGATTCTCGGCGTCGATTATGACAGTGGCTCCGCGTTGGAGTTTCCTTGACCAAGATATGGCAAACGGTTCAGCTATGTCTGCTCCACCATGTATTTCGAGTACCCCTGTATGTGTCGTGCCGTTAACCCATGCGTCGCCATCCACCTGTAAAAGTGTGCCCATTACTCTAGTTTTAGAAAAATCACCCGCGAAGTTCAAGCAGAGCTCGTTTTGCTCCCAATGAACCAAGGCACGACCACCAGGACCTCGGCTTTCCTCTCTAATGCGCAAATCGGGACCATTTAAAGTGAAGCCGAATCCGTTAACAGTCAAATCGCCCAAAATATCGACGGAACCATTATCATGAAATGTGACCAGATCAGTCAGCGGCATTGCCTTGGAAATATGCAGCTTCCATCCCGTGCCGTCGCCGAAGCAGAACCGGCCGGCGTCAGACCATCCATATTGTCCACCCAACTGCAAGAAGCCAGGGTCTTGCGTCAAGACTCCATTACCTGTGACACTTATTATTCCTTCTACTGTCAGCTTCTGGTCGGGACTTCTTGTCCCAATGCCGACTTTATCGGTATCAGTCTGCAGTCTGACCACTGTGCCGTCATCTACCCAACCACAGTCTGCGCTGCCTGCATGGTAAGCATAAGCCACGCTCACGATCGGCTTCAAAGGTCTCAGCTCCGCATCAGATTCTATCTGAATACCTAAATACTTGACGCTTCCATCAAAGACCGAAGGAGGTATAGGATTTATACTCCCCAAAACAACAGAGAATACACTATGTTTCACCACCACCTCTGCTTGGGTCTCGGTCCAATCTGCAGGGGAATCCACAGTGTCCGGATAAATGGAAAACGTCATTTGAAACGTTCCATTAATCAAACCACCATTAGGTTTGGTCACTTTCCCCGAATAATTGATCATGTGAGGGACATCCGCAGACGAAATGGAAAAAAGAAAGAATATAACTATCCCCATCACCATAAGAACAAAGCTTTTGCGTGCCATCACGCAACTCCTTTCATTTAGAGGTTAACCTTTCAATGGACAAAACATCCCCCCTCTTTACATACTTGTCGTTAGGATAGGGGTTCAACCCCCATCCGAGCCGAGGAGATTCCCTCTTTAAAATTTTGTGATCAATTATAGCATCATTCCCACCTCCTCCTGTATGATTATGAGTATTTTATAGAGACTCCAGTGAGTTTCTAATTAACTCTATTTCTTCGAGGGTTAAAGCAAGTCTCTGCCCGCCCTTCGGGCAATAAGCAAGAAAGCCCAAAAATATTCAAGTCATAGCGAGGCTCCACAGGCCAGTTTTCTTTGGAAGCAAACCTCTATACTAATATAACAACGCATTCAAAAAAGTCAATAAAAGAATGCAACTACCGTGTGGAGACCAAATACAAATCATACAGTTTTCGAGAAAAAGATTAGGCAACACTTAAGGAGGGGATATTTTTTTGGAAGACTCGAAATCTTTCCGCCAGAGGCGCCCGCCCCGCCTTTGGCGGGGGATATGCCTTCAGCAGAAAGCTCTCAAGGAGGTTGCCTATGTTTTTTTGATCCTTGAGTGATAAAGATAATGAAAAGCCAGTTGAAAATCCGGTTAAACTCTTACAACTCCTTGAAGGAAATCCAACTCGCATTCAACCAAGGAATCTTTAATTATAACTACAAAAGATCTCATGGAGGCATCAATAAAATGACACCAATGCAAGAATTAAAGTTGAAACTCAATCCACCATAAGCTATATTAAAAAGTCCCTCTTGGGTGCCCGATATGTTTCCGGTGATTACAGATGACTGATCCTTTCCTAACAGATCACTTCCACTGTTAGGTCCATGCTATCATCCGTTTTGATGCCGTAGGATGACGGAGACCCGTCTGGGATAACATCACACTGGGAGCAGAAGGAAGGGTTGTTTCTTTTTCAAATTGATCAACTTGTCTTCTCTTCCATTATGCGTTCAATTGAACGCTCATATGTGTCCGCCAATTCTGCCACTTGCAGATCTATTAAAGGATTTGCACCCGATGGATGGGAGATTCTCAGTTTTTCTCCTCCTACTCTGCCAATTTCAGAAAAGGGAATTTTGTGGTGTGAAGCAATCCTCTTAACAGCAGGCAAATCTTTTTCCGAGGTGGTGATGATGATCCGAGATTGTGACTCGCCAAACAACAAAACGTCCGGTCTCATCTTTTCCTCCCCGCCTTTGGTCTTCGACCCTGAGGGCTCAGACCGAAGGGCGGGATTTCCAACAAGCTTCATATCCGCTCCGAATAGATTAGGGGAGGAGACACAGCACTCTGCTAAAGCTACTGCCAAACCACCCTCGGAACAATCATGGGCAGATTTGACAAGACCCTTCTGGATCATCTCTAAACACGCTTCCTGAATCATCTTTTCCTCTTCCAAATTCAGCCTGGGGGCATCTCCTTTGACCAGATCATGGATCACTTTCAGATATTCGCTTGCTCCCAATTCCTCTTTGGTGGCGCCTAAAAGGAGGATGACATCGCCTTCGTCTTTAAACCACTGGGTAGTGGTATGCTTCACATCCTGGATCAAACCCACCATTCCCACCACCGGGCTGGGATAGACTATCCTTTGAGGATCTTCGTTATAGAAGCTTACGTTTCCGCCGGTGACCGGGGTATCGAAAGTGCGGCAGGCTTCGCCCATTCCAGCCACGCACTCCGCAAAAGTCCAGTAGACTTCCGGGTCATAGGGATTACCGAAGTTCAGGCAATTGGTGATGGCTAAGGGTTTGGCTCCGGAGCAGACCAAATTCCGCGCGGCCTCAGCTACCGCAATTCTTCCACCCATGCGGGGATTCAAATAACAATAGCGACCATTACAGTCGGTGGTGGCGGCTATGGCTTTGTTGCTCTTCCTCAATCGAATCACACATGCGTCTGACCCCGGTCCCACCACGGTCCCGGTTCTGACCGAAGTATCATATTGTTCATACACCCACCTCTTGCTGGCAATGTTGGGAGAAGCCAGAAGCTTCAGAAGAGCAAGATTGAGATCTTCTGGGATTTCGACATCGGAGAGATTCAGTTTGCCCGTCTCGTCGAGATATTTGGGCTTTGTTCTCTCCCTTACATATACCGGTGCCCCGCCTCCCAGTACCAGGCAATCCGCCGGAATCTCCGCAACCACCTTTCCCTTATTCTTCACTCGGAGCATCTTGTCATCGGTCACTTTTCCGATGATCTTGGAGTTCAACCCCCATTTGGTGAAAATCTCCTGAACTTTTTTCTCATATCCTTTTTTAGCTATCACCAGCATTCTCTCTTGTGATTCGGAGAGCATTATCTCATAGGGGGTCATGTTCTCTTCTCTTTGGGGAACCAGTGATACATCTATCTCCATTCCGCTTTTTCCCCTGGCGGCCGTTTCCGAGGTGGAACAGGAGATGCCCGCTCCTCCCATATCCTGAATTCCTACTATCAGATCCTCCTTGATGATTTCCAAACTTGCTTCCAAAAGTAGCTTTTCCATAAAGGGGTCGCCGATCTGAACCGAAGGTCGCCTCTCTTCCGATTTTTCTGAAATCTCCTCGGAGGCAAAAGTGACCCCATGAATGCCATCTCTTCCGGTGGAGGCTCCCACGATCAATACCGGGTTGCCTGGTCCCTTCGCCGTTGCCGTTGCCATCTGATCCACTTTCACTATTCCGATGGACATGACATTGACCAATGGATTTCCGGTGTAAGAATCATCGAAATATATCTCACCTCCCAGAGTGGGGACGCCAAAGCAATTGCCATAATCGCCGATGCCTCTGACCACTCCGTCGAAAAGATAGCGAACCCTGGGTGAGGAGAGGTCGCCAAAGCGCAAAGGATCGAGGCAGGCGATGGGTCTTGCTCCCATGGTGAAGATATCCCGCATTATGCCCCCGACTCCGGTGGCTGCCCCCTGATAGGGTTCCACCGCACAGGGATGGTTGTGGCTTTCTATTTTGAAGACCACAGCCATGCCGTCACCTATATCCACTGCTCCCGCATTTTCCTCCCCAGCCTTGGCCAAAAGACTTTTTCCTTCACGAGGAAAAGTTTTCAACATTGCAATAGAATTTTTGTAGCTACAATGCTCAGACCACATCACCGAGAAGATGCCCAATTCAGTATAAGTAAGTTCTCTTCCTAAGATCTCAACTATTTTTTTATGTTCCTCCTCGGAGAGTCCGTGTTCTTTGACCAATTCGGGGGTGACTTGGGGTTCGGTAAAGAATTTTGTTTTAGTAGTCATTTTTTTTGACAAGGTTTGATCTTTAGTTTTATGTTTACTCTAATTTTCAAGGAATATACGGAAGCTTCAGTTTAAAGTCAACAAAAAGATATGAGACTATCCATATTTTTCTGCAGAACCGGAGACAAAGATGGATGCAATTTTTTTGGTAATTGTTTTTGAAGTAGTAGAATAGTGTAGGGGTGGAGGACATAACTATTCCCAGAATTTACCTGCGCGCTGCATTGACCTATCCAAATTTGGACCCAAATTCAGCTGGGCGCAAATCTTGGGGGAGATTTAATCCACCTTTATCCCAATAGTGCTGCGTTAAATAAAACCAAGCCTTTTAACCTCTCCTAACCTCCCCTTATCAGGGGAGGAACGCTCTGTATCCCCCTGATAAGGGGGACGACGGAAGGTCAAGGCATGGCAGGAAGTCCAACCTACACCATCAAACCCCTTTTAACCTCCCTCATCAGAATGTGTGCCTACGTGGCTAGGATTAACGCAACACTAATGGGACTGTTGAAAAAGTGGTTTTGTAGTGGAAAAGCTTGCTTTTCGGGTTTTTGGGAAATTTAAATCCCTGTGAATTCCAACTACTTAGATTGTCAA
>Ga0209427_10004552_pt1 | contig 16016 bp, 16 predicted proteins | sample DeeMarSWOR136_30_FD_187465 | JGI IMG/M metagenome (GOLD analysis project Ga0209427, IMG submission 187465) | Marine sediment microbial communities from White Oak River estuary, North Carolina - WOR-1-36_30 (SPAdes) (version 2) | ecosystem: Environmental > Aquatic > Marine > Intertidal zone >...
CTCTCAATATGGGCTTGAATGTGGATCAGACTTTGCGATTCATCAAGGTTTCCGAGAAATTGACCGATGTGATTGGCGGCGATGTACCGGGGGCTTTCGACCGAATGGCCACGGCAGCAGCGACAGGCAGATTGCAAACGCTCGCCCAGATGGGGATCATCATGGACCTCAAGAGCGTTTACGAACGATATGCCGAGAGCATGGGACGCACGGTGAAAAGCCTTTCCGATGTCGAAAAGCAGCAGATCCGCGTCAATGCGATTCTCGAACAGGCAGAGCAAAAGATGGCGCTTCTGGGTGAAGCAGTCGATACGGCCAAGGACAAGATGGACCGGATGAATATTGCGGTATCAAATATGAAGTTATGGTTTGGTAACGTGATGCTCAGGTTGCTTGCCGGGGCCGCTGCATCCTGGCATGTTTTGACCGCCGGGATTCTTGAGGGAGTCCGCGCCATTGATTGGATAGGGGAGCAGATCGCAAAGCTCACGGATTTTTTGCATATCACTACGGATGCTGCCCGATTTTGGGCATTGGGACAAAAGGCGGCAATCGAAGAAGCGACGGCGCAATGGAAAAAGGCGACGGAATACTGGGATATCATGACGGACTCGGCTGAAAAGGCTGCAAAAGTCCAGGTGAATCTAGCAAACACGATCCGCATGACCGGCGATGCAGCGGAGAAAACGAAGGACAAGATCAAAATTCTCGGTCGCACGATGGAGCAATGGGCCGAATTGCGGGCGAAGCTCGTCAAGGAACAAGAAGAAGAACGGGCGCGGGCAATCTATGAACCTGGACCTTATCAGGACGAGATCATACAACAGGAAAAGCAGATCGAATTGGTAGAGGGTTTAATGACTGTTGAGCGCCAGCGTTATGAGCAACTTATTTCTCTCTACGAAAAGATTCAAGGAATCGCAGGCGGGGCATGGATGGAGCTTCCCACGGGCGGCAGAGAGATGCTCGAGGGAATAGGGGGATTTGCCGCGCAGATGGCGGGGATGGACCCGTATACTCAGGAGCTTGAGCGCGTGCGGCTTTTCTGGGAGCAGATGGAACTTTTATATGTTGAGGGCAACGCAAGACTTGAAGATGTCGAGGCATCCAAGACGGCGTATATTCTCGCTCTGTCCCAACAAGAGGCGATGGGGCGCGTGCAATACGCTCAGTATGCCGTGTCGACCTTGGGCGGTATAGCAAACATGCTGTACGCGCAGAGCGAGAAAAAATCCCAGGCACTCTTTTACCTGACGAAAGCCTTAGCTGTAGCAGAGACAGTGGTTAACGCCTGGAGAGCCTATGTGGCAGCCTTAGCACATCCCCCTGGGCCTCCGACGACAATCCCGATGGCACAAGCTGCTTTAGCGATGGGCCTGGCAGGTGCGGCGGCCATTGCTGCGACAGCATTCATGGCGCCACGGACTGCAAGTGCGCCGGCGGTTGGCGGCGGCGGTGCCATTGCAGCGCTTCCAATGACTACGACACCGGAGCCGCAAGAAACGGTTGTGGAGCATCCGGTATCGGTCGACGTGCATATATATGGAAATGTTGTTGATCATGACCGATTTGCACGGGAGACACTTCCTGCCATTGTCAAGGCTGTCGAAGACGGCGTGCATGGATCAGGGGGAACGACGCTTAGCTTGACTAGGGATTAGGGAAGATATGGCTTCGAACGAAAAACCCATCATACTATATGACAACCGTTTTGAGGACGGCACGCCTACGGCCACAGATACGGAAACGGGCTACGATGTGGCCAATATCACTGATCTGCGAACCTATACTTTTTGGAAAGCGGCAAGTTCCGGCACGAAATACATCACGGTGAACTGCGCCTCAGCAAAAAGCGCCGATGCCCTGGGTATCGTGGGGCACAATCTCTATACAGCCAGTGCCACAATTTCGGTAGAATCCTCTCCCGATAACTCGGAATGGACCGAGCGACTGGCAGGTTTTGTGCCCCCAAGTGATCGGGCATTGCTTAAACGCTTTACATCGGTCAGTGCGCAATATTGGCGCGTGAAGATTGTCACTGCCAGTGTGCAAGCTAAGATTGCCGTGATCATTCTGGGCGTGCGGGTGACGATGGAGAAATATCCACTTGCCCCATTCGATCCGATGCCCCAGAGTATCGTGGCGCAGCAGGGCATATCAGACGAAGGCAATCTGCTCGGAGTGACAATAGAATTCATCGATATTCAGATCCAGGCCCAATTCAGCAATCTGACGCCATCGTGGGTGACGAATACGTTTGTGCCCGCATGGGATGTTCACCTGTCTTTATGTAAACCGTTTTTCTGGGCATGGGATGTCGAGAATCACGCCACCGAAGTTTATTTTGTCCAGATACTGGCTAGGTCTGCCTTAAGCATGCCATACGAAGCCAATCGCCGCTCATTGGCGCTGGCTATGCGAGGGATGAAAGAGTAATGGCGAAGATCGACGAAATATCCCGCACTCCGGTCAGTCTCGTAAAAATGACGTTGGACTTTTGCCAGGAGACTTTCAGTGCAGCTCCTTGCACAGCTACGGGTGAGCCTTGCTACAACACCTGGAAAACGTGCAAGGATAAAGCAAATTATAACAAGGGCACAAAAGACTATAAGTTTACTTCTTGTCGTGCTCCCTTGCCATTCCAAGAAGGCGAACGCCCATATGTTGACAGGATCTCCTGTCAGGCCACGGAGATCAAAGACTCGCTGACCACCAAGACGAGAGCGAGAATCATCCTGTATGACGAACCTGATACTGATGTCGGCATCGATCCATATGTGGATGAGCGCTCAAGCGTGCAGGGTACGTTTTGGAAAAAACTGTTAGCGAGAAATCCTAACTACCGAGGCCGTTATGTGAGTGTGTATGAAGGATTTTACGGTGAAACGGAAGGCTCCTTTGTTGAAAAGTTCGTCGGCAAGCTGGACAACGTTGTGATCAAAGGCGCACAGATAGAGCTGGAAATTGTGGATCTGCTCAAGGCGCTGGATGATATCGAAGTGCCGCCAAAACTTGATGTCAAACTGGTGACGGATATTTCCGACACGATCACGAGTATCACAGTTTCGTCTGTTACTGATCTTGATTCACCAGAAGGATATATTCGTATCGATGATGAAGTGATCAAATACGAAGGAATTAATGTTGCCACGAATCAGCTCACAGATTGCACTCGGGGATATCTTGGGACTGATGCGGATAGTCATAGTATCAATGACAAGGTTATGAAAGTCAGGCGCTATGCTGGCAATCCATTCGATGTTTTACAGGTGCAAATGCTCACGGAAGATGCTGGCTATGATAGCAACCGTATTGATGCCACGGGCTTTGCCGATGCCAAGGGTTGGCCAGGCGGCGAAATAGATTTTGAAGCCTATATCACTGATCACACAAAACTGAGCAAGCTATACTTTGAGATTATCGAACTCCTCAATCTCAAGTCCTGGGTGGGTGAGGATCTAAAGATCACCGTGGCCAGGACCGTCCCGAATCGTGCGGGTAGAAGCTATCATGAACTGAGCGACGAGGCGAATATCGTGCATCAATCAGGAGCCGTGGATCTCAACGAGGATGCCAGAATCACTCGTGTGGCCTTGTATTGGGATAAGGATGCTATCGGCAAGGTCGACGAGGAGGCGAGCTACAGCCGAATTAGTATCGCTGCCGATCAAGATGCCGAAGGACCGAACGAGAACGATGCCGTGATTGAAAAGAAAATCTTTTGCCGATGGATGAGAACCGGAATATTGCAAGAGGAAATCCTGGCAGGATTCGCTGGGGCTGCGGCATCGAGACTTTTGCGGCATTACCGGGATGCGCATCCGTTGTTGATGATCTCTGTGGAGCTGAAGGATTCGGCCATCAAGACAGGCGAGTACGCCAAGATCACTACCGATGAAATCCTTAATGTTGATGGGTCCGCACTTACTCGACAGGTTTTTCAGGTTGTGAAACGCGAAGCGAAAGACAGATTGATTTATTTAGCGACATTGAGAATGCCAAAGCGCAAAATTGCTATCTGGGGAGCGAGTACGCTTCCGGCATATAGTAGTGCCACTGAAGCCCAAAAGGAATACGGCTTTTGGACTGGTGATGATGGCAAGGTGAACGGTGATGAAGGATATGTCTGGTATTGAGGGTAAAAAATGACGTGGGACCCTGTTCTTGATGCTGATATTGCTATCGGTAATCCGGTTGTTGGGGGTCCGGATACCGGATTTGGAAGTAAGGTCAAGGGCAATTTGGAGCATCTCTATAGCCAGACCATTCAACAGGGTTTTCCACCGAACGGCTCTTTTGAGATCGATTCGGACGAAGACGGCGTGCCGGATCTTTGGACAAGGAGCCTCTATCCGGGCGGCTCCGGTGTTTTTGAGACGACTAACCCGGCACATGGAGCACAAGCCTATAAATTCATCCACCCCGGGGGGTCTGGCAACGGCGGCGGATATCTGACTAGCGATTACATAGAGATTTCATCGGTTCTCGAATATCTCTTGTCATTCATCCTGTGGGCTTCTGTCGCTGGGATGAAAAACATCGTGCGGATTGAGTATTTCACTGCGGCAAAGGCTTCAATATCAACCGAAGATCTCTATTCATCTACGAGCAATCCCACTTCGGCCACCAGTTTCATCTATCTGCTCACGATACCGGCGACGGCCCGTTATCTCAAGATCATTCTGATCGGTGGATATACGGACACCGATGTTGCTGGGAATATCTTCTTCGATGGAGTTGCGCTTGATTGCTGCATACCATACGCCATCGGCGATTGTGAAATATCATGTTCCGTAAACGCCGAGACCACAACAAGTACTTCACCCGTGATGAAAAAGGAATGGCGAATTGGCAAGGGCGGTGCCCTTCGGGTCAAGTGGGCAATGCAAGGCGACGGCACGTATGAGGCACATTGTAGGGTTTATGTTAACGGTAGTCCAGTGGGGGTACAAAAAAATAGAACCACTGCAAGCTACTACGGCATGGAAGATGACATCACGGGATTAAATGCGGGCGATCTTGTGCAGATTTACGGCTGGGTTGCAAGTGGTGGCACCTGCTATATCAAATCAGCCTTCTTATGCGCTTCGCAATACTCTGAAACGTTTGTACGGCAGGATGGCGCAAGGGGAAGCATAACATAATGATCAGCGAAAGGAAGGAGATAGATGTCCAATAACCAAGAGCCCATTTTTGAAATCACCGCAAAATATTATGCCAACGGCAAAATGGACATCTCTGGTTTTCCCACTGACATGGAGATGGCCCAAAACTGTGTTTTTGGATTCATGCGAGTGTTGTGGAATTATTTCGTAAACTTAGCTACCGAGAGCAGAGAGGAAAAGCGCATCATAACGCCCGATCTGATCCCAAGGGTTTTTAGAGGAAATTGATGGCAATGAAAAAGTTCGCCTATTTCGTCGTAGGTTTAATACTTGCTACTGCCATAGGGGTTTATGCCTCCAAGGTTGTGGATTACCCAGAACTTGCCGAGGCTCCGGCTTCGGGTGATTGGTTTATGCTCGTCGATGTTTCTGACACGACAGACTCACCAGAGGGTAGTACAAAGAAGATTCAAGCGCAATATGTCGGTGGTGGCACGGGGGATGTAACCGGACCAGCATCTTCGACGGATCACGCACTTGCAAGATTTCATCTGGCAACTGGAAAGATCATTCAAAACTCGGTGATCATCGTCGATGATAGCGGTAATGTGTCTGGGATGGGAACGCTCAGCGCAGGTGCCGGTGGATTCACGATAGATCCTGACGGAGATGTTGTTGGGAAGAGCTTCACTGCTTCAAAACAGAGTGGCGTAGCTGGGGCAAGCCTTCTTTACGAGGCCAACAGCACGGATACGAACGGAACGGGCTGGAAGGGTCCGGCATCGGTATCTGCGGATACCTATTATCAGTTTTCAAATGATGCTCCAGCGGCGGCTGACGGTATTATGGCTTTCGCTGTCAAGAGCGGTGAAAATTCAGCACAATCTTGGCTCTATTTGGACGATACAAAAGGAGATGGCGATACGGGATATTTGTGGAGCGCGGACAAAATCTATGATCAGTTAGCACTCAAACAAAATACCTTGACGAATCCGGTGACGAGCGATGGCGCTACAACAGTTGAAAATCAGATTCCTCAATTCACAGCCACGAACAATCAACTGAAAGATAGTCTTGGGCTTGTCACGACCATTGGAAGCCCTGGATCTGATACAAACGTGCCCACTGAGCAGGCAGTTGATGAAGGACTGGACACGAAGGAGCCCTTGCTAAAAGACACCGACAGGGATATCTGGCAATGTGTTGCTATATCCGTAGCTGCCATGATAGCTGACGGGACTAACGCCAGTGATCCCGCAAGTGAGCAGATAAACGGAGGCCCGCATGTTTGGTTTTCTACGGTCTCCGATGCAGCAGGAACCTTGGATTTTGGTATCCCGATGCCTGAGAATTGGGACGGTGGCAATATCTATGTTGAGATGGTTGCTGGGAGCAACCAATCTTCTCCGTCGGGCACAGTCGAATTTGAAGTCCAAGCCATGGCGCGAGGTAATGATGATCTTATCAACAGCACGTGGCTTACGACGGTCAACTGTCAGTTTGCAGACAACATCGACACACAATATGACGTCGTAATAGCCGAAAGTGCTGTGATTGCCTGTTCTGGCGCAGGTGGAGACATGCTATATGTTAGATTGACCCGCGATAATGATGATGGCACGAATGACACATCCACGCAGGAAGTCGAGGTGTGGGGGGCTAGAGTTTATTATCAGATAGACGATCTTGATGAGAGAGATTAAGGAGGAAGCATGAAAAAGTTATTTGTTGTCTTGTTTTTAGTTATATTTCTTGCTGAATGTGCTTTTGCTGACACTGCCATATTGAATGATCCAGAACAAATGGCACCTCCAGAGGCTACATGGATTACTTTCAAAAATGTCTTTATTGATTTGGAGTCGAAAACAATAGTGGTGCGATATGCCTATGGAAATGAAAGTGGTGCAATTCTCAAAGATGGAAGGATTGTGCATACATGGGTCGTCCGAAATATTCCTGATAATCCAGAAACGGATGTGACAAACTGTATCGGTCCTGGTGATCCATATTCGTGTTGCACGGGAGTCGGAACGGGTAATTGTGATGAGACAAATCCCGAATTCAACAATCTGTTCCTGTTCGTCATCCGTAGTCAAGATGTTGGGAGAGCCATTGGAAGGGGTTTAAGAGATTTGATTTGGCATCGCATGAAAGATGACATATTGAGTGAGGGCAATGATGGCTCGTTTGGCGACTAAATTATCAATAATCGGATTGCTTCTTGCTTTGCTTTGCTGTTATGGCTTTATGTTTTTGGGTGGCAGGGTGCCTGCTGCTGGCGATGGTGATATCTATACCGAAGATTTTGAATTTGGCAGCGACGGTGACGATTTAGATACAGATGCAGCCTGGACTGACGATGCCACCGATAAATTTGAAATAGATACAGCCCTTGCACATGCAGGAAGCAGATCGGCTCTAATTACTCTGGTCTCGTCTGGAGATAATGAATGCTATTCGAGTTTTACGGAACAGACCACGAAGTTCACGGTTGAATTCTGGGTTTATTGTGATATTACCGCCGGTGTGGTTGCGTGCTATCCCATTATAATCAGCGATGGGGTTTTCACGTTATGGGATAGTTGGGGTGTGACAGATGCGATGGCTATTGCCATACACACGCATAACGGTCAGGTATATGTCTGGGGAGGATCAGAATTCGACACGAATCAGTCCATTGCCGATTCAACATGGACAAAGATTGAAATTGAGATGGACGATCCAAATAACCAATTCAGTATATGGGTAGGCGGGGTAGCGGGCGCTGAAAATCCATACGCTTACCATACAAGCAATCTGAGCCCTGACAGAATAAATCTGACAAATTACGCTTCTACCACACCAGTTGTCAACATTAGCATAGACGATATACGCATCTACGCAGGAGCGAGACAGTAATGCAATTGTCCCCCAGGATTCTAATAGTTACTTGCCTCATATTTGCACTATCAACTTATCCGGTATTTGCTAAAAGTCTGTATGTTAATGGTTCTACGGGCAGCGATTCGACGACTTACGCTCAGAATGATGCAGACCATCCATGGCTTACGCTTGGAAGGGCGTGTTGGGGACACACGAATAGAGCATCGTATAACAGCTCGGAGGCAGCGCAAGCGGGAGATACGGTATACATTGCTGCTGGAACCTACTCTGCCGCAGGACAGGTTGCGCGGTGGGAGCCAGCTTTTGAGCCTATCAACCAAGGCACGTCTGGGAACCCTATAACCTTTGAAGCTGTCGGGACCGTTACACTGACGCTGAGTTCTGGAACAGGACCAGTGTTTGGCTGTGGAGAGGGATGGGATGCGGGTGGTAGGAGCTATGTAACGTGGGATGGTTTCACAAGCGATGAAAACGACCACGACGTTTATGCTGGGGAACCATTTCTAGCCGTCGCTTACGGGTCTGATTATGTTGTATTTCAGAATTGCATATTTTACGGAAAAAACTTGCCGGAAGATGAGCGTAACCACAGTGCGATACGGTTTGAAGGGGCCACGAATTGTGAAGTCTCCAACTGCTATTTCAGCGGCTTCACCGGCACCGGCGAGAATCATGCCGATCTCTATTTCTACAACAACGATGATATTTTGTGCGAGCACAACGAGCATACGGCTGGGAACGCTGCCATATGGGTGAAAGGGCCAACAAACGAGCGCATCATATTTCGCTACAATCTGGTCCACGATACGGCTGGATATGCGGCTGTGAGATTCGGCCCAGGATCTATTGATGGGCGAATATATCAGAACATACTCTACAACGTCGGCGTGGGCCTTGAAAACGAGGACCATGCCACAGAGTCGTATGGTAACTATTGGGTCAACAATACGGTTGTCACCTCTTCATGGATGGGAATGAGATTACAGGGCCAGGTACATCCTGGTTATTTCTATAACAACATTATTGTAGATTCCGGAGATGCGATGGGCGGTGGCGCCGTTGGAAGCACCTCGCAAGAAAGTCCAACGGTCAATGTCTTTGAGCACAATCTGTATTATGACTACAACTATTTCTGGTATGACCAGGGTTCCCCAGGAAACCGGACGTTCACATATTGGCAGGAAACATGGGAGAGAGACACTGTAAGTCCGGCGGGCCAGGATGCCGATCCCGTTTTTGTTGACCAAGAAAATCATAATTATCATTTAGACACAGGATCGCCGGCATTGACTATGGGTGTTGATGTTCTGGATTTTGACGGCGACGAAAATACCACTGAGATTATCCCTGCCGGAGCCTATGTTACTGGGGATGAGACAATAGGACGGGAAAGCAATGGTGGCACTTCGGCAACAACCATCCAAGGAGGAATGGCTCAAGGAGGCACGTTATTTTGATAAATCAGTTTTAAAAATCAAGGAGGAGTAAAATGGCAGTTTTCAACAAGTTTGAGGATTTCGCGGAGCAGCTTGGCAAAGGCACACACCAGCTACATGCTGCTGGTCACACGATCATGGTGTATTTAACGAACAATGCCCCGGATGCTGCGGCTGATGCCGTCAAGGCTGATCTGGTCGGGATCACCGAAGAAAACGGGTATGCCGCTGCGGACATCCAGCAAGACTACACCGAGAGCAGTGGAACCGGCACCATGACCGGTGTTGACGTGGAATGGACGGCCACCGCCGGAGGCTTCGGACCGGCGCAATATGCAGTACTTTACAACGACGATGATTCTGTTCTCACCGATCCCCTCATCGGCTGGTGGAATTACGGTTCCTCCGTCACGGTGAACGAGGGCGAGAAGTTTAAGGTCGATTTCGGCGCAAGCGTTCTGACGATTGCGTAGGGTAGATATGCATCTATCCCCATTACCAGCATGGCCCTGGATTGCATTGCTTCTTATGGTGCAAACTGCAATTTGTTTCTTGGGCTTCCGTTTTCAGACATGGATGGCTAAGCGCCAAAAGCCCAAGATTTTTTAACATGGAAGTAGTGCTTCCAGGCAGACAACGGACGTTCACGCGAGGCAGAGTAAAGCCTTGCTGCGAACAGGAGCGCAATCTCGTCACGATATGGGAGAGGCACGATCTTGAGATTAAAACCTGCCAGGTATGCGGCTGCAAGCACAGAAGGCTTCTGGTTGAGCCGGTGCGTATTCAATTGAGGATGTAATGGCGCATAGTCTTGTAAATACGTCGCAAGCCAATGGTCAGACTGGCAATCCCATCATTCACCTTCATACCCCCGGATCTGCCGCTACCGTTGCAATTCTTTGTATTGTAGGTGCGGGAGCCACGCCAAGGGCTGGTGGTGCCCCGACGATTGATGGGACAACGGCCACACAAGCAGATATTCTCCGTGGTGGCGAAAATACAACGTGCGAACTCTGGTATGTCTGCAAAGCATTCAGCGGTTCGGAATTTACCGTGTCAATCCCCAATACGGGGTCGATAACTTGCCATATAGAAGTCGTCACGGCGTATGCCGGAAGTGGTTACAGTTCTGTTTTAAATGATGATGGCGGGGCCGCCGACATAGATTGCGATGGATTTACCGTTGACGTGGAATCGTCCGCCGTCGGGGATTTTCTTTATTGCCGACTTGGTTGTGGGGAGAATACTTTTTCACAGATTACAGAGACTTCTACAGATCCAGTCAAGATCTCGATTTATGAAAACGACCACGGCTTGTATTGTTCTTGGGGCAAATATGCAATCTCCGATGGGGCGGGAACCGAGAGTTTTATTTGGGTATGGAGCAACGACGACGGTGCCTCTTGCGCGGTTTGTTTTGCTTCGCAAGGAGAAGCAACAACATACACCCTAGACGCCCAGGGTGGATCTGTCGGTCTTTCAGGAACGGATGCAGGAACCTTGATGAGCAGGCGGGTGGATTCGGAGGTGGGTGCGATTAGCTTAACAGGGCAGGTTGTTGATCTACTCTACAGCAGGCGAGTCGATGCCGAGGCGGGCAGTATTGCCCTATCTGGTCAAGATTCTGACCTTCTTTTCAGCCGCAGGGTAGATGCAGAAGTCGGCAGTATCAGCCTAAGTGGTCAAGATGCCGACCTCCTGATGAGTAGAAGGGTCAATGCTGAGGCTGGTAGCGTGAGCGTGACAGGTCAAGATGCTACTCTTGGTAGGATATTCACGCTTGATGCTGCGGCAGGTTCTATGTCGATTACTGGTCAAGTCGCCGATCTCTACTATAATCGAGCGGTAATAGCAGGGTCGGGGACATACAGCTTGACAGGGCAAGACATCGATCTTCTTTACAGCAGGCGTTTAAGTGCCGAATCTGGCTCTGTTGCCATTACAGGAAGTCCCGTTACGTTCCGAACAAACTTCATCACCGATATGACAGGTCAGCCCGTTTTGGATCAGGCTGGCAATAGAATATATGACCAGACCTATGTAAGTACTTATACCATTCTTGCTGAATCTGGGTCTTTCGCTGTAACGGGTCAGACGGCTTCATTGCTTATGAGTCGAAGTCTTTCTGCCGAGGCGGGTTCTTTCGGTTTTACGGGACAAATAGCAGGCACGCTGAAAGACAGCCTTGTTTCGGGTGGAGTAGGATCTTACACCCTCACTGGGCAGGCCGTTGGATTATTATTTGATAAGAATCTTGATGCTTCCGTTGGCTCTATTACAGTTATAGGACAAGTATCAGGGCTTTTGTATAGTAGAAGGCTTGATGCTGGGACTGGGACCGTGACACTGACTGGGCAGGATGCGTCATTATTCTATAACAGATCCATAGCAGTCGAAACGGGAAGTTTTACTTATTCTGGACAGGATGTTGATCTGCTACACGATAAAAAACTTGATATTGAAGCCGGAAGCGTTGCCGTCACAGGACAAGCAACAAATCTGCTCTATCATAGAAGACTCGATGCCGGAATGGGAAGCATCACCTACACAGGGCAAGATGCCACGCTGATTTACACGACTGGTTATATCCTCACGGCTGAATCAGGAAGTTTCACCTATGCGGGCCAAGATGCCACACTGATTTACTCAGTCGGCTATATTTTAACAGCCGAAGCTGGTTCTTTTGCCATAACAGGTCAGACAACCGATCTACTTTTTGATAGACGATTACCAGCCGAGACCGGAGCTATAGGTTTTGATGGGCAGAGCGTTGATACCTTAAAAGACAGCCTTGTTTCAGCACAAGTCGGGTCTTACGACGTGGCTGGTCAAGCTGCAATCCTCTTGCACGATAAGATTATTGTTCCAGATGTGGGAACTTTCGTCCTTACCGGTCAGGATGCCGAATTAGAATACATAGTTAATTATATTCTTGAGGCAGAATCAGGCTCTATTTCGGTGACTGGCGAAGCTACTCCGCTTCTGCACGATAAGGTTCTGCCTATCGGCTCTGGTGATTATGCGATAGGTCCGCAAACGGCTGGATTGTTATTTAGCAGGCGGATTGAAGCGGAATCGGGGAGCTTCACCGAAACCGGGCAGATAGCAGATCTCTTATTTGATAAAAGGCTTGCCTCAGAAAGCGGCGAATATACGGTAACGGGGCAGGACGCCACGCTGAGTATGACCGCCCTGGCTATAATAGATACAGCCATCGAGTCATTGACGATCAAACGGATCATGAAATCATTAACAACCGAGCGAGACATCGAATCATTGACGACCGATCGAGTAATAAAAGAAATATAGGAGAGAGGCATGACTGTGCGAGTTACCGAAACTGTATGGCTTGGCCATGACAATCTGATCGATTTACAGCTCTGGAAAAAAGGGCCGGCTGATAGCGGATTCGTCGAGGCCGATCTGTCTAGCGTCACGCGAATGGTTTTGAAACTTGACAGTACGGTAATCGATAGCGAGACGGAAACAGAAGTTTTCGATTGGTCGACCGGCGATGGAAAGGTGACTATCGCGTTAGGAGATCAAGAAATCACTGCGGCCACATATACAAGCAGGTTGATCACTTACGATCCCCAGAATGACGACGGCATCGTGTGGGGCGAGTTTGATCTGGTGGTGAGAAGTTAAAATGTCCTCTGATTACAATAAGGAACTTTGCGAAGATCGTCACGATAACATAGAAAAGGAGTTTGGGAAAGTGTGGGATGCGATCAAAAATAACGATAAGAAGCTGGACAGAATCTTGATAGGACTCGTCTTTAATCTCGGAGTCGGAATTGCCATTGGTATTATGCTTCTTATTTTTCGCGGATATGCACAATGAAGGGACGATACGATTTCAGCAAAGAAGCGGGAATAGGGAGAAAGCGCGAAACCGATCCGTGCAAGGAAATACTCAAGGAGATATTTGACAAGGCAAACAATATCTATTCAACAGCGAAACATGGCGCAGCGGACCTTGAGAGAGTTGCAGATTCCTTTGGTGAGATTCAATGTTTTGCTCTTGACATTCTGAAACTTATAACGCGGGGGTTCGATGAAGGGGAGTGACCTACGGCACATTAGTAAAAGGTCTTGCCGAGATTTTATGGTGGGCTGTTTTGCATGATGCAGAAGAGGATGTGCCGAAGCGATGCAGGATAGTTGCATATTTGGAATATACCCTTAAATCCATAAAAGGATGGGAAGAAAATAAAGGACCAAAGACAGGGAGAGTAAGATGAAAGGACCAATGTTACCACCAGTATTATATCCAACAGACAAGGGAAGCAAGGGAGGGGGCAAATGAAAGGACCAATGTTACCAGATTACAAGCCGAAAGGTGGAGGAGTCATACCAAGACCATTGTTTTTGGCAATTACAATTCTTTTGTTATGTGTAATTGCGGGGTGTGCTGCCACGACGGGGCCACCGAAACAGCACGAACCCCAACAGGTTCTTATCACCGTAGCAGCGGAAGAAAGTGCAAGCCTAAGAGTCGCTACCGATACTATCAGCCGAACGATGGATGTTCCGAATCCGCAAGGCTCACTTTCTCAACTGTCTTTTATCTCTGGAAAAACCGCATTCATTAAGATTTTCTCTGGACTTACGGTGGGCGACGTGACGAGCTTGTGGAACGATTTATGCGTTCTTGAGAACAGCACGGATATACGCACAATCAATCTATTTATCAATTCTCCTGGGGGTGATGCCTTTCAGGGACTTGCACTTTCTGACCATATTCGACGAGCGCAACACAGGGGGTTTCATGTGACAGCTCACGCCTCTGGCGTTGTTGCCAGTGCAGCTATCCCCGTGTTTGTTGTCTGTGATCGTCGCATTGCTGCTCCTGGCACTATATTTATGATCCATGAACCGTCATTGTGGAAGTGGCCAGGACGCGAGAGCGCATCCGATATACGGGCGCAGGGTCAATTGATGGGTTTGCTGCAAGACCGATACCGTACAATTTTAGTCGAACATTCCAAACTGTCTTTAGAAAAATGGAAATTGCTAGAAGCAGATACTACATGGTTCAGCGTAGAACAGGCGAAAGCTTGGGGTCTCGTGCATGAAATAGAATAACCAAATGTCAACCATATTTGCAGGTGGTGACACCAGATGAAAACTACTCAGGAAACTGAGAAAAAATAGGAGGAAGTAAGATGGCAGACATTACTGAAACAAAAGACCTCGTGAGATTTATAGCTTCATTGGGTGAGGCAATTTACGAGAGCGTCAAGGATGGCAAGGTTAGCTGGACAGATTACCGTCACTTTTTCCCCGTTCTCGGTGACTTGCTTCCGGCACTGTCTGGCATTGAGAAAGTGCCAGATGAGCTAGATGACCTGACTGATGAAGAGATTCAGGAGCTCGTGTCGATGTTTTGTGCTGAATTTGAGCTTGACAATATCAAGGCAGAAGAACTGGTTGAAGAGGCAATTGATACGGGTGTGCATCTGTTCAGCTTGGTTACGCTTATCATGGATCTCAAGGACGCAGAGTGATTCCCAGAATTGGCGAGGCCACCTATATGGTGGTCCTCGCTCTGCTAGCTGCAATCGAATTAGTAGTGGTGGCATTTGGAATATTCATAGAGGCTTTGTGGCATGACTAATCAATGGCGTTTTTTGAGGCTCAAACGATCGCAAATCAATCCGATACGCTATGTGGCAGTCGAGCAATGCCGATGTTGCGGAGCGGTCAGAGAAAACTCAGAACTCGAAGAAAGCAAATGCTGTGGTCTCCTGAGGGAAAAACCAAAATGACGGAACGCCCACCATGTCCTAAGTGTGGTTATCTCTCTTTGAAGAGGGGAGAGATGAGCCCCCATAGCAATGGAATATGTTGGCGTTGCGCGAGGTGTGCGACCCAATGGAGCAAGGTTACAATCCCCAAAACCGATTTCTCACAAAGGCCAATATGTCCACATTGCAGAGCACAAAAGACAACGAGACACAGTGCTTGCAGATGGAAGTGCGGCATTTGTGGGAAAACGTGGACGGAGGAAAAGCGACTGGCTGTTGTCTTTTTTGAGCATCGGAATCTTGAGGTCGCGCATGGATGAAACGGACAATTAGAAGCCTGCTTTGCATTGATTCGATGCATTGCGGAAGTATATATGCCATTTGGCCGGATAGTTTCATCATTCGAGAAACCTTTTGGAGCACAGATGAAGAGGGCCACAAGCACGAACAAGTACACGAATGGAAGGCCACACTCAGCCCACAACAAATCACACTTTTGCAGTATTGGGAAAATCTCTGGGAATATGCCGATTATTACAACGTTGATACCGTCCTACACTTGGGCGAGGCCATAGACGGTAATGATGCCAAATCTCGCTCTGTCGGTATCATTACATCTTCGACCGGGGAGCAAGTAAGGGCAGCCGAATATCTTATGAAAGATCACATGGCAGATAGAACATTACACCAATGGGGTGGCTCCGCCTATCACGTCGTCGATGGCTCAACCCACGCAGATGAATTTTTCGCAAGGACGATGAAGCAACATTGCAAAAGGGTAGACTGGCATTCGGCTCTAGCAAATATGGACTTTCCCCCGTCTGACATTGTTTTCAATATAG
>Ga0209427_10004555_pt1 | contig 16011 bp, 13 predicted proteins | sample DeeMarSWOR136_30_FD_187465 | JGI IMG/M metagenome (GOLD analysis project Ga0209427, IMG submission 187465) | Marine sediment microbial communities from White Oak River estuary, North Carolina - WOR-1-36_30 (SPAdes) (version 2) | ecosystem: Environmental > Aquatic > Marine > Intertidal zone >...
TTTCCAAGAGAAAAGAATAATTTATTTATAGAAAAAAGCAATTGCGCGATTCATCCCCATACTAAAGTATGGTGATTTCTCGCTTACAAAATGTTAAAAAAAAAATTCACCATCTATTCATATGAACTATTTTATCAATATTTTTTCTTTTTTTATTTTGTGTAACAATCTTGAATAATTTTCCAACAAAACTATTTTTTTCTGCTGGATAACCAAGTGGTGTTAAAGCAACAACCTTAATATGTTTGGGAATATTAAGAATTTCTTTTACTTTTTTTTCATTAAATCCTGCGATCCAGCAAGTTCCCAGTTCTTTATCTGTTGCTGCTAATACAAGATGATCTAATGCAATAGAAACATCTACAATAAAATAATTTATATCATTTTTAGAACCGCTTTTAGTTGTATCTCCACATGCTACGATAATTACTGGAGCGTTTTTCAACCAACGGTTAATGATACTGGTTTTTGATAGATTTTCTATACTTTTTTTATCTTTTACTACAATAAAATGCCAACATTGACTATTTGCCCAAGAAGGCGCAAGTCTTGCGCATCCTAATATAAAATTTATCTTTTCATCTTCAACAGGTTTATCCAAAAAGTCTCTTATACTTGTTCTTGTTTTAATTACACTTTCAAATTCCATAAAAATCACTATTATCAAAATCAATGACTTATTATTTTATAAAACCTAACTGACATATTTCCTATTGCGATATTTAGTAAATCTATTAAAATTTTTATGTAAATAACGAAAAAAGAGGTTTTACATGCACACACATCTGCATAAAAAATATAAATATAAAGTAATCAATCTGTAAATGGGATGTACAGTAGAAAAGGTTACATTTAGTTAGGATTAATCAGTTTGACCTTGAAAAAAACAATATTAAAAGATACATATCCAGTCTACAAAAAATATAATTTAAATATAAAATTAAAAAATTTTATATACTTAAATTTGTTCCAAAAAATGGGATGCCGAAATAAATTGGAGATGGGTTGAACAACTTATATTAAAGCAGGTAGGAATTTAAATTGTATCTCAAAGAAGTTAGAATGGAGAATTTCAAGTCTTTTGGAAGTAAACTAGTTGTACCCTTTTTTCCAGGTTTCACTGCAATTACTGGACCAAATGGTTCAGGTAAAAGCAATATTGCTGATGCGATTTTATTTGTATTAGGACCTAAAAGCGCTAAAGTCATGCGAGCGGGTAGACTCACTGATTTAATTTTTAATGGTGGAAAGAAACATAAAAATCCTGCAAAATATTGTAAAGTTTCCCTTGTTTTTGATAATTCTGAAAGAAGAATGCCTGTTGAGTCAGATGAAGTAATTTTGACTAGAATGATAAAACGGGCTCCTTTAAAAAATGATCCAAATAATTATTATAGTTACTTTTATATCAACGATCGATCTGCATCCTTCTCTGATTTTGAAAATTTACTACTTCATGCTAGAATCTCAGGTGGCGGATATAACATTGTACAACAAGGCGATGTAACAAGTTTAATAGAGATGGGATCAATTGATAGAAGAAGATTAATTGACGATATAGCAGGTATTAGTAATTTTGATAATGATATTAAAAAAGCAGAAAAAGAAAAAGAAGAAGTTGATAGTAATCTTGAACGGATTAAAATAATTTTAAATGAGATTTCCAATCAAATAAATCAGCTAAAAGATGAAAGAAATGAGGCTTTTAAATATAAAGAATTAAAAGACAAATTATATGAAACAAAAGCAAAAATTGCTTTAAAGAAAAAACAAGATGTTGAAGCTCAGATATCTGAAATCAATAAACAAATTGAATCATATGAATCGGAAAAATTTAAACTAGATGAAAAAAGTACGGAGTTAAAAAAACAATATGCAGAAGCCCAAGCAGAACTACAAGAAATTGAAAAAAAGATTGGAGAAGTCGGTGGTGAAGAAGTAAAAGAAATCAAAGTGAAAATTGATTCAATTAGAAGTGAGGAAATTAAAGTAGAAGAGAGAATAAATTATTCTAAAGATGAAATTGTTGAAATTCAAAAAAATCTTAATCAAATAAAATCAAATCTTGAATCAATAGAAAAAGAGCTTCAAGAAAATATATCTAAAAAAGAAGAACTTGAAAAACAATTAAATGATAAAAAAGTTGAATTAGAAAATAAAGAAAATGAATTTAATGTATTAAAAGAAGAAATTGCTCAATCTGATGATAAATCAATGGATTTGACTCATGAACTTGCAAAAATGCGACATGAGCATGATGAAAAAAATAGTGAATTACATGAATTAAAATTAAAACGTAATAGATTTACAGAAAGAATTGAAGCATTAGAATTACAGATTGCTGAGATGCAAGAGACAAAATCTACATACGAATTTGAATTAAAAGATATAAATTGGCAATCAGATGAATTTAAAAAGGATAGCAAAGAAAAAAATAAAAAGTTAAATGATTTTGAAAAAAAACTTTTTGAAAAAAAGAAGAAAGAATCTGAAATATCAGAACAACTTGTTGATCTAGAAAATGCAATTAGGATTCTTCAGCGTGAACAATCTAAATTACAAGCAGAATTTGATGCATTGCAATCTGTACAAGGAAAATATAATATTGCTGTTAATGCTATTTTAAAAGCAAGAAATGATGGTATTTTAAAAGGTATTCATGGAACTGTAGCTGAACTAGCACAGGTTGATAAAAAATATGAAACTGCAGTTGAGGTGGCTGCTGGATCCAGAATGCAATCAGTTGTCGTTGATTCCGATGAGGTTGCTGCAAAAGCTATAAAATTTTTACAAAAAGAAAAATTTGGTAGAGCAACATTTCTACCTCTGAATAAAATGATTGCAGGTAATCCTCGTGGTAAAGCACTTATGGTAGTTAAAGATAAAAACGCAAATGGCTTTGCAATTGATCTGCTTAAATTTAAAGAAGAATACAAAGGGGCTTTTTGGTATGTATTTGGAGACACAATCATAGTAAATACATTAGATGATGCGCGTCGTCTTATGGGCGGAGTTAGACTTGTTGATTTAAAAGGAGGTTTGATTGAAGCAAGTGGCGCAATGATAGGAGGTAGTTTACCTAAAGGCCAACTTACATTTAGTAAAGCAGATAGAAACAAATTAGAAGAGGTAACAAAAAAACTTCAAAATGCTATTGATAGTCAAGATAAACTTTCAAATGAACTAACTGAGTTAAAAAAAGAAATTGTTGAAATAGAAAATAGTTTAAAAGAAATTAAAACTAGAACAGATAAAGAAATCCAAGTAAAAGATCTGGATGTTAGAAACAAAGAATTCACAGGTAAACTTGAAATTATTAAAAAAGATTTAGAGATAAAAACTAAGGAAAAAGAAGATTTAGAAAATAAAAAATCAGAGGTTGTTTCAAAAATAGAAGAATTTGAGAAAAGAATTGAAGAACTTAATTCTTTAAAAGAGGAAAGAGGAAAGGTACTTTTAAAAGGAACTAAAAAAGAATTAGCTCAAAAAGCAAGAACTTTAGAAGATGAGGTATCTACTCTTCAGGAAAACTACTTAAAAATCTCGTCTGAAAAAGAAGCTTTAGATAAGAAAATAGAGCTACTTGAAGAAAGAAAAAATGAAATTTCAAATAATATAGAAAATAAAGACGCTGAAATCGAAAAAAACAAAAATTTAATTAATGAATTGAAAGAATCTCGTTCTTCTTATAATAATGAGTTAAAAGCACTTTTAGTTGTTGAAGAAAAAATGACAGGTAAGATAAAAGATTTAACTGATCAAAGAGATAAATTTTATAAAAAATCTATTACTTTTGAAAACGATCTTGACAAAATTAATACACGTATTGAATCTTATTATGATTTGATTTCAAGGGCTAAATACAGAATTCCAACTCTTGAGGATTCAATAAAAGAAATTGAACAGGAACTCAAACTTTATAATATAGAAATTACTGATACAAATCTACCAAACGTGGAAGCTTTGAAAGATACAGTCAAATCTACAGAGGAATCAATGAGGGAACTAGAACCTGTTAATATGCGTGCTTTAGAAGAATATGAACACCAATCAGATCGAAAAAGTAAACTTGATGAAGATGTTTCTCATTTGAAGGAGCAAAAGAAAAATTTAATTAAACTTGTTAATGAGATTACTGAAAAGAAAAAAGAAAGATTCTTTGAAATTTTTGATGTAGTTAATAAAAACTTTAAAGAAATCTATGCACAATTATCAGAGGGTGGAGAAGCGGAACTTCAACTTGAAGATTCTGAGAATATTTTTGAAAGTGGTTTAACAATAAAAGCAAGACCACGGGGTAAAAAAGTGCTCCTACTTTCTGCTCTTTCAGGTGGTGAAAAAAGTATTGCTTCAATTGCATTTATTTTTGCTATTCAAAGGTATGATCCTAGCCCGTTTTACGTACTTGATGAAGTTGATATGTTTTTAGATGGTGTTAATGCAGAGACTGTATCAAGGATGGTAAAACAAAATGCTCAGGATTCACAATTTATTATGGTTACACTTCGTAAAATTGCAATAAAAGAAGCAGATTACATATATGGAATTACTATGAGAGAAACAGGTATTTCAGATATGATTGGAAACATTGATCCTTCTGCAGTTGGACCACATGGAGAATTTAGCATAAGAGGAGGAAAAACTATTGGAGCACCTTAAAATTGATAACGATGTTATAAACCATCTACTTTTTCATAAATCTCTTATTGATGAAAAAGATGATGCTATAAAAATAAATTATTATATCAATATGCTTCAAAAAGCTGATGAAGCAGAACATATCTCAATAGAAGATCCTTTTGAAAGATCAATTGCTATTGCCTTTGAACTTGTGATACAACAGCATCTAAATCCATGGGATATTGATCTTGTAAATTTTTCAACTATGTATCTTAAAAGAGCAAAAGAAGAAAAAATTGATCTTATTACAGCAGGTAGAATAATATATATGGCTTGGAAGGTGCTAAAACTTCAAAGTAATGATTTAGTTGTTGCTATGGAATCACAAAAAGAGAAAATCGAACCATTTGGTTGGGGGGATATACCAACTGAAATGTGGCTTACAAAAGATGATGATTATTCATACACAAATCTTGTTATGAATATGCCTAAGTCACCTTTAGAAGAACCAATTAGAAGAAATGCTAAAAGAAAAGTAACATTAATGGAGCTTTTAAATGCATTTGATCAGGCAAGAAAAGAATCTGAGGAACATCAGCTTCTTGAAAAACAAAGAAAAGAGGAACGAGAAAGATTAACCCAACTTGCAAGGAAAAGAATGAAAGGAACTGCAATAGAAGATCATCTTGAAGAAGATGTTGAAACAATTTGGAATAGAATAAAGAATTTACCAAAAAAAACTATGACTTTAACAGAAATCTGTGAAAAAGATAATAGGGACGAATTAATTAAAGTTCTAATATCTATTTTGTTTCTTGCATACGATAATAAAATATTGGTTTATCAAAAAAAATTTCCTTATGGAAAGATTTTTATCAAAAATATTGGATTTAGTTAAGAAAGGGGTGTAATTCCAATGGGTATAAAGGAAAAACGTTTAGTTGAATCGGTGCTTTTTTCTGCAAGTAAACCAATTAGTATAAATGAAATTAAGCAAACAACTAATCTTAGTTCAGAGAAAATTAAAACAACATTAGATGAATTAATCCAAGACTACAATGTAACACGTAAAAATGAAACATCTATGGAGATAGTTAAAGCAGGTGAGAAATTTGCAATGCAGGTTAAAAAAGAATTCACTGATCAATCTATAATGATTACTAAACCAGAAATTGACAGTAACTTATTAAAAACCTTAACTCTCATTGCTTTTCATCAACCAATTAAACAATCAAATTTAAGGCGAATGATTGGAACTAAAGCTTATGAGCATGTAGATGAACTATCTGATTTAAATCTTATTAATACAAAAAAGCATGGTGCAACTGAAATGCTTACAACAACAAAACTATTTCCAGAATATTTTGGTATAAATACAACAAAGCCTGAAGAAATCCGAGATTTTTTAATGAAAAAAGTTGTTGGAAAGATAGAAAAGAAAGATTAACTTTAGTAAAAATTGTTTTTTTTTTGTTTTGGTAATGATTGTAAATAATTCGGATAATAATTGTAAAACAAATCTTTTAAAATATTAATTAGTAAGTATAACTTAGAGTTGTTGAGTTGGGGAAGGAAAATATATTTTTTGTCCTTTTAACCTCCTCTCCTTACCACCTCCTAACTTCCCCACCCAACAAATCTTTATACCATGGATTATATGTAATAATACATAAGCTTTATATACAATAAAAAATAAATAATATACAAAGTACTAATTAACAATTTGTTCAATAATATTATACAAAAAGTTTAAATAAAAAGAAGCGTATCAACAATTGTTAATTAAGGGGGTTAAAAAAAAATGAAAAGTACAACATATTTTGTAGTAGGCCTACTTCTAATTAGTGGTTTTGCTGCAATAAGTATAGGAGAAGAAGCTAGTGACATACATAAAACCTTAAGTTCAACGTTTTTTGAACCAAATCTTATAGAAAAAGAAACATTTATGGAATTAGAAGTTGAAGGAACAGATACATGGATTTTTGATGGCGGTAGTCCAATGCTTCCGGTCCATACCCAAACTTTAACTTTGCCTTTTGGTGCAGTAATAACAAATATTGAATGCAATGTTCAAGACGTTCAAAATAAAGTTTTATTAAAAAAGATTACACCTGCTCCACAACCAGTAATATTATCCGATTTAGTAAAAGTTTCAAATAGACCTTTAATAGACCAAGAAATATATGATTCAGAACAAATGTACCCAGATAATTGGTTCAGCTATAATGTTGGAGTAGGACTTGATAAAAACAATGAACATGCAACCTTACTAACAATCAGAACCTTTCCTGTAAGATACAATCCAGTACAAGATACAATTTATTATACAGATAAAGTCGATGTAACTTTCTCATATAAAATTCCTGACTCTAATCCTTTACCGACAAGTTTTGCAGAAGAATATAAATTAGTAATTATTACTCCAAATAAATTTAAAGCAATTGCCCAAGATTTAGCTGACCATAAAGAGTTAATGGGATTATCAACTATGGTAAAAACAACTGATGAAATATATACTGAGTATTCCTCAGGTTATGATAAACCAGAGCAAATAAAATTATTTATAAAAGATGCAATTGAATCCTATAATACATCTTATGCTCTACTATTTGGAGGAATGAAATCATGGCTAAACGGTGTTCCAAGGGATAATCTAAATGAAGGTACAAAAGATTGGCATATACCTGTTAGATATTCAAATATGTTAGTCCAAACTGGAGATGACCCAGGATATATAGCTGATTTGTATTATGCAGATATTTACAAACAAGGTTCTTTGTTTGAAGATTGGGATTCAAATGGAAACAACATCTATGGTGAAAACAAAGGATTAAATAGAGATGTAATAGATTTATATCCTGATGTTAACATAGGTAGAATATGTTGTAGAACTTCCAAAGAAGCAAGAGCTGTTGTTGATAAAATAATAAACTATGAAAAACAACCAGCAGATCCATCTTGGTTTGAAAAAATAGTTACAATTTCAGGTGACGGATTTTTAGATCAAGTACCACTAAGTATAAACTGGAATACCGGTGCTTTACCAAATGGAGAATACATAATATATGCTCAAAGTAAAAACATCGATAATGAATATGGACCAATTGATGAGGTACATGTAACAGTTGACAAAACCAAGGCAACATCAATAACCTTTAATCATGATGATCATCTCACAACTGGTTTGAATTATCCTTTCCCACCTGTTGCTGAAATTGTTACTGTATCGGATGGAGATATTTTGGGAAACACTAACTATGCATATACTCCTACAGAAGGACAAGCATACTGTAACGATATTACCGGTTGGGGAAACATAAATTATAATAACGGTATTCTTAGAATCGGTGGAAAAACTTATGATCCACAACCCTATGGAGTTGATACATCAATACATGTCTGGGTTAACAACAGTGCGGGTACAACCGTTTACGACATTACTAAATCTGGATTTGGAATGTACTGGGAAGGTGAATGGTGTGTTGGAGAAGAACTGTTACATGGTAGAGCTGGGGCAAATTATTATATGCCTAGTTCCTTTGCTAAAGTAAAATTATGGACCTCTACTGGTTCATGGACAAAGATGCAAGATGTAATTAATACATTAAATCAAGGTGCCGGTTTTGCATTCTTCTCAGGCCATGGAAGCCCAAATGTTTGGGGCGACCAGTATCCTGGTATACCTGGAAATAGAAGATATGGATCAGTTGATGGACTAATGGTCTTTCATTATCGAGGATTTCCATTCTTCCCAATGGGTAAACTAAAAAATAATTATAAAAATCCCATTATTGTAGTCGGCGGATGTCATAATAGTATGTTTAATGTATCATTTATACCTACTTTCCTTGACAAAGATAATAGTCAATCTTTGCATTGTTATGGTCTTCCAACTCCAGAATGCTGGGCTGAAAGATTAGTAAATATTGGTAAAAGTGGTGCGATTGCAACTATTGGAAACACTGGATATGGATATGGCATACTAAATGAATGGTGCACATCTGGTGGACTTGATGGTTATATCACAACAGAATTCCATCTACAATATGGAACAAATGGATATGACATTCTAGGTGAAACATATTCACAAACAATAACAGAATACATAAATCACTTTGATCCAGAGTGGGACGATTCACATCAAAAATCAGTAGAACAATGGGTATTAATTGGTGACCCAAGTCTCAAAATCGGTGGATATCCATAAATATAACTAAAGCTAGTTGAAACAAAAAGGGCTATAAACTAGCCCACTCTCTTTTTATTTTTTTAATTTTTTTCAATAAATTTAAACATTAATTTTATATTTACTATTTAGGATGCAAAAAAACAAAAACCAACTTTATGAAGAAATCAAAGATCTAAAAACAAAACAAGAATTTAATTTAGAAATAAAAAAAGTAAAAAAAGAAAGCGATGATTTATTTAGCGAAGATATAGCAGCATTATTAATAGTAGATGAATTGGGAAGAAACAAACAAAATATATGTAAGATTTCTGATATAAAACCTGAAATGGAATGCACAGTTATTGGTAAAATAACAGGTATAACTCAATTGAAAAATTTTAATCGTAAAAATGGATCAACTGGAAAAGTAATAAATTTAGAGCTTTATGATGAAACAGGATCCTGCGGATTAGTACTCTGGGATAAAGATGTTGAACTAGTATCAAAAAAAACAATACAAATAGGAACAAAAGTAAAAGTTATAAATGGTTATATAAAAAATGGTTTTAATGGTATAGAAATAAACATTGGTCGATGGGGATTAATAGAAGTAGAACCAGAAAAAGAAAACGAAAAAAAAGTTAAAAAACCAGAAAATAATTTCAATATTATAGGTAAATTAATTGAAGTTGAACCAACAAAAGCTTTTTTTAAAGACAATGGGGAATTTGGTTTTATTGCTAAAATAAAAATTGATACAAAAGAAGGTATAAAACAGTTAATTATTTGGGATAAAAAAGTAAAAGAAATACAAAAAATAAAAAAAGGGCAATACCTTAAGATAGAAAATATAGATATCAAAAAAAATAATGGAAAAAAAGAATTACATTTGAATAGTAAAGGGATTATTATAAAACTTCAACAACCACCTTGAATATATTTTTTGTTTTTTTCAAGACAGCATTGAGCATGCTGAAGTTCCCTACCAAGATAAGCACAATGAACAGGTATTAACTTAGGTACATTTTCAACAATAGTATCACAAAGAGCATCTGCTTTTTTACCAAGAAACACTTTCTTTAGAATTCCAGATACTATTTTATTATTTTTATAAACATTTGAGTAATACTCAACTCGAATCTCTCTTTGTTTTTTATCTACTTCAATCACAAAAAAACCATTAGGATCTAAAATAACATCTTTTTTTGGAATTTTTTTTGCATAAATTAAAGGAATTTCTTTATCCACCATAAATTTTTTCACCTGCTACCACAAGGTTTTTTAATTTTTGAAAAGCAACATTTCTTGGAAGCATTCTTAATCCACAATCAGGTGCCAATTGAGTTATTTTATCTCCAAATACATCAATTGCTTTTAAAATATGATTTTTTATTTCATCAACAGTTTCAATTTTTATATTATCTGAACAAACAGATCCAAGACAAATATTTTTTGAAATATTATATTTTTTAAAATCGTTAAACAATTTTGGTGATGCTTTAAATTCATGAGATAAAATATCCACAGGCATTTCAAGTAGCTCTGGTATAATATTTGAAACATCTCCACATACATGTAGTCTTGTTGGACAATTAAGATTTTGTGTAATGATTCTAATAAGTTCTTTTCCATATTTAGGCAGTTCAATAGAAAAAAAAGGTTCATCAATACTAATTAAATCAACATATTTTTGTAACTTGATGGCTTCTTGCTTTAAAGCATAAGCAAAATCAAAAGCTAGATTTTTTTCATCATTATAAAATAGATCAACAGAGGATTTTGTTAATGTATATGGACCTGTTATGACTCCTATTAATTGTGTTGTTTTAGGAATAATATTTTTTATATATTTTTGATCTTCTACAATTATTGGACTAGCATATTCAATTTTATCAATTATCTCTGTTCTATCCCTGATTCTACATCCTCTTAATTTTCTTGTAAAAATATTAACAAAAGAATCTCTTGTCTGACCGTCGGAAATCATATTAATACCTGAATAAATCATGTCATTAACTGCGGAATCAATATATTTATTCCAAGAGATATTTTTTTGTTCGAAATATCTTTTCATAAGTTCCATATTATTCATGTAAACTGGATATGAACCAATAACAGCAGTTTTTATATTTTCCATTAAAATAATTTCCTCCTAGGGTGTGTTTTGTCTGGATTAACACCGAAATAGTTTTGGGTATATTCAGATATTAGTATGTCTTGCCAGGCAATAATTGGAAAAACCATATCTGCATTTTCAATAGGACCAAAAATTGCAAAATCTCCACCAAATAATGGTATATTAATATTTGAAGAGGCATCTACTACTTTTTTTTCTGTTTTGAAATTTTCTAACCATTTTGATTTCTCAACAACATTATGAATAGCACAACCTGTTGGAAAACCATATTCTTCTTTTATTACTGGAATTGCAGAAATAGATGCACCACTGTTGTCCCCTGGGGCCATCGCAGCTGTATCAATAAGTATTTTTTTAACACCAAGGTCTTTTGTAAGAGCAAGCAAACCGAAGTCTATAAGATGAGCGCCATTTTCTAATACCTCAATTTTACCATCTGGAGATTTATCTTTTGGATTAAATGCTACAATAATAACTGATTCAGGTGTATATTTCTTCAAAGTTTCACGTTCTTCATTTTTTATTCCAATATGAACAGAATTATAAATAGTTCTTGAAAGAAGATTATTATCATTAAGATATTTCAATGTTTTAATTTTCAAATCAGATTCTATTATATCTATTGAAAAAGGATAATGCTTAGGAAGTGTTTTTTCAATAAAATTAATAATTTTTTCTATATATTCCTCTTTTTTTATAAAGAAATCAGGAATTGCAGGATTACCGGTTTTATTACTTAAATATAGCATTTTTTGAATTTGTTTTTTTGCATTATCAAAATCTGGTTCTCCCTTAAAAAATAAACCTCCAAAAAGAACTGTTGGATACATACCTGGTTGTCCACCAATTTTAATTCCATAAATATCAAATACACTTTGTTTTTTTGTAAAAGAAAACATTTAATTACCTCTTTTTTTAATTTTTCCTAAATAATCTATTATGATTTTTGAATGTAAAGCTCTTTTATCATCAGTTAGAGTTGTGATTTTTGAAACTATTTTTATTGCAATATATGGTTTTCCAAATAAAGGAGAATTCTTATTTATGTATTCTTCTATGATCACATCTATTTTATTTTTATCTTTAATACCAATTAGATCAACAATCTCTATTTGTTTTCTAAATCTTTCAATTGCATCGATATTTAAATTTTCAATATAAGGAATTGCGCCGGGTGCATCTATAATTCTGTGTTCATTGTTTATACCATTTTTATTTAAAGCTATAAGCGAGGAACCTGAGCGATGACCTCGAATATCATCTCCACATATTATTAGATATCTAATATTTGGATTAGAAATAATGTTGGCAACAATTTTTTCTATTCCTATATTTTCAGTTTTAAGCGACCCAAAAATCGCTACCTTATTACAAGGAGTATAGTCGATAGTAAGAAGTACAACTGCTACACAACTATTTTTATTACAAGATGTAAACTCTCCACCCCATGGATAATATTCATTTTCCATTGTAATAATCCTCAATTTCTTTACACAAGGTAAGAGAATCAGTTATTTAAAAATTTTATATTAAAACAAATTTGATTTAATAGAAACAAAAAAATAATAGTTCAAATTACCTCTCCCACACTTTTATAAGCATTAATTAATTACAATACTTCTGGGATTTTAAATGGGTAAAGACGAAAAAACTATTGAAAATATTGAGGATCTACCTGGCGTAGGACCTGCTACAGCAGATAAATTACGTGAATCAGGTTTTACTGATCTTATGGATGTTGCTGTTGTATCTCCGCAAGAATTAGCTACTATTGCTGAAATCGGTTTGCCAACTGCTACTAGGATAATTCAAGAAGCAGGTAAAAAAGTTCAAAAAGATGAATTTAGAACGGGAAATGAACTTTATGAAAAACGCCAACAGGTTGGAAAAATATCGTCCGGATCAAAAACTTTTGATGAACTTTTAGGTGGAGGATTTGAATCTCAAGCGATAATTGAGTTATTTGGAGAATTTGGGTCTGGAAAAACCCAGATAGCTCATCAACTCTGTGTCATTGTTCAACTTCCAAAAGAAAAAGGTGGTTTAGATGGACATGCTTTTTACATTGATACAGAAAACACATTTAGACCTGAAAGAATAAAACAGATGGCTGAAGGTTATGAGTTGGATCCAGAAGATGTTTTAGCAAAAATTTATGTTGCAAGAGCATATAACTCGAGTCATCAAATGCTTCTTGTAGATAAGGTTAGAGAACTGTCTAAAGATTTATCAGCTCGTTTACTTGTGGTTGATTCTCTAACAGCACATTTTCGAGCTGAATATGTTGGCAGAGGAACACTTGCTGATAGACAGCAGAAATTAAATAGACATATGCATGATCTATTACGATGGAGCGATCTAAACAACGGTGTTGTATGTGTTACAAATCAAGTAGCAGCTAAACCAGATGCCTTTTTTGGTGATCCAACAAGACCCATTGGTGGTCACATAGTTGGTCATACTGCTACTTTTAGAGTATATTTAAGAAAAAGTAAGGGTCCAAAAAGAATTGCAAGATTAATTGATTCTCCTCATCTACCAGAAGGAGAAGCTGTTTTTTCCATTACAGAAAAAGGCGTTAGAGACTAAAAAAAAATAAGGAAAAACTTAAATGTGTATATAAGATTTAACTTCTGGAGGTATAAATTATGGCGTATATGCATGATGGGTGGACGTTATATACAAGAAATGTAAAACTTAAAGGTGGGAGAAACCAAACAATTTACTTTTTCAGTAAGAAAAAACCAAAGAGTGGTACTCCATGTGATTTACCAAATGGATACACAGTTGGTGTAAATAAAAGAACAGGTTTACCATATCTGAAAAAGAAATAATTGTTTTGTTTTAATGAGCTGATTTTTTAATCAGCTCAATTCTACTTTTAATTTTCTGCATTGTTTAAATAGTTATTTTTGTTTAAAGATTCTAGTAACTAATGACAAAAAAAATTGGTTTTATAGTAAATCCTATTGCGGGAATGGGTGGAAAAGTAGGTCTTAAAGGAACAGATGGTGTTTTAAATAAAGCTATAAATCTTGGTGCAAAACCCATTGCAGAAAATAAAGCTTTAGAAACCTTGAAAGAATATATTTTACGTTTTTCCTCAAAAGATGATTTGTATTGGTATACTTGCTCAGGTGTTATGGGTGAAAATGAGTTAAAAAAAGTAGGAATAACAAAAATAGATATTGTTTATAACCCAAACAAAAAAACAACAACTGCTTTTGATACGAAAAATGTGTGTAAGAAATTTTTAGAAAAACAGGTTGATTTGATTTTTTTTTGTGGTGGTGACGGAACAGCAAGAGATATTTTTGATATTGTTTCTAATAAAATACCTGTTCTTGGTATTCCAGCTGGAGTTAAGATGCACTCTGGTGTATTTGGTATAAATACTAATGCATCTGCTAAAATGCTTCATGAATTTGTAAATGGAAATCTTACAATTGGTGATGCTGAAATAATGGATTTAGATGAAAAATTATATAGAAAGGGTAAGTGGAATATTAGATTATTTGGAATAGCTAAGGGAATAGTTGAACCAACTTATGTTCAAGTTGGTAAATCAACTTTTGAATCAATTTCTGATTATGAAGTTAAAGATGAACTTGCAGATCATATTAAAGATGAAATTGAAAAAAATAATGATTATTTGTTTTTATTTGGTTCTGGTGGAACTATCAATTATATTGCAAATAAATTGAATTTTAAAAATACTTTATTAGGAATTGATGCAGTTTATCAAAAAAAGGTTGTGGGAAGAGATCTTAATGAGAAAAGAATCTTAAAATTATTAACGAATTATCCAAAAGTAAAGTTAATTTTAAGTCCTATTGGCGCACAAGGTTTTATTCTTGGAAGAGGAAATCTTCAATTAAGTCCTGAAGTTATTAAAAAAATTGGTTTAGATAATATTATTGTGGTTTCTACTCCAACAAAGATTTTATCTACTTCTTTTTTACGAGTTGATACTGGGAATAAAAAGCTGGATCGTATTTTTGCAGAAAAAGAGTTTATAATGGTAGTAATTGGATATCGTTTAAGCAGAGTTGTTAAGATACAAACCAATAACTTTTAATATTATTCAAGGTTTCACTGAAAACCACTAAGATATATTGTTGATTATTATGGGAGGACAAACACTTATGAAACGAAATCCTACAGTTTTTTTGAAAAATGAATATGAAGAGCTAGTTAATAAAAATCTTGATTGGAAACTACGTATACTTGAATCTGGTTCAACACCACATTCAGTTGTTGATGGTAAAAAAGTTATTATGCTTTGTTCTAACAATTACTTGAATCTAAGTAATCATCCTAAAATTATACAATCAGCAGTTGATGCCGCAAAAAAATATGGTGCTGGTTCAGGTTCAGTTAGAGCTATTGCAGGTACTATGAAACTTCATATGGATGTTGAAAAAAAACTAGCAAAATTTAAAAGAACTGAATCTGCTCTTATTTATCAAACTGGTTTTGCTGCCAACTCTGGACTTATACCTCAACTTGTAGGTAAAGGAGATATAATTGTTTCTGATGAACTTAATCATGGTAGTATAATAGATGGTGTGCGACTTACAAAAGCAGATCGGGCAGTATACAAACATCGTGATGTTGGTGAACTGGAAAAAGTTTTAAATGATGTTGATAGAAAATACAAACGTATTTTAATCATAACAGATGGTGTTTTTAGCATGGACGGAGATATCGCTCCAATGGATAAAATCGTGAAACTTGCTAATGAGTTTGGTGCAATGACTTATGTTGATGATGCCCATGGAGAAGGGGTAATAGGACCTGAGGGCCGTGGAATAGGAGCTCATTTTGAAATAGAAGGCAAAATAGATGTTGAAATGGGTACTTTTAGCAAAGCATATGGTGTAGTAGGAGGACTTATAGCAGGTAGTCAAGATCTAATAAACTTTGCATATAATAAATCAAGAACATGGCTTTTAAGTGGATCACACCCACCAGCTGTTGCTGGGGCACAACTTGCTGCAATAGATGTTCTAGAAACAGAGCCGCAACATGTTAAAAATCTTTGGGATAACACAAATTATTTTAAAAAAGAAGTTAATTCTATGGG
>Ga0209427_10004556_pt1 | contig 16011 bp, 15 predicted proteins | sample DeeMarSWOR136_30_FD_187465 | JGI IMG/M metagenome (GOLD analysis project Ga0209427, IMG submission 187465) | Marine sediment microbial communities from White Oak River estuary, North Carolina - WOR-1-36_30 (SPAdes) (version 2) | ecosystem: Environmental > Aquatic > Marine > Intertidal zone >...
CTTGTTAATACAAATTTAATATACGTAATCTTAGCATCGTGTCTTTATATTCTAAGTCTTCTTATAAAGTCTCTTACATGGCAAATTCTTCAAAAAGCAAAATATCCTAATCTCTCATTAATATCAACTTTCCCTGTATGGGCGTTTGGATACGCATTGAGCACTGCATTGCCAGGAAAGACTGGAGACATTGTGAGATTAGAAGTACATCGAAAATACCAAGATCTCTCAGTAGGTGATGCTGCTAGCATTGTTCTTTTTACGAGAATCTATGATATGTTATTTATAATCACATTTAGTGCTCTTGGAGTCTTTATAGTTCTGCAGCAATATTTTCTATCGCTTAATGCGATTTATTTTACAATATTCATCTTTATTTTATTCTGCTTTGTTCTAATTTTTGCGGTTCTTGTTACATTTAAAAGATCCGTTGGCGAGTTATTTCTGAAAATACTCCACTCACTCCTAAGGAAAATGCCATCACGCATGAAGCGCCTTGCTGAACGTATTAATAATTCAGCAATCAATGAACTTGATAATTTCTATGAAAGCGTTGAATTGTATAAAACACTCAAATACCCCCTGTTTGCTGTTCCAATGCTAACTGCTTTACGCTGGTTTATTGAATTATTCGCAACGGTTCTAGTATTCCGCAGTATAGGGGCAAGTGTTTCTATATGGACAATTGCATTAGCTATCTCTGTCAGCATTTTAGTGGGAATAGCAACTGCGATGCCAGCATCGCTTGGTACTGGAACGCTCGCGGGTTTTGCGATATACCGTTTACTTGGTATCGCTGATGATATTGCAGTTGCCGCAACACTGATTGGTTTGTTTCTTGGACCTGGCGTTACCATCATTTGTGGGATCTCTAGTCTTGTCGTTCTTGAATTAAGAAAATGGGTAAAACAAAGACATGTCGAAAATGAAGAGCCATCTTAGATTTTTAAAGAATCTTTAGTATCAAAATATTTTAAAATTGAGATAATATATCTTTCAACTTTTCTTGACTCATTTCAAGAAAAATAGTCTTTCGTGAACTTGAATGACCTGTAACGATTGTTATATGATCTTGCGTAACATTAAATAATTTACTTAGTTCACGTAAGAGTTCTTTATTCGCCTTTCCATGTCTAGGAGGCGATTTTATTTTTGCATATATAGTATTTCCTTCAACATGTGTTGGTACTTTTGTTTTTTTTGAATTTGCCTTAACAATGATCTCTATGTAAATCCCTTGAGTTTTGTGCTTATCCATTTTTACACACGTTCTCTAAATAAACTTTTCAATAATTGTTTAAAGGTTTATTTATATTTCGTTAAACAGTGGATCAGAATTTCCCAAAATTAAAACGGAAGATCATACAGAGATTCACATATAACAGAACGCGCCCCCAAAAGAATCAAAAACTTTAAGTAAAACGGATGAGTGGATCTCTTGAACAAAACGCTATATTTGTAAACAGAACGTTTAGGAGGCTTTGTTAAACAATGAGCGTGGAAGGATTTTCAAATAATTTACTTAATAGTGGCGCTGTAGGTGCAGTAGCCGTAGTTGCATGGAATGGTGGAATGTGGTTTAAAACAGATAATTGGAATCCATCTGGACCAGACCTTGTGAATGCATTCACTAACAAACAATCTGTAGTTGTTCAAAATGTTAAGTATTCATTGATGCAAGCTACTGAAGATAGATATGTAGCCAAGAATATTCAAGGTAGTGGTTCATTGGTCATGGCTATGGTGCCCCCAAATAAAGGATTAGTCGTTGCATGGGCGCCTCCTACAATAGAAGTGAGTCTTGCGTATACCGAAGCAGCAAAGACAGCAGCATCAGTTTCTAAAGTAATATAACTACATTAGAATTAAAATAGTGATATAAATCAGCACCTACGCACGTTTTTTATTATTAGATCTCGATCCTAAGAATATTGTAAAGTTGGGCGAAGTTTTAGCTTATGCAGTATATATTTCAATAAAACCTTCATGATTCGCATTCCGTATCTTGTTGGGCTCAGATACGAGATCTCTTGTCCATAGTACGTAGCTATTGGCACTTCCTTAATTTTAAGTCCTTTTTCTTTACATTGAATTAAACTTTCGCTATCATACACATATTTTTCGGAGTTTAGGTGAAAACGAGTCTGTTTTAACGCTTTACGAGAAAACGCCCGATATCCAGTATGGTATTCGGATACCGGTGGTTTCATTCCAACAATTAGATTTTCGAGTCGAGTAAGCAAACGATTCCCTAAATATTTGAAAAGAGGCATACCTCCGTGAATCATCTGCCCTCCAAGTGCCCGTGAACCTAAAACAACGTCTGCTTTCTCTTGCAGAAACGGTTGAAGTATATTAGGTAATTCTTCGGGTGGATATTGGCCATCTGCATGGACGAGAACGGCGATATCTCCTCCTCGTTTTAACGTTTCTGAATAAAGTGTTTTTTGGGAGCCTCCGTAACCTCTATTTGGCGAGTGCTGCAATATAACAACCTGTTTTCCATTTTTTTTCGTATATTCCTCCCCTAACTTCTTTGCAACGTTGTAAGTATCATCTAGACTTCCATCATCAACAACAATTATTTCATCGAAGTATTCATCAACCTTTTCAAGACGTTTAAATACTGATGGCAGTGTACCTGCTGCTTTGTAAGCTGGAATCGTTATAATGACCTTTTTTTGCATATCATCACATTTTAAGAGATTATTCTTTGAAAAATGGTTCCCTTAAGGCGATAGCCTGTAGAAACAGTTGATATATTTCTTCATTAGAAACATTTCTTCGAATGGGTGTAAGAATATCTATTAGATTATCTTCTCTCATTAGACACGGTTTCAAATGCCCGTCACTAGTGACACGCAATCGCTTGCAATTCGCACAGAAGGCACTATTATGCATTGGACGGACTATTTCGATAACAGTTCCATCATTTAGATGGTATCTTTTTCGTTGTTGCATTTGTCTGACCTCTATGTGCTTCGCAATTCCTTTGAGGACTTCTTCGATGGAACTTGGATCCACATGATGTCTATTGAAGAAATTGTCATTGTTTTCATCGAAAGTCATTAATTCTATAAGCTGGAGTATGACTCCTGTTTTCATTGCGAATTCGATAAATTCATGAATTCCTGTGTCGTTAATACCTTTTAAGAGAACTGTGTTTATTTTAATTGGATTTAAGCCAGAATTGTGGGCATGATTAATGCCATCCAGTACTTTAGTTAGCAAATTGTTTCGAGTTATATCAAAGTATGCTTGTGAGTCTAGTGTATCTAAACTAATATTAATTCGTTTTAGACCTGCATGTTTTAGTCTATCACATGTGTCTTGATCAAGAAGCACTCCATTGGTAACTAGAGAGACTTCGTTAATTCCTTTTAACTTAGAAAGTTTTGATATTATCTCAAAGACATCATGTCTTAAGAGTGGCTCACCGCCAGTTATTTTGACGCGTTTTATACCCACACGTCGACTCACTGAAACTAGCCTTTGAATTTCTTCAGCAGTCATTTCATCTCTTTTTACTGAGTTAGATCTTTCATGATATCCTTCATGATGGCAATATATGCAATTTAGATTGCATTGTTGTGTAATAGAGACCCTAATATCTACTATTGTTCTGCCGTATCCATCACATATCTCCATGCAGTTCCTCCGTTCGATGTGATTACAGATAAATGACTTCGCTTGATTTCTGAAAGATTATCAAATGCTACTATGAATTTTTTCGTGTGACTTTTCGATTTTTTAGGACTTTTCCATCCTGATGATTATCGTTTCATCAAAAAAAACTCATAAATACTTTTCCCTTTCTTATCTCATAACGATAATTTTTTGAGATACATTACGTTCAGATCATCTGGATGAAGAGAAATGGATAGCCGGCTTAATTTTCAAGATTCTCTAAAAATCTCCTATCAAGATTTGAAACAGATTCTCACAGACAAAGCGCTTTCAAAATTCGGAGATTCATTGGTCAATTTTACATATTCAATAGCAAAATCAATGGTTCTAAGAATGCCAACTGGTGAAAAAGTACCAGATAAAACATTGGGCAGTGCATTGCGTGCAACGACATTAAGAAAACAAGTGCCTTCACATGCTAAGATGGGTACATTAGGAGATGTAGTAGAGGCTTTTATTGCTTTTATGTGGATTACAGAAAGACTATCACTCCAGCAAATAGTTGAAATACTTGTTGACAATCTCAAGCATAGAGATCTTTCAGATCGCAAGAAAGAAAGCAGAGCTGCGCGAGATGCTTATCTTTCTCTTCTTAACATTTCACTAAAAATACTGAAAGAATTGCCAATCCAAATAACTGAAGATGTAACCGAAAAAATAAGCGAAGAATAAATTCTTTGAAAGCTCGCAGAAAACCGTATTATTATAATAGTTAGAAACAGAAGTGTATTTGAATTATGATCTAATTGAGAAACTTAAGAAAATAATGAACAATTGGCTATTGCAGATTAAGGAGGGGTTAAATGAGCGATGTAATAAAAAGACAAGCCCCTGCTCGTATACGACGTATTAATGAACTTAATGATACTGATTATAGAGTTCGAGTCATTGGAACAGTTGTAAGTGTATCCTCAGATGAGCAGATCCTTGATGATGGGACTGGTACTATAAATGTAAGAACAGATCAAAAATTAGAAATGGGTACATTGATCCGAGCAATTGGACGTATCTTTCGTAAAGATGATAGTACTTTCGAATTAAATGCTGAAATAATTCAAGATATGAAAGGATTAGACATTGAACTCTTTAACAAAGTTAGAGAATTACAAAAGAAGCATTCTGTTTGAGCTTTAGAGCTCTTTGAGTTGTTGGCTTATTTTTTGCTGAAGAATCAATTCCAACAAAGTGCGGTATTCTGGGTCAATACCAATTACACCATAAGTTTCCACATTGAGAATTTCTGCTATTTCCTCAGGTTTTAGTGCTCCTGGTAAATCTTGCTTATTTGCAATGCATATTAGCCTTTGACAGCACTTTTTTGTCTTATTAATTATTTCTTTCGTTAAAAGTACATTATTGCGAGTAGAATCTGTCACTGCGAAAATTAATTTCGTCCCTTTAAGAAACATTTCCCATAGAAAGGCAAACTGTCCTTGACCTGCTAAATCCCATAAAGAGAATTCATGATGTCCAAGTTGGATGTTTCCAAAATCCAGCCCTATTGTTGGTTCATATTCCTTTGGTAGGTTTTCTCCAGTAAGTAGAGATAGTAAAGTAGTCTTCCCGACACGTGGGGCACCAATAAAAGCCACTTTATTAACCGAAGCTGCCTTATTAATAAGCATTTTATCAAGTCCAAAGGATTGTAAACTACCTCACGCTGCAAATTGATTTAAAAATTCGTATCATCCGACACAATCCAGAATTTCAATTTTCAATAATAATGTCGCTAAATCAACTAGCAAAAGAAGAGTAAACCTTGGATTTTTCTTACTCTTATTTCGTTCAGTTATTTCCTTAACTGGGGGATTAGGTCAATCATACTCCCGCCACGTGTAATTACATTCTTTACATCTAAAAAAACGAGTTTCTCCCTCATCCGCTCTTCTAGTTTGAAGAAACCAATACTCTGCAATTACAAATTTATTACACTTAGGACATTCCATTTTGGTGGTTGGCAAAAGAGATCTTTCTTCTTCAGAAACAATTATAGTCTCGTCTCTTGGAGAATGGTTTATTTTATGAACCATTTTATACGTTTTTGCACTGTTTTCTTGAAGAGAGTAGTCTATTCCACATTCTTCGCACTTAAGAATAGTTTTATTTCCTTCCTTAGCAGGAAAAAGTAAAGTTCCGCATTTTTCGCAAAATTGCACACGATCACCTAGTAATATTGACGAATATTCACGGGTACTCAATTATCGCGTCTTTCGTGATGTATCTCGTTGTTTCAATTCACATGTTGTTATATAAACCTTTCGTTAGGGGGTAGTTAATAGTTGGTCTAAATATAGACAAATGTATCGTGTTATAGACAGTTATTCCATGGAGGGAGGCGGGTATCCTGCTCACCGTCCTAGCGGGGGCTCCACTCATTTTCGTATATGGCTGGATAGAATCTATGGATGTAATAGATATCTATTGTGGAAGGAACGATAAATAGAGAATCGTATCTCCTAGGTAGCATAGGAAGTAATCAAGTAGATCACAACCTTATACTCACTTGCAGTATCTAGATAAACCACTTTTAGATTAGATGGAGCGCTATTCTCGTCCAACAACCCGACTTGCTCAGGCAAGTCCGCTCGTGTCTCAGCAATAGCTCTTTCATCTATTATAATATACTGTGCCTCATATTCCCTAGCAACTCGTATTATCGTTGAAAAATCACCAAAAGGTAATCTTACTGAACGTCGCTCTGCATAATAAGGAATTATATCTTTTCTGCTCATTAAAATGGCGTTAGGATCAGTATTTTCTCTCAACCAGATTCCTGCGTTGTATAACTCCAAGGAATCATTTTTTCCCTCAAAACGAACTACATTGCTGGTCGTTATGACTAATGCCTCAATTATTACAATGAGCGTCACAATTATTATAATATATTGTTTGAGCTGGAATTTCCTAATTTCTAAATCTAAAATATTCTTTGGAATAAGATCTTGTAATTTTAATATTCCTCTTGCACAAAAAATGAATATGAACGGATAGATTGCCAGATTATATCTACTAACCGCACCGATTCTTCCTGCATAAACGGCAATTCCATAGAAAGCAAAGTTAGTAAAAATTAGAAGGAAGAGAACCAATCTTTGTTGCAATTTATTTGTTGAAACAAGTCCTCCAACGCATCCCAGAACGAATAAAAGAGGAGTAAGATACTCTGGGAATATTTTATATTGGATATATATCCCGATTGTCCATTTTGAAATAACACTGAAAGGATTTGCCAAGAATATTTGAATCGGACTTGGAGGTGCTGTTAGACCATAAAAATTTGCTTCATAGTTTCCTCCAAGCATGTAATTTGCTAAAGCAACACTTTTTTCTGAGAAAAAGAGAGATCCTGTTAATAGCACATTACGAATCAACCACGGAGATATTATAATAAAAAAGCTAGCAATGAATATAAAAAGACTATACACGCTCTTTTTCATTTTACCTAGATAGAGCAAATTGAATAGCAGAACTGGCAAAAAAATAATTGCAGAGAATCTAGTTAAGTAGGCTAAACCAAAGAAAACTCCACCTAAAATTCCGTATTTTAAATCATTTGTTTTAGTATTTTTTATGTTCCAGTATACGCAAACTGCTAAAAAAAATGACAAAGGGATATCTGAAAAAACCTGAATTGAAAACCACACCATACTGCGGGAAATAGTCACCAGAAGTGCACTTAAGAAACCAATTTTTTCATTAAAGAGTTCTTTTCCAAGAAAATAAATTGGGAATACCAATAGACTACCAAATATCACCGAGACTAACTTTGCCGAAAAATCGCTTACACCAAATATAAGATAAAAGAAATAAATTGCGTAAGGCATTAATGGAGGCCAATAGAAATCGGGGCTCCCAAATGAACTCGAAAGATAAAGAAAATTTATAAACGTAACGGTGTATCCTTCTCCGTAATATAGATTTTTTGCAAGTTGAGCATAATTCATTTCGTCTCCTTCAAAAACAATATTAAAGAATTGAAGGAAAAACCGTATGCAAAATGCTATGATAAACAAAATTAGTAATCTTACTTTATCATCAGAAAAATCAATGCGCTGTTGTATTATAGAAAATACACCGCTCATAACGCACGATCTCTTTGAATTTGTTTTTATGTTTTTTCTGTTAAGACATGAAATTTGTTCTAAATGAAGTCTTCTGTGAGTTCTCTATATATGTTCAGCATACGTTTGGAGATTTCTGTCCAATTATATTTTTGAGCAATTACTTTTCTCCCTCTAATAGAAAGTTCTCTAGCAAGTTCCTTGTCTAATAGAAATGTTCTAATTGCTTTTGCAAGGGCGACTGAGTTTTTTGATTCAACTACAATTCCGCATTTTTCTTTTGTAAGTACCTCAGACACCCCTGCAATATCTGTAGATATTACTGGGGTTCCAAAGGCAAGCGCTTCTAACGCAACCATACCAAATCCCTCAAGTTTGGTAATTGATGGCAACACAAGAAGATCTGCCAGAGTGTAATACTTTTTCAATGTTTCCTCTTCAATGAAGCCTGTAAAAGTCACTTTGTCCTCAATATGCAATTTTCGGGATAATTCTTCATAGTAGGGGCGAAGTTCACCTTTTCCAATAATAAAAAGCCGAATTTTAGGGACTATTTTATGGACTCTAGCAAAAGCCTTTAGCAAATACTTTAACCCCTTATAGCGATGGGATGCAGTAAGTTTAGAGACAAAAAGTATTACAAATTCGTCAGAGAGGCTCATTTCACTTTTTAACTTTTCTTTATCATATTTTGACTTAAGATATCGGAGATCTACACCAACTGGAATTACAGTAATTTTTGAACGCATCTTTTTCAGAATATCCGCAGTTTCAATATATTGATGAGTTGTAGTGATTATTCTCCTAGCAAATTTTAATGTAAGTTGAAGGAGAGAATTAGAGTATAGTTTAGAAAACAGAGTATTTAATGAACTTTGTGAACTTCCACGTCCTACTTCTAAATTATGAACTGTAACGATTAACGGGGTACTTCTAAAATGACAATTGAAGGCAGTAATATCATAAACCATCGGATGTGGTAAGTGAGCATGTATTACGTCTGCATCTTCTTTAATAAGTCTTAAGAATAACGATGGAAGAATAGGTGTATTATAAATCTTATAAAGAGTTGGTATTCGAATTACGGGTATTCCATCAAATTCTGTTGTGGATGCTGCAGTTCGGTCTGATTTTGATGTATATATCTTTACTTCATGACCTTGTTTGATGAACTCTTTTGATAAATGGTACACATAATTCTCAACTCCACCCACCACATCAGGGAGAAAGTGTGAAGTAACGTGTATTATCCTCATTAGAATTCACCTTAATTTATGAAAGACTTTAAAAACTAAATTATTCCGAATCTTCTTTAGATCCCCATAATTCTAGATTACTGTTTCCCTGATGATTTCGCTTGCAAAAATATTTTTTCGTATAAGTGTTCTTAATTGAACACAAATCTTTTAAGAGTTCTCAAATTATACTGTCAACGCAATAATTAAATAACAATAATTTGACGTTTGGGCTTAGCACTAGATTTAGTAACACATTGGCATGAACTAATTTGAAGCAAAGATTTTCACCGAAAGCAACTAATTGGGTATGAGATCATGTCATTTCTTAATCGCGTTTGGAAACGCATCAGAAAGCAGATGGTTTGGCCAAATGTTGAAATTAGTGTGGTTGTTCAGTATACTTTACTTTTCATTATCTTTTCAATAGCTCTCTTGTTACGTCTATTTCCATTTTTTAGATTTGAACCACTTCTGAAAGCATTTGATCCATGGTTTCAATATCGTGTCACTGAATTTGTAGCAAATAATGGCTATGCTGCCTATTTCTCGTGGCATGATACAAAAAGTTGGTATCCTTATGGTCGTCCTATTTGGAAGGGTTCATATCCAGGCACACCTTTCGCTGCAGCGACAATATATTTCATCCTGAAAGCCTTAGGTATTAATGCAGATATATTAATTATCTGTTATATCTTCCCTGCATTAATGGGTGCAATCACTTCTGTACTATTATACTTCTTTGGAAAAGAAATTGCTGACACAAAAACAGGATTGATTGCTGCATTCCTATTGGCCTTTTGTCCTGCATATATTAGCAGAACAATGGCGGGTTTCTTTGATAATGAAGGCCTTGGAATATTCTTTATGGTTACTGTTTTCTTCTTTTTCGTGCGCGCCGAAAAAAATGGTTCACTAATTGATGGCATCCTTGCTGGTTTAAGTCTTGGCGGACTTTCAGCCAGTTGGGGTGCATTTACATTTGCCTATGGTTTAATACCACTTGTAGCAATAGCCTTACTCTTATTCAATCGCTACTCTCACAAACTATTGTTGTCATATTCACTGACCGTTCTAATTGGCTTACTAATTACTATTCTTGTGCCTAGAACAGGTGTCCATTTTCTTACATCATTTATTGGATTCTTTTCACTCATTGTTCTGGCAATTTTACTTATTTATGGGGTTTTATTCTGGGTAAAGCCACTTGTACCTGATGTTTCGTTTGGAAAACTTCTTGCTGTTGTAATGATTGTAGCAATAGGATGTGTAATTAGTATCGTCGCATATCTGGTTTCACAAGACCAGCTATCACTAATAACCGGAAAATTCTTAGCAGTAATCAATCCAGTCGATCGCCCACCGCTTATTGAATCTGTTAGCGAACATATTCCTTTAGCGTGGGGTCAATTGTTTTTCAATTTAGATATTTTGGTTTTTCTTATGCCTGTCGGCATATATTTTGCATTTCGTAGATTAAGAAATGATGACATCTTTCTTATACTCTTCAGCATCACAACAGTTTATTTCGCAGGTTCAATGGTCCGTCTTTTACTTATTTTAGCCCCTGCGGCTTGTCTTCTTTCAGCATATGCTTTAACAAATGTTTTAAGACCGTTCTCTAGAGTTTTACTCGAACGCGCTGCAATTGTGCGTAGGAGAATCCGAGTGACAGAAGTTGTACCAAAGGATTATGCGATTTTTGTTTTGATTTTCATAGGGTTTATTATGACGCTTTATACATGGCATGGGACTCAGGTAGCGTTCGATTACTTCAGCAGTCCTGATGTGATTCTTGTAGGAGAAGCCCAAGGTGGGCAACCTGTGGAATTGCATGATTGGCAGGAATCAATGCAATGGTTAAGGGAAGAGACCGACTCTAACGCGGTTATCGCAGCATGGTGGGACTACGGATATTGGATCGAAGCTATTGGAAACAGGACAACTATTGTTGATAATGCCACAACGAATAGTACACAAATTGCGTGGATAGCTGCTGCCTTTATGTCTTCTCCTGAAAATGGAACAGAGATTTTTAAGATGCTTGGTGCAGATTATGTACTTGTACATTTTACAGGTGCTGTTGGAGGCACTGGCGGTGACGAAGGTAAATGGATATGGATGGTTCGCATCGCAGAACAAAATTTGTTCAATGAAACAAAAATTCGCGAAGTAGATTACTGGAATGAAGAATCAGGAACACCTAAGGATCCATACTACGACTCGCTACTATATCAACTACTTTACTATAAATTCTATCAAGCCCCCCGCCCCGTATCGGGTATTACATCTTTCCAAGAAGCGCATACAACTCAAAATTGGCTTGTCAGAATTTATCAAGTAAACTAACAAAATTTCTTCGCAAAACGAATGATATGAGGTCTTTACCTCAACAAGGAAGGAATAGGTATTTTATCCAATATATGATAAATCGTCTTTTTCTTCTTCGCTTTCATCGGACGCTGGACGTCTTCTTGTTCCAGGTCTCTGCCTTTGTTTCATTTGATCTATAAGTTTAGTAAGATTCTGAGCTTTAACTTCTAAAGGTCCAAGATCTAGTTCTATTTCAACAAGTTTAATCAGTTTTTCAAGAACTACTTTGGCAGAAAGTGCATCTGCCATAAATCCAGACGTCTCGCCCAGTAGGCATGCTCCATCTATTCCCCTCATCTTTCCAAGACCGATGAGTAACCCTGAAGCCCCCACTATAGGGCCCCCAGACTCATTTATCTCGATTTCTTCGTCCTTAAGTTGCTTTATTAAAGAAAGACTAGTAGCAGTTCCAAAAACCCTAGGATTTTTAGAAACGCTTCCAGTGGCATAACCACCAAGCGTATAGATTTGACTCACTTTAAATTTTTCAGCTAGGTCTAATATCATATTAACTATTGTGAATTGCCCTTCTGGCGTTTGACTTTGATAATCTCCTGTAATAAATATAACATCATGTTTCCCACCACTTTTTGAAAGCTGGGAAAACCAAAATTCATTACGAAGAAGCCTTAAAATCCCATCTTTATTTACAAGCACATGATAAGGAAAAGTATACGAATAAAGTTCTGCAAAATAAATTGCTTTAAGCTCTTGGATCATGTGGTTTACTCCTAGTTTACCAACATTTCCAACACCTGGCAACCCTTGAATTAGTATTGGGTCTTTCAAAGATATTGAATCTAAATCCTTCATGAAGCGGATTCTGGACGTCATTTATAATCACTCCTCTTTTTGGTGAAGTGTCAAAGTTGTTTTAAGAAGCATCCGACGATATTTTCCGTACTTATCTTGTGGGCTAAACTTTGAAGGGGCAGCAATTCTTAAGTGTCCACCGCAATTAGGACAAATTTCTTTTGTCAAACTGTACTGATAACAAGCAACACATTTCTTCAACAATTTCCCCATACCAAAATTCACCCTTCCATTTCTTAGTAAAATCTTTGTATTCAGGCACAATGTTAGGATCCAATGTCACTGATCCCCCTCAAGGAAGCCCCTGCCCATTAGGATGGGGAGGAATTGAGGGTGTGTTTCACTTGTACTAGGGTCTCTCCGCTTTTATATATATGTTCTGGGATAGAGATACCTGGTCTCAAGGCACACCTCTCGTAGAAGTGGAAACGGTTAATGACCTTAAGGAGGACGAGCAGTAAACTGGTAGAGCCCGACTCTAGATGAGGATTACTGGGCGGGGGTCTGGTAAACGCCCCCATGATGTAGCGTGCGATGAGGTTGAAACTCTACCTCTCATAGAGGTAGAGGACTGAGATCAAGTACAGCTACAAGCCTCACTGCTTCAGCGTGAGGTAGTTTACTAAAGTCTTGTTCATAATATAGACTATTGGCTCATTATAGAAATTGATTCTTTGAGAAATACAACAGACCTTATAGAATAGTTATCCTTCCGGGCAGGTAATTTAAGTATCCTCTTCGAAGTATCCTTCTCCTCCACCTTTCTCAAGAGCGGTAATTGTTGCACTTACGGCTTTATTCAATACTTTCTCTGCATTTTTATAATCATTTGCTTGAATTGAGAACCTATATCGTGGTGATCCGACCAGATTAACATCTAGAGTAATATCTTTTCTCCGAGACGATTTTAAACCCTTATTCAAAGCATTTTTAATTATCTCAATGCCATCTGGTTTGTAACATTTAAGTTCAACTATTTTTGTTAGTTTTACTTTCCTTATAGTTACATGTGCTTTTGCTAGTTCAACAACGGTCTTTATCCATTCGTCATCAATTCCCATTTTTTCTAGAACTGTTTCACCTTTCTCATGTATTTCTTCAAATCCAGCGTAGATTTCACCAAATTTTTCCTCTAAAGGCCATCCCACGGCATCATAGATTTCTTCTTTAGTTTTATCTAGTTGTTTTGCAACTAATTCTAAGAGATTATCTGCTTTCTGTGAACGTTTCCATTCCTGAATCTTATTTCTTCGCATCACGATTGTAACTCGTCTAAGCGAGAGATCTACGTGATTTTTTGCTTCTTCGACACGTAGCACTTTCGCAACTACCTTCTGCTTCTCCCTTACGTAGTTACGAATATTGCGGACCCACGTTGAAGCTATTTCTGAGATATGAATAAGCCCTTCTTTCCCTTCGAATTCATCTAAAGTTGCATATGCCCCATGAGAGGAGATTTTTGTAATAGTGCCTATTACAAATTCGTCTTCTTCTGGGAATTCTTTTTTCTTTTTGACCATTTCTCTCATCTTTTGTATTATTATTGTAATAGATTAGACAAAGAAGTGAAATTCTAGCAAAAACCTATTCCAAGACTTGGATGATTTTGCTTACAATTTGTGCTTTGCCCCTAGTAGGTTCTGCGAGAACTCTGTTGCAAATAATGCATCTCACAGTTGTAGTCGCTGAACCAAAGATTTTCTGTTCATTTCCACATTCTGGACAGCGAACTAATAGAAATCTGGATCGCGGTTGTGGAATCATTTTTTCGATTTTCATCTATACTTTCTCCTGACTATTCAAACGTATGATTTGATGTTCAAAATAATCTTTTAAAAAGTTTCGTTACAACAGCTGACAAGCAGATCCCAACTTTTTGAGGGATGAATTATCGTTATGTGCATCTAATTTCCTAAGTACTTCACTAAAATCGTGTTATCTTTCGATATCTTCCGAAAAAAACAAAATGTTACATATACAGCCCAAAAGTGGTATTTCTTGTATATTTATTGGTTATAGGTAGAGATTTTTTGCCTTTGGACTGCGGTGGGTTAATTCTTTTTTATTTCAACAGTTAAAGCAACATTCCTATCAATTAATGCCTTTGCATTTTCATTTGGCAAAATGCAAATATCTTCTGGCATAAAAGGGCCGTATATCTTTAAATCTGTACCTACGAAGGAATCCAGTTGTTTTAGTATTCTAACAATTTTTCTCCCTGAGTGAATTTCCTCATCTTTTGTTGTCTGATTTTCTTGAAATACTGTTCCAAAATAAGTATTTAGGGCATCTCTTAGATTTGAACATAGAATATCTTCAATTCTAGTTAGATTTGTGAAATCTATATCTGTATTATCAACAATACTTTTCAGTATCTTTCTCATTCTAAGGATGATGTAATCCTTAATTAGAAAATCTAATCGTTCATGTTTGGTTTCAAATAAATTCTTTTCCAACGGTGTCAATTCTTCGTATTGCTTTTTTACATTGCTTTGTTTAATGATTTCTCCTATCTTAGCACAAAAATCATCAGTTAATGAGAGGATTTTTATGGAATTCCATTCCTTGATCCATTTCTGATATATTTCTTCATAAATGTACATTTACTCCCTCAATAGGTGTTATATTTCCTTTTATTGTTTAGACAAATAATTGCCAGGTCCTTTAGTTTATCAAGATGAGCTAAAGATCTTTGTATAGCGATTTACTGCCTTACAAGAGGTCTTGTCATACATCATTGTCTGAAAATTAAGAACCCTGTTAAATGAAGGATTCCTATTCACTACCTTCGATTCGGGGAGCCAAAAAGTATTCTAACTTTCCTCCTCCAACAATCTCAAATCCAATTTTTAGAGGCATATCACTTGAATACTCAATTTCTAGATTTTCTGCTGAACTAACAGCTTTTGTCATATCACTTAGATACTTAAGGGCATAAATTGCCTTTGATTCTTCTCTTACTTCATATTTGTAAAGTGTATCTGTTTCCTTATCGATGATTACCTCAACTTTGCCCGTATCTCCCTCAGCAGCCACTTTAAGCATATCTGGGGTCGTCTCAAGAAGTATATAGTCCCCTATAACTTCCGCGTCTTTAATAGCATCCTTAAAAACGCCTGCAACAATATTGATAATTGTGTTATATTCGATTTTGGGAACAGGTATTTCCTCTCCACTTGTATCTCCAAGTAAAGAAAGGCTAAAATTACGCGTGATCTTATCAGATTTTAACTTCAGTTTTAATTTATTCTTAGTCTCATCCACAGTAAGTTCTAAGGAATCTGATCCTCCTGCTCTTCGCATGATCTGCATCATTTCAGTAAGGCTAATTCCAAATTTAGTTTCGCCAGTGCATTTATAGTCTTGAAATAAGCTGGACGGAACTTGTAGGTCTACCATTGCAATATGTGCTTCGTCAATCGCCCGTGCATGAAGGCCAGATTCGTCTGCAGAAAAATAAATCTCCTTTACAAGAGCTGATAGAGCTTCTATAATTGTCTTCCATGTACTAGCTTCTTCAAGAATACCTTTTACAACCATTTTCATCCTCCCTGTTAAATTGTTTTTAAATCTCATATAATCTATCTATCATTTGAACTGTGAGAACAACTCCTTAAAAGATAAATTATCTTATTACGCGCTCGTTCATTTACCTGTAGATCTTTAGTTTTAGTTTGTTTAATATAAAACATAGTAGTTCTTTTAAAAAGTTATTTAGTTGTAAATAATCTTGATTATAAAAGCAAATCTGTGTTGAAAGGTTGTACAAACATGAATATATGTATAGCAACAGATTTATTCCCCCCAGAAGGAGGTGGTAGTGAACGTAGCACTTATTTTTT
>Ga0209427_10004558_pt1 | contig 16006 bp, 11 predicted proteins | sample DeeMarSWOR136_30_FD_187465 | JGI IMG/M metagenome (GOLD analysis project Ga0209427, IMG submission 187465) | Marine sediment microbial communities from White Oak River estuary, North Carolina - WOR-1-36_30 (SPAdes) (version 2) | ecosystem: Environmental > Aquatic > Marine > Intertidal zone >...
ACTGATTCGGCCACCAGTCCCGGATCGACCTGCCACCGCGGGCAGTGGATCCCATTACCGGGCTCTTGCTATCTTCATTCATAATGTTTTCTCCTTTCGTTGTCTGAATTTATGCACCGTGCTGCTATGAATATCGTGCTTCGGTGCCCATCTGTCTCATTAACTTTAGCGGACTTATCGATTGATTTTGTTGGCAATGGGAGACTTGAAGGATCGTTAGAAGAACGTCGCACCATTTTTTGAGCGGAAAATCTGGGGCCGGCTGTCATTACATTCTGATTATCAGCGACAGGGATTCCAAAGGCGGTGGTTAAGTTCTTCCCTCCCCTAGCCTTTCTCTATTCTTTTTTGGGATTGCTCATGGTCATTTCCTGCTCTCAGATCGTTTACTAATTCAGTAATTTAGGAAAAGTCAAGTTTTTGCCTTATCGCCTCTTTTTCACGATTTCCCCATTCTAGGGAGCATTGGTTGAAATCAGAATCATTCTGATTTCTATCTAATAATGATTCCTAATATTGTCCAAAAAAATATCGTCCCGTTCTTCAATCCCCTCCCACTTCCCGCTCATTCTCCATACACTCCCGACAAACCCCCCTCAGTTCCAAGTACTTGCCCTGGATTTCCCCCCATTCCTTTGTTTCCCCCGGTACTTCCATCCCGTCCAAGGCCGGCCAGGAAAAGTCCTGGATCTTCTTACACGTAACGCAGACCATGTGGTGGTGCTTGGACGTGTTCGGATCATACCTGGTTCGATCGACTAAATGATGCACCCTTGTAATCACCCCGCTCCGTTCAAAAAGTGCCAAGGTGCGATAGACGGTATCGAAGGAAATAGGGGGAATCTTCGGCTTCACTCGCTTGTATATGTCTTCCGCCGAGGGATGGTCTTTGGCAATTGCCAGTTCGCGAAGTATCTCAAGTCGTTGGTGAGTGAGCTTTAGACCGAGGCCCCTACAGATTTCCTCAGCGGCTTTGATTTTACCCCGATCAGAACTATTCGTGTCATGCATACCGTGAAGCTATTCCAGAATTATTTTTACATAGTAATCTATCCGATATTGGCATCCTTGTCAAGGCCGACGGTATTCTTCTTGGATGCCTTTTGGCTGACACCGGTCGAAGTCCGCATGAACGTCTTCATTGGGGGCAGTCGCACTACACACCTGAGACCGCTGTACCACCGAAGAAATCGAATGCTTCTAACCTGAAACCTGTATTCGAGGATTAATGATGTGGGATTAGATGCGTCAATCCTTCGATCTTCCTCTTGCTTCTCGACGGGAGACCGTAGAGCACCCGCCCACTGAGTCAGGTATGTACCGTCGGACTCAAACACCTGAACGCTATGGGTTCTCGCGGTCCCCAACGTACACGCGGCCATCCTTATCGGTCCCAACACCGTGTACGAGGTGGAACGGTGTTCACAATAAAAAAGGCAGAGCCACTTCTGGCCCTGCCTTTTGCCGGAGAAATCGATTGCTACCGTGTATCCTCTTCCGTGTCCATTACGAGCCCGCTAAGCCGAACCAAGGGATAGAGGCCAACCCTGACAATACTCTTCAGCAAAGGCCGATTCGAGATAAAGCCCGCCAGCTTCGGGCCCTGCTTGTAATAAAAGGAAACCAGGGCTTTTCCCAAAGAGTTTGTCAAAAGATATTCATCTCTCACCTCTTTCAAGACCTTCACCTCTTCTGCCATACCTGACCCGTAGGCGGCCGTTGCGATGAAGCACCCACCACCTCCGCTGCTACGAGGGAGTAGCAGCGGAGGAGTAGCTCCTTCCTCTGATATTTCACGCACGGGCCAGACGTAGTAGGAAAAGGTCTTAGTGGCGGCGAGCACGTAGCCATCGAACATACCGAACATACCGATGTACCAGGCCCGAGATGGATTAAAGGCATAGCTCGTAGAAGACCAGTACCAATCCTGCTGCACATTGGCGAAGCCCTGGAGATTAAGCCAGGTGGCTGAGCTTGGCTCTCCGGCGTGAATCAAGCTCTCAAGCTCGTTTACATTGGGAAGACGCCAATCGTTGAGGCCAAGGTAGTTTTCAGCATTCAGTTTGGCAACGTAATCGAGCGCATGCTGCCAGGTAACCATTCCATCATCTACTATGTCATCTTGGTCCCACCCAGGGTCTCTGACAGGCATGATATTTCCATCTGGCGCCCAGACAAGGCCGGTGAGCTCATCTGTTACCGTTGCGTCGGGATTTACCGTAAATCGAGGAGACGGCCAGGCAACTCCTGCCTGTATGTCCCCATCATCTCCGGCGGCATAGCTTACCGTCTGCCCTGTCCTCGGGAGTTCTGCTGGCGGAGCGGTTGCAGCGCGCACGGGCCAGACGGAGTAGAGGTTCACCTTAGGGGGGGCTCGAAGCTCGCCATTCCACATATTGACGGTCCAGGCGTTAGATGGATCAGGTGGATCGACGGCATAGGTAGTAGAAGACCAGTACTGAAGCCCCTGCACATTGGTGAAGCCCTGGGAATTAAGCCAGGCGGCTGAGCTTGGCTCTTCGGCGTGAATCAAGCTCTCAAGCTCGTTTACGTTGGGAAGACGCCAGTCACCGGCGACAGAGCCGTCCGTAAGATCAATCCCATCATCTGCCAGTGTGTTGCAATCGTTCAACGCTTGTAACCACGTCTTGGCTCCAAAACGATTAGCGTTCTTCAGCCAAATCAGCTTTGTCAGGTTATCGGTCACCGTTCCATCCCCATTGTCCGTAAATCTGGGCACGGGCCAAGGGATGCCTTTTTGATACGCTCCGTCTTGGCCTGTGCCTGTGCAATCAATCACATTACCACCTTCATCATAACAGAACGTCTGCCCCGTCTTCGGAAGTTCAATGGGGCTAGCAGGAGTTTGGATACCCAGAAGAAACATCAGTCCGCATAAAAATACTAAGTACCTTTTCATTTCATTCCCCTCGTTCAACTACCATTTGCCCTTGGACACGAAGATGTGATTTCTGTAGATGAGACGATCCGAGATCGATTACAGATTCTTGGAAATTGCTTGCTGTATTGAAGACCGAGATATTACCGAAGGTGATGCCAGTGCTATCAAATGCTGATGCTCCTCCGTGGTTCCTCACGGATAGGTTATTCCTCCCCTAGATCCCCTATTTTGTGCAGATTGGACATTTGGTGAACATTTATGCACATTCAATGCCAAATAGGATCTTGGATGATACCTTGGTAAATTCTGGTAAAATCGGAAGATCTTCCGGGTAATCTCGATCAAATCTGGATAATATTTTCATACCGATATGAAAATATTGCAGGGATAGGACAGGAGTTGGCTCAATTGCTCTTGGAAAATGCTGGAAAGTATGGCGCGATTGTTTAAACTGGGAGTGGTAGGGACTCAGAGGAGGTTAAAGGCGTCAATCGGAAAAGAACCCGTTCAGAAATGCACAATGCTAGCTCAAGTCTATCAGTTCAGGGCTCCTTTTCCTTTTTCACGCTCCCGGATGCACGGCTGTGCCGCCCACCTTCATCCCGCCTTTACCAACTTGCGGAAGCTCCGTAGCTCCCTCGGTGGGTCCATCGTGCGGCCTTGAAAGCTCCAGGAAACCTCGCCTACGTAAATGTTCCCTCGTGAGTCCGTCGCAATGCCATGGGGGGCCCAAAACTGATTGGGCTGGTTGCCCGACAGTATGTCGCCGAGGCGGGCGAGCCGCTTTCCCTTCAGGGTATAGATGCTCACACGCCGGCCCACGTTGGGCCAATTCTCATTAAAGGGGTACTTGGGGGGAAGTTCACCGATGTAGCACAACTGCTGGCCGTTGCCCTCTATGTGCATGCCGCATGGACGGTGAATGTTGCTCCACTGAGTCAGGTAGTTACCGTCGGAGTCAAACACCTGAACGCGATGGTTCTCGCGGTCCGCAACGTACACGTGGCCATCCCTATCGGTGCATACACTGTGGACCACGTTGAACTCCCCCGGGTCGGTGCCGGGCTCGCCCCAGGAGAACAGCAGTTCCCCATCTGGCGAATACTTGTGAACCCTTGAATTGCCATACCCATCGGCCACGTATATGTCGCCGGTCTTCGGGTCCAGGGCAACCTTGGTGGGCCGGTTGAAGGGGAGGCCGCTCTGGAATGGCGCTGCTTGGCCGCGTGTCCCTAAGGTCATGAGAACCTGGCCGTCCAGGGTGAACTTGGAAACGGTATGGCCAAGGTCATCCACGCAGTACAGGGTGTCATCGGGGCCCAGGGTGACCCCGTGAGGCCGCTTGAATAGTGTCTCGCCCCACGACGTCAGCACGTTCCCGTCCCGATCGAACACAATCATAGGGTGTTCACCCCGGTTGAAGACATAAACCCTATCCCTGGAGTCAACCGCCACATCTGCCACCTCGATGAAAGACCACCCCTCCGGGAGCTTGGCCCAGTCAACGAGGACTTCGTACGTAAATTCGCCGCTCCCAACGTGAGTAACCATTGGCTGACTCCTTATTATCAATGTGGCCGCAGGGGAATCCTTTCACCCTGTTTTCCTGAGGGTAATCCGATCCCTTCTCTTGGAAACGCTAAACTTATCCCCTTCTTTGAAGCCAAGTCGGTCTATGAGCAATGACCTGCTGAGCAGTATGGTTCCCCTTTTCCCGATGGTCACGGCTCTTCTTCGAGGCGCCTCTCTTTTCAGTTCCCGTTCCGCCAAGATATCCTTGATCTTTCCAGCCTCAACCAAGGCATCATAATACATCCTTCTTAGAGAAGCCCTCGTTTGGATGCCTAGCTCCATCATTATTTCCTTATCAGGCACACCTTTCTTAACCATTTCGATGAGTCTCTCTTTGATAACTACCATTTCACTGCCCTCCTCGCAAAAATGAACTCGCCCCGTTCTCCGCCATCTCCTTACCAAGCTTTTTCATTCCAGCGATCACCTCATCGTGTTCGTGTTCCGTGAGGCGTGACCGATTTACCTTTCCTCCCCGTTGATAGCACTTGATAAGGCACCATGCACTCCTGATTTATTTACCCGAAATATTCGCCTCTTGGCCATAATACCAAAGCAAAACCATGTTCACAACAAAAAAGTCCGGATGGAAGTATGCCATGTCCTGGATGGAGTTCCCCCGGGTCAACAGAGTTGGGTCATTCAATCTGGGATGGTTCAGATCGAATAAGGGGCATCCATCATCAGTGCGTCCCAGGATGCTGATGCTGGATCCCAAAAGCCATGGAAATGGCCTCCTTTAAACCAAGTGTTCAACCAGTATTTTTATGCCGATACCAATCAGCGTAAGACCTCCCAGTATTTCGATCTTTTTCTCGAAAAAATGCCCGAGTCTGTTTCCAATGAAAATGCCGAGAAACGACAACAGAAAAGTCACGATTCCAATTACTATTACCGGGGTTGCGATAGAGATCTTCAGGAAAGCAAAACTCACCCCAACGGCCAACGCATCGATACTGGTAGCAATGGATAGCATCAACAGCACGGAGGAATTCAGAGGACTGATTGCCTTATCACCTTCTTCCATTGTAATTGCCTCATAAATCATTTTAAGACCGATAAAACTCAGAAGCCCAAAGGCTATCCAATGGTCGATATCCGAAATAAAATCCCTCAAGCTCAGGCCCGCCAACCACCCAATTATTGGCATGACTGCCTGAAATGATCCGAAAAATAGTGCAATTCTCAAAGCATGATTGATTCTTAGATGTCTGATTGTTAAGCCGCTCGTGATAGATACGGCAAACGCATCCATTGCCAATCCAAATGCCACGAAGACAATAGTAATCATGTCCATTTGACTTCGAGTCTCAGAGGACGCCCATCATCTCTTTTCTGCCGCGCATATCACGATACCTTCTTGAAGGAGTTTTGTTGACCACAAATTCAAATAAACAGGAAAAGCCCCGGTCATATCAACCCCTTGAGTCCTCCCATCTAGAGGGGTTTTCCCAATGATGGTTCGCTTGTCCCATGTGGCTATTTCCTGATGTGACCATGATCCATTGAGACCACAGGCCCTCGATGTGATGCATGAGATCAGTTGGGAGCGGGTGCTGCCCTGCCATGTGGCCTCCTGGGATTTGCTGTAGGAGCTCTCAGGCCTCCTCTCAACGCCAGATACATACGTATTCAGGAAACATGGTTAGTCAGAGGCCCGGTACAAGAGTGAGACCCCCCATGTGTTCAATCCTGTCTTTCCTCGTTTCCTTGCCGCACCCTCGTGACTGTGGCTTCTCCGGCTTGACAATTGGTGGCAGATCACAGTATATAAGTGCCTGAAATAACTGAAATTCATCTGAAAAATACCACATCGCAATGAAAACCCGTATGGGGAACAGACAAAGGTCCCGCGCATTGTTCCACGGAGCGGTGTGCTAGGACTTCGGTTCGGTGTTCACCTGAATGGAAAGGAAGTTCGTAATGAGTGAAAAGAAGAGCTACTTGCCAATCTTAATCGGGATATTGGTATTGTTCGGGTTACATTTGACGAGCCTGCACAGCTACCTCCTTTTCCACAGCATTGTCGAGATATTCAGTATCGTCGTCGCCTGCGGCATTTTCATGATTGCCTGGAACGCGCGCCGTTTCCTGGAAAACACCTATCTCCTGTTCCTCGGCATTGCTTATCTGTTCGTCGGCGGTCTCGACCTGATCCACACGCTCGCCTACAAAGGCATGGGTGTATTTGAGGGATATGGCACAAATCTGCCCACTCAGTTGTGGATTGCAGCCCGATATGTGGAAAGCCTCTCCCTTCTTATTGGCCCTCTTTTTCTCAGGCGAAGGTTGAAAGTGAATTTCGTATTTCTTGGCTATACGTTAGCCACATCCCTTTTGCTAGGGTCTATCTTCTATTGGAACCTTTTCCCAGCGTGTTTTATTGAAGGAACGGGACTGACCCCTTTCAAAAAGATCAGTGAGTATACCATCTCCCTTATCTTATTAGCCTCAATCGCCATATTGCTCAAAAGACGTCGTGATCTAGATGTGAGCATATTACGATTACTGATCGCGTCCATAGGGTTAACCATTGCATCGGAGTTGGCCTTCACGCTTTACGTTCACGCCTATGGCCTTCCCAACATGATCGGACATTATCTCAAGATTGTCTCCTTTTACCTTATTTACAAAGCAATTATCGAGACGGGGCTAGCAAGGCCCTATGCTCTGCTCTTCAGAAACCTGAAGCAAAGCGAGGAGGCCCTGAGAAAAGAGCGGGACTTCACATCGGCGGTGCTATCTACAGCGGGTGCCCTCGTGGTTGTTCTCGACCGAGAGGGGCGAATCGTCCGTTTCAACCGGGCGTGCGAAGAGTTGACCGGTTATTCATTTGAGGAGGTAAGGGGCAAATCTCCCTGGGAGCTGTTGCTGATTCCGGACGAGGTAGACCAAGTGAAGGCTCACTTCGCGGCATTGCGATCGGGTCAGTCCACGAAGGAGCATGAGAACTACTGGGTAGCCAAGGACGGCAGTCGCCATCTCATCATGTGCTCCAGCACGGCCCTTCTCGACCCTGAAGGCTCAGTTGAGTACGTAATCTGTACGGGGATTGACATCACCGAGCGGAAGCGGGCGGAGGAAGCGCTGCGGGAGAGCGAGGAGCGATTTCGCCAGCTGTCAGAGAACGTGCCAGATGCCTTCTGGCTGGGAACAGCGGGAAAAGGAGACCGGGGGGGGATTCTCTACGTCAACCCTGCCTTTGAGGAGATCTTCGGCATCAAAACGGAGGAGATCTACAAATCGGATAACGCTTGGCTCGAAATGCTGCACGAGGACGATCGGGATCGGGTGCTCGTAGCCCTGGAGGAATTCCTCCAGGGTCGGGGCGAGTACGACGTCGAATATCGAATCGTCCGAGACCAAGGGGAGGTGCGTTGGATTTGGGCTAAGGCCCTCCCCATCAGAAACGAGAAGGGGGAAATGGTCCGCACCGCCGGGCTCGCCCAGGATATCACCGATCGCAAACGGGCGGAAGATGAGCTACGCAAGCTGTCCCGCGCCGTTGAGCAGAGCCCGGCTACCGTGGTAATCACGGACTCCGAGGGAACCATCGAATATGTTAACCCGAAATTCGTGAAACTCACGGGATACACCCCTGAGGAAGCGATTGGACAGAATCCGAGAATCCTGAAGTCCGGAGAACAGCCTCCCGAGTTCTATCGCGAGCTGTGGGAGACCATCACTCGAGGTGAGGAGTGGCGGGGGGAGTTCCACGACAAGAAGAAAAACGGGGACGTCTACTGGGAGTTTGCATCGATCTCCCCGATCAGGAATGACGAAGGAGCTATTACCCATTTCGTCGGAGTCAAAGAAGATATCACCGAACGCAAGCGGGCAGAGGCTCAGATCATCCGTGCCAAGCAGGAGTGGGAGCGGACCTTTGACGCGGTGCCCGATCTCATCATGATACTGGACAACGAATACCGGGTAGTCCGGATCAACAAGGCCATGGCGGACAGGGTGGGTCGCACCCCCAAAGATCTGGTGGGCCAGAGCTGCTACGATGTTTTCCATGGAGCTGAAAAGCCGGTGGCCCTTTGTCCACACGCCCGATTGATGGCAGATGGGCTTGCGCATAACGCCGAGGTGCACGAGGATCGCCTGGGAGGCGATTTCCTCGTATCCGTAAATCCGCTCCAGGATCCGGATGGGAGGCTGACCGGAAGTGTGCATGTGGCTCGGGACATCACCGAGCGTAAACGAGCGGAGGAAGAGCTCAGGGCGGAAAAGGCCTTCAGCGAAAGTATGCTCAACGCAATGGTGGATACGGTCTTCGTCTTTGATCCGGATACGAGAAAACCGCTCAGGTGGAACAAGGCCTTTAATGAAATCAGTGGCTGCACCGACGAAGAAATAGCTTCCGTCAAGGCCCCTGATGCTTGGTATAGCAAAGGAGACTTGAAGCGCGCCGAAGTAGCTACGAAAAAGGTACTCCAGGAAGGACGAGCCACCGTAGAAATGTCTTTGATCGCCAAGGATGGGAGACTGATTCCCACCGAGTACACGGGGTCGTTTATCAAGAATACTGAGGGTGAGCCTCAGTATATCCTTTCCATAGGGCGGGACATCACCGAGCGCAAGCGGGCGGAGGAGGAGCTGCGAAAAGCTCATGACGAGCTGGAACGACGTGTTGAGGAGCGAACAGCTGAACTGAAGCAGGAAATCCAGGAGCGCGAGCGAGCACAGGCGGCGCTACAGGAATCCGAGAAACAACTCCGATACCTTTCTTCCCAGCTCATGACTGCCCAAGAAAACGAGAGGAAATCCGTGGCCCAGGAACTCCACGACAGCATCGGCCAGACTTTGGCCGCCATCAAATTCGGAGCGGAAAAAGCCCTCGAACAACTAAATCAACGCTCATCGAAACCAGCGAGGACGTCACTGGAGGCGGTCGTTTCCATGATACAAAATGGCATTGAAGAAGTCCGAAGGATCCAAATGGACCTGCGGCCATCCACTCTCGATGATTTGGGCATCATAGCAACGATTTCATGGTTTTGTCGCGAGTTTCAAACGATCTATGCACAAATCCGCATCGAAAAGGAGATCGACATACAAGAGGATGAAGTGCCCGACCCTCTGAAGACAATTATGTACAGAATCTTACAAGAGGCCCTTCACAATGTGGCCAAACATAGTCAAGCAGACCACGTGCGGCTCTCCCTGAGGAAAACGAATAGCAACCTGGAGCTGGCTATTGAGGATAACGGCCTGGGTTTCGATCTGGAGGATGTACTCTCTGTGGAGAGTTCCAAAAGGGGATTAGGGCTTGCCAGCATGAGAGAGCGAACCGAACTTTCAGGTGGGTCCTTTGCCGTCGAGTCCAGCAGGGGAGCAGGAACTACTATCCGGGCGGTATGGAAGCGGGGAAGAGAATTAAGAATTAAGAGTGAAGAATGAAGGGTGGAGAGTGACTAATTAAGAATGAAGAGTGAAGAATTAAACCGTTACCCTTTTTCGTTTCCCTGTTTTGAGGTTAGGAGAATAGAAGACAAAATTTTAATTAACTGGCCAGTTTCATGAGATACATCACTCAGTCGGTTGGCCGAAATCAGCTCCGTCTCTTGGATTAGGCGGAGCCAATAAGCGGATTCCCGGACCTCTTTATGCGCGATGGACATTTTAGCGATGAAATCAGCCTTGCTCTGCCCACCTTGTGCTTCATGGACATTTGCCCCGATTGCGGTGCCTGAGCTCAGCAGTTGCTTGCCCAAGACGCGGCCAACACTGTCCTTTTCTAACTCTCGATAGAGCCTAACAAGGCTTACCGAATAATTTACCGTCCGTTCAAGGATGTCCTTCTTATTGCTCAATTCTTAATTCTTCATTCTTAATTCTTCATTATTCCTTCGTAACCAGTCCTCTTTCCATGGCAAAGGCCGTTAAGGCCGAGGTACTATGGAGGTCCAGCTTTTTCATGAGGTTGGCCCGGTGTTTCTCCACGGTCTTTACGCTGATATAGAGGTAATCCGCAATATCCCTGTTCTTATACCCCTCCGCGATCAACTTTAGGACCTCTCGTTCGCGCTGGCTGAGGGCATCCCATGGCGTACCGGTTTTCACCGTCTTTCTCCCCTCCAGGTATCCCTCAATCACCTTATCTGAAACCCCCGGGCTAAGGTAGGGCTTCCCGGTTAAGACATGCCTTATGCCCATCACCAGTTCGGCGTGGGTAGCGTCCTTCAAGACGTATCCGTCAGCGCCGGCGCGAAGGGTGGCGAGAATGTATTCCTCGGTTCTGTGAACCGTCAGAGCTAAGATTTTTGTATCTGGAGACCGCTTCTTGATCTCCCTGATGGCATCCATCCCATTCATCCTCGGCAGCGAGAGGTCCATCAAGACAAGGTCTGGGGTGAGATTCTCGACGCATTGGATAGCATCACGGCCATCCTCTGCCTCGCCAACAACAGTAAAATCAGGATCCGAAGAGAGCAGTGCCCGTAATCCTTCCCTGAGTATGGTGTGATCTTCGGCAATGACGATTCGCTTTTTTCCCGTGCCTCCTCCCAACCCTACCCTCTTTTTTAACGAAAATTACCGTATAATCCTGCCCCATATACAGTGTATACCCTATTTACCACATCGACAGCCATTAGTAAAGTTGAAATTAAAGGGAGCAACCCTTCTCCATGGAGGAAAAGTAATAACGATGGGGGGAAGAGAAAGATACGGATGTGAGCCCGGGGTCCCCAGCCGCGAGCCGAAGGGTATTGAAATCCATGTTATCAACCCGGGTAGCCAGGTGGGCGGAACCGAAACGATAACCGATTACCGGCATTCCGGGCGGAGATCACCTCAGCATCGGCATGATACCTATATTGGAGGAATCGGCATGTTCACCACGTTGATCGTTGAGGACAACGTCACGTTTCGACAATCCCTCAAGGAACTCCTGCGTACTCGCTTTCCCTCTATGGACGTCCAGGAGGCTGGGGATGGAGAGGAGGCCCTCCGAAAAATCGATGCGCTCCCTCCCGATATCATCTTCATGGATATCAAATTGCCCGGCGAAAACGGCCTCCAGGTAACCAAGAAAGTGAAAACGAGCTATCCCCAGGTCACTGTTATTATTCTTACCTACTACGATTTGCCGGAACACCGAGATGCCGCGTTTCAATGCGGAGCGAGCCATTTCCTCCCAAAGGGCACCTCGACAGAGGAGATTGTGGGGTTGGTTCAATCCGTTTTGTCCGAAAAGGGGCTTGATTCCGGCTGCCCAGACAAGGAAGGGCTTTAGAGTCTGAGGGGATGGTCCAGGAAGGGACCCACGGATAATGGGGATTTGACATGATTTTTTTCGGAATCGCATTGGCTTTTTTTATCGCGCTGGTCGTGATAGCTGCGTGGGCCATTTATGAGATCTCGGGTGATCAATTTCCCCAATAACTGAAGCAACAAGGCTTCAAATAGTCGCATACGTGAGTGCTGCTTCCTATGATTATGCTCCAAATAAAAGCTCAAAATACAGGATTTATCGGGGCAAAATACGGGTTTTACCGTATTTATTTCCCACAACAGCATTGTTAACCTATTATCACTGATTATGGGCGATATCGAGGAAGAAGAAAAGGATGGGCTTTTGCATGGAAAAGATGTATCGGAACGGATTGTTCGGCGAGCAAACGGGACCCGAAATCTGGCCATCCTTTTTTTGGATTTCATCATCACCCCTTTGACGAAGAGGCGAGGAGAGCCATGCAAGTCAGAAATCGCGGACAGGAGATGGTGGCCACAGCGTTTGAGCTTACGCCGTGGATGGCATACGCAGATGTAGCCACCTTTCAGGAGGAAATAGACGAGGATCCCTATCTGGCGGACGAGGAAACTGACACCGACAACCAGGAGGATATGTCCGAGGATACGCCCGAGGAAATCCCCGACCAAGATACGAACATCGCTGGGGTCTACTTCAAGGAGGTGAGCAAGGTTCCTCTGCTCACGAGGGAGAGGGAGGTTGAACTGGCCAAGCGGATTCAGGACGGTCAGCGGAAAATTCACGCCCTCCTTCGGAAATGCGGAGCCGCTGAGGGAAATGTCTGCTGGCTGAGCGGCCAATGGGAAAATGGAAAAAGCAAACATCGGAAACGTGCCCCTTCCCAGGAGGATTTCATTGGCAACCTGGCTCAGAAGCTGGAAACGGTAGCCCAGGGTCAGGCGGGGAAAAACGCCAGACTGAGAAACCTACTGGCAGAGCTGAGGGAAACCGAGGCCGATGTGAGGGCGGCGAAGGCGGAGATGATTCAGTCAAACCTGAGACTGGTGGTCTGCATCGCCAAAAAGTACATCAATAAGGGGCTTTCCTTTCTCGATCTCATTCAGGAGGGGAATCTGGGATTGATGAAGGCCGTGGGAAGGTACGATTACCGGAGGGGGTATAAATTTAGCACCTATGCCTCCTGGTGGATTAGGCAGGCCATTACCAGGGCCCTGGGGGACAAATCCAGAACCATACGGATCCCTAACCACCTGTTGGAGATGAAGAGTAAAATCCTCAAGAGCTTTCACCACTTGGTTAGGGAGCATGGCAGGAAACCCGCGCCTGAGGAGATTGCAACGGAGACGAAGATTCCCCTGAACAACGTTCAGAAGGTCATCGAGCTGATTCAGGAGCCAATCTCCCTGGAAACCCCCGTGGGGGATGACGGTGGCAGACTGCAAGACCTGATCAGAAACGAGGAAGACTCCAGCTTTGATGACGATCTCCTCGAGAACATGGATACGGCGAGAAGAACGCGTGATCTCCTTTCCCTCCTCAATGCGAGGGAGGAGCAAATCCTGCGCCTTCGGTTCGGCATCGGTGAGCCATCGAGTTATACATTGGAACAGGTGGGAAAGCGATTTGGCATATCGCGGGAAAGGGTCCGCCAAATCGAGCAGAAGGCGCTCAACAGGCTGAAGGGCCAAATCAGGGCCGGGGCAATCCCCCGAATTCCCTGAGGCTTGATGGGAGGAGGTGAACTGAACAAGGGCGTTCGAAACACCGGCTACTGGAAGGTAAACCCAATGACGGGTTGAAACGGAGTAAGAAGGAGGAGGTACTATGAACAAGAAAGCATTAACCGGGTTAGTTCTCTTATCATTTCTCTTGGTTCTGTCTGGCCTCACAGGCTGCGCCAACAACGCCTACTTCGGCGTACGCAACCAGGCCATCGGTGTACCGGGGGAATTTGCCCAGACTGAGGCCGCCATTGAAAAGGCGGAGAGATCCCCTGGGGCTCAGTATGCCCCTGAGAAGCTAGCCGAGGCTCGTGAGTTGGGCAAAAAGGGAGTTGAGACGTACTGGGGCTGCCGTACCAAGGAGGCGATGGCCATGTTAGCTGAGGCCCGTGGGTTGGCTCGCCAAGCGGCATTGGCCAAGGCACCCCCAAAACCAGCGCCAGCTCCGGTAGCTGCTGCCCCTGCGAAACCGGCTCCCAAACCAGCTCCTGCTACAAAACCTCCGGCACCTGCTGCGCCAAAGCCGGTAGCTGTTCCTCCCAAGCCGAAGAAGGTCATCGTTTTGCAGGGTCCAAACTTCGCCTTCGACTCGGCTGAACTTACCCCCGAGACCATGGCCGTTTTGGATGAGCAAGTGGACCTTCTGAGAAACGAGCCAGATGCCAAGGTCGAGATTGGGGGACATACCGATAGCATCGGCACGGAAGAGTACAACCGAGACCTCTCGGAGAGAAGGGCAAAGGCGGTGATGGAGTATCTCGTTTCGAAGGGGATCTCGCCGGAAAATCTGACGGCCGTGGGGTATGGAGCGGCCTTTCCCATTGCCCCTAATCAGACAAGAGAGGGCCGGGCGGAAAACCGCAGGGTTGAATTGAAGCACATTCCCGAGTAACATAGTGAACCAGTGCTGGTGTTTTCCCGAGGCAATGGGGGTGGGAATATTCCCCCCATTGCCTTTTTTATGGCAGGGGGAGGGCACGTAGTTGAATTGTCGACGAGAAAGCCACGTTCAGGGGGGTGGATTAAGCCAGCGCCCTGGCCTTTCGTGGTGCTTGTTATATTCGCAATTCGCGAATTGTGCAAGTATTTCTTTTCGCTGGATAATTTCATATTTTCCACAAAAAAGGAACCTATTTTTTCGCTATTCTCGAACAGAGAACCCTGCGCCTCCGCTGCCGAGGTTCCGTTTTCGTCGGTTCACATCCACTTTACGGTCTCTTTGCGCGAAACCAAGACTTGACAACCTATTGTTTTTATTATATATTTATTGGTGTCGGTGGTTGGTGCAACAGGAGGTCCCAAGCTAACGGTTAAGCGAAATATCTGATCTCTCCCAACAGGGCCTTTTGGAAGAGACGCCGAAAGGCCTTTTTTGCGCCTTTCCCCAGAGGGCCGATTCTATATGGCGAAAAAAAGGGGAAAACTGAAAAACCCAAAACCGAGAAAAGAAAAGGCTTGCGCTACCTCAACGGTGACAAATGTGATGAGGTGGTAGCCCAAGGCAAAAGTATGTCTGAAAATACGGAATACTTGATGACTCCTCTGGGAAACAATCACCCTCACACCATCCAACAGGAGGAGGGACCCGACAATGCAGGAGTGGCCGCTGATTTTGAGCCTAAAGCTTCCGAGAATCTGCTCTGGGTCTATATGAGGGAAGTGGGAAGAATCCCCCTCCTGAGCGGGGGCGAAGAGAGGGCATTGGCAGAGGAGATTCAAAAGGGGCAAAGGGAACTCGTGCGCCGACTTCTGAAACTGGACCTGAAAATGGATGAGATCGATAAGATCAGGAGAAAAGAGCAGAACGTCTCCGATGAGCTTATAGCGGTTATTATGGGCACCCTGGGAAAACTTGAAGAAGAAAATAAGATTTCACCCCACAAGACCCGCGTCTTATCGGAGATAAGGAACCTCCATGACCGACTCTCCCAGCTGAAAGGCGAGATGCTCAAGAGAAATTTACGGTTGGTCATTAAAATCGCCAAAGGGTGTGTGTATTCAGGGATGAGCCTTATGGACCTCGTTCAGGAGGGGAATCTGGGCCTCATGAGGGCGGTAACGAAATTTGACTACAGGCGAGGATACCGTTTCAGCACCTATGCAACATGGTGGATACGCCAGTCCATTCAAAGGTCCATTGCGGAGAAGGAGCGTACCATACGAATTCCGGTCCATCTCATGGAGAAGAGGCAAAGATTGACAAAAGCCTACAGCAGCCTCTTGAAAAAACAGGGCAAGACCCCTCGTCCCGAAGAGATAGCCGAAAAAGCCCGGATTCCAATGGAGGTAGTTCGTAAGGTCCTCTTTTCCCTTCCCGAGGCGATATCTTTAGAAACTCCCGTTGGGGAAGATTCAAGCCTCGGATATTTCGTCGAGGATCTGACCTCACCAACCCCCTTGGAAGTGATGGAGAGGAAGGAAGTTCGGCAGATGGTGGAGAAGGTCCTCTCGCATTTGCCCCCGAGGGAGGCGGACATCTTGCGCCTGCGCTTCGGCATTGGCGGAGATGAGGAACATACGTTACAAGAGATCGGCAAAAAATTCGGCATCAGCAGGGAGAGAGTTCGGCAGTTGGAGAAAAAGGGCATCAAT
>Ga0209427_10004560_pt1 | contig 16005 bp, 13 predicted proteins | sample DeeMarSWOR136_30_FD_187465 | JGI IMG/M metagenome (GOLD analysis project Ga0209427, IMG submission 187465) | Marine sediment microbial communities from White Oak River estuary, North Carolina - WOR-1-36_30 (SPAdes) (version 2) | ecosystem: Environmental > Aquatic > Marine > Intertidal zone >...
AATTCCACCAGAGGAATGCCACCCTTTTGCTGTCGCGGGATATCGCAGAATTATACGCGTACGCACCGGACTCCTCCCAGGAAGTTTTGCCCGTCAGGGGCCGTACATTTCCCGTGGCAAGCTCGCGGACCACAAGATTGCCAGTGTCCCAGTCAACATCGCAAAGGTACTTGCCGTCAGGTGAAAGGCTCATGTACCCCCCCGATCCGGATCCGATCATCACCTGCCGGATGGTGATGCCGATAAAACGTTTTATTAACTTAGTGGCACCATAGCTCAAAGACAGCACAACCGCGATTGCAATGGCCGCGGCGGCTAATTTTGTGACTCGACTTTTCATGATTGTTCTCCTGAAAACGCCAAGTGGCGTTTTGTGTTCTTGAGGTTGCTGTCCAGTTTCTTTAAAGACGGAGAGCATTTCCCGGCGAAGTTTTTCACGATGCACCGGATTCGGTGCGGCGTCGATATTCAGACGGCCAATGATTTTTTCGAGATCGGTTTCGTCTTTAAACATGTTCTATCTCTCCGTCGAAAACGGACTGTAGGTGTCTTCGTAACTTACCGAGAATTCTATGGAGCATCACCCGCACAGTCACTTCCTTCGCGTTCAGAATCTGTGCGATCTGCTCGTATGAGAAGTTCTCAAAGAACCTCAACGTGACAAGGGTCTGATGCTGTGGCTTTAGCTTCAGGATGGCCTTATAAAGACTCGGCCAGTCCGGCTCCGATGATTGATTCGTGATTTCGGTGGTAGAAGCGGCTATTGAGCCGATTGCACTTTCGAGCAGCTTTTTGCGTCGCGAGACCTTTCGGATATAGGCGTTCGCTTGATTGGCGGCTATGGCATAGAGCCAGTTTCGAAAATCTTGCTCGGTCCGTCCCTTGAAGGCGCGAATCTTCCGCGCAACTTCGAGAAAGACCATGGACGTCACATCTTCGGCGATTTCTCTGTCAAAGAGCCGATACACGCAGAATCGGAAGATTCGGTTGTAGTAACGCTCGTAGAGCCGGGCCAGGGCATCGGCCTGTGTACGGGCTCGACGCACCAGATCGTTATTTTCACTTACCTCAACTTTTGCCATAGCACCAACCATTGTCGTTAGATACAATTGCGCGGGAAGCTATTATGTTACACGAAACGGCAAAAAAATCCCGAAAAACACGTTCTCGGCCACGGGTCTCAGTGCGATTACTATGGGATTTTAGCAAAGACCGGTTACAGTCAAGTTGTTGAAAAAGGGAAGATTGCTTCGTCGCTCCGCTCTTCGCAATGACCAAAAGTGCATTCTCATGTCATTGCGAGCGATTCAGAGAATCGCGCGGCAATCTCAAAACATCACGTTGGGACTTTTTCAACAGCCCCTCAGCCTGTCATTTCGACTGGAGGTCGGCTACAAGCAGACCGGAATGGAGAAATCTGCCTGAATATGAGAAGAATATCCTATCCGAGACCAGATGTCTCGACTCGGCTGCGCTGCGCTCGACATGACAAATACTCCCAATTCGTACATGTGATCCACAGGCATGAAACGGCATGAACTGGAATAGTCCGAACAGACGAGTCCCATGTATGTGATTGTACGGTTGGTCTTCATCGGGTATGATTGTCAGATGAGAAAGATTCTCCGGAACGTTCCGGATATGAATAACGGCTGGAGTATATCAAGGTGGGAAATATCACAAAGAACGTTATGACGCGAAGAGATTTTTTGAAGGCCTCGCTGTTGGCGACCTCCGGGCTATGTCTTGGGGACAAGGTTTGGTCTGCAACGGCAGATCGAAAAAACAGCCAGCGCCCTAACATTGTCATGATTGTCTCAGACGATCAGGGCTATGCCGATTCGAGTTGCTATGACCATCCGAAGGAGGTCCGCACGCCGAATATCGACCGTCTGGCCGCCGAAGGCGTCCGGCTGACAAATGCTTACGCCAGCGCCTATGTCTGCGCGCCGACGCGGGCGGGGCTTCTAACCGGGCGGTATCAGCAGCGGTTCGGCTTCTATACGGCGGGCGATTCCCGGACCGGGATGCCCGTCAGTGAAGTGACGATAGCCGATCTGCTGAAAAAACAAGGATATGCGACGGCAGTAGTTGGCAAATGGCACGTGGGGCTTGAGCCCCAATATCGTCCTTTGCAGCGGGGTTTTGATGAATTCTACGGCTTCCTCGGCCACGGAGCACACGATTATTTCAAGCTCGAAATCACAAGCGAGCATAACTCGATCTATCGCAATCACAAACCGATCAACGATACGGGCTACCTGACCAACAACCTGGCGCGTGAGGCCGTGTCGTTTATCGCACGACATACCAGGCAACCTTTCTTCCTCTATCTGCCCTTTAACGCTGTCCACTGGCCGCTCCAGGCGCTCCAGAAACACATCGAGCGTTTCAATACGGGCGATCCGAACCGGGACATCTACCTGGCGATGCTGACGTGCATGGATGAAGCGATCGGTCGCGTGCTGGACGCCCTGAAGCGGGCCGGCGTGGACGACAACACCCTGATTATCTTCTTTTCCGATAATGGAGGGGCCAGAAGGAATCACGCCAATAACGGTGTCTTGCGAGATTACAAGCAGACGGTTTACGAGGGTGGGATACGCGTGCCGTTCATTGTCCGCTGGCCGGGTAAGCTGCCGAAGGGGACGGTTTGCGACGAGCCTGTCATCTCGCTGGATGTCGTCCCGACCATCTGCGCCGCCGTCGGCGCCAAGCTTCCCGGCGACCGGGTCTATGACGGCAAGGATATGCTGCCGGCCCTTCGCGGGCGGACGGAAGCTGCCCTGCATGAGGCCCTTTTCTGGGACGACGGGGCCGACCAGTGGGCCGTTCGGGCCGGCAAATGGAAACTTCTGTCGTTCAAAGGGTCGCTGGAGCTTTATGACCTTCATGCGGATATTGGCGAGAAAAACAACCTCAAAGACCAAAATCCGGAGATCGTTGAACGTCTGCGGCAGGCCCATACGGCCTGGAAAAATCAGATGGCTCCACAGATCGGCAAAGCCAAAGGACAGCGGCAGAAAAAAAACAGGCAAGAGCGCTGACTGTTGGCCAACCTGATATCCGTGACGGCCTTTCCACCCCTTGAATAATCTCTTGACAGCAGGGCCGCGAATACGTAAAGTAACGCACTCGTTTGCCCCAGATCGGTACTTAGCGGGGGCTTGAATAGGCAAGAATCGCGTTTTTTGGTATTCAGAATAAGGAGACGTATAGATGGCAACAAAGGTGGCAATTAACGGGTTCGGCCGAATCGGCAGAGCGGTCGCACGAATTATTATGCAAAGAAAAGGCGATTTGGAGCTGGTCGCCATCAATGACCTCTCGGACGCCAAGAGCCTTGCCCATCTGTTCAAATACGACACGGTGATGGGCAAATGGAATGGAACGGTCGAGGCGAAAGACGATGCGTTGGTCATCAACGGCAAATCCGTCAAGGTCCTGGCGGTCAGAAACCCGGCCGAGCTGCCCTGGAAGGACATGGGCGTGAAGGTGGTTCTGGAATCCACCGGGATCTTTCGCACGGCTTCGTCACCGAAAGGCGGCTACGCCGACCATCTCAAGGCCGGTGCCAGCAAGGTCATGCTCAGCGTTCCGGCTAAAGACAACATCGATGCGACCATCGTCCTGGGCGTCAACGACGAGATGCTGACCAAGGACGTCAAGTGCGTCTCGAACGCAAGCTGCACGACCAACTGCCTCGCCCCTCTGGCCAAAACGCTGAACGACGCCTTTGGCATCGAGCAAGGGGTTATGACGACGATCCACGCCTACACCAACGACCAGCGGGTGGCGGATATGATACACTCGGACCTGCGTCGCGCCCGCGCTGCGGCGGCGAACATTATCCCCACGACGACGGGGGCGGCCAAAGCCATCGGCAAGGTTATTCCCGAACTTGATGGTAAGCTCGACGGTATGGCGATTCGCGTGCCGATTCCGGTCGGCAGTATTGTTGACCTCGTCGTGAACGTTAAAAAGGATGTGACGGTCGATAGTGTCAACGCGGCTTTGAAAAAGGCGGCGGAAGGACCCATGAAGGGTATCCTCGTATATTGCGATGAGCCGATTGTCAGTAGCGATATTGTGCTGAATCCCGCTTCGAGCATCTTCGATTCCTTGTGCACCATGGTCGTCGGCAAGACCATTAAGGCGGTGAGCTGGTACGACAACGAATGGGGTTATTCGAATCGCAGCGTTGACATCATGGAGAAAATGGCGACGATGTAGTCCGAGTATTGGGCCTCGAAGAGAGAGCTTCCGGTTATGATGTTGGGCCCAGCATTGTAAGCTGGGCCGAAGATGAATTTTCGTTTTTGCGGGTGTGAGATGGAAATGCAGGTAAAGGAAATGGCCAAGAAAACTGTTGCTGACATCGACGTGCGGGGCAAGAAGGTTCTGATGCGGTGCGACTTCAATGTGCCGCTGGATGACGACTGCAATATCACAAGCGACGACCGGATCGTCAAGGCGCTGCCGACCATCAAGAGCATATTGGACGGCGGCGGCTCACTGATTCTGATGAGCCACCTCGGCAGGCCCAAGGGACAGCCGGATGAAAAGCTGTCCCTAGCGCCCGTGGCCAAAAGGCTGTCCGAGCTGTTAGGTCAGGAGGTCATCTTTGCGGACGATTGTATCGGTCCCGAGACAAAGGCAAAGAGACAGGCGCTCAACCCCGGCGATTGCATGTTGCTCGAAAACCTGCGATTCCACAAAGAGGAGACCATTAAAGACAAGGCCGCAAAGGAAGATGCACAACTGCGAAAGGCCAAGGATGATTTCGCCAAGGAGTTGGGCGGCGAGGCGGATATCTACGTCGATGACGCCTTCGGCACGGCCCACAGGGACAACGCCTCAATGTACACGGTCCCGGTCGTGATGGAAGGCAAGCCGCGGGTCATCGGCTTTCTCATCGAAAAGGAGCTGAAGTATCTGGGCGAAATGCTGAGCGCTCCTGAAAAGCCTTTTGTTGCGATCTTAGGCGGAGCGAAGGTCTCGGACAAGATCGGCGTGATCGAGAATCTGATCGGCAAGGTCGATCGCATCATTATTGGTGGGGCGATGGCTTACACGTTCCTCAAGGGCCGGGGCAAGGCCATCGGGAAAAGCCTGTGCGAGAATGACTTCATCGACAAAGGCCAGGAACTGCTGGAACAGGCGAGCGACGCGGGCTGTGAGGTCGTCTTGCCCGTGGATCACACCGTGGTCCGCGAGTTGAAGCCGGGCGCACCGCACCGAACGGCCGTGGGCGACATCGACCCGGGCTTTCAGGCCGTTGACATAGGTCCGATCGCCGCCCAGACGTTTGCAGAAAAGACGGCCGACGCCAAGACCATTGTTTGGAACGGGCCGATGGGTGTCTTTGAAGTGGAGCCGTTCGACAAAGGAACCAAGGCGGTTGCCGTGGCCGTTGCAGAGGCCACGGAAAAGGGCGCCCGCAGCATCATCGGCGGCGGCGACAGCGCCAGCGCCGTGGCGAAGCTGGGTCTGGAGGACAAGATCAGCCATATTTCCACCGGGGGCGGCGCTTCACTTGAGTTTCTCGAAGGCAAGAAATTCAAGTGTCTCGAGATATTGGATGAAAAATGATTAACAGATAACGTTTCGGACAATGAAGAAAGACAAAGGTAATAAGGGCCTGCTGGACAAGAAAAGGTTTGAATCGCTGGAGCGGGAAAAGAAGCGATGGCTGCGGACTCTGTCCTGGAAAAAAGCATTGCGCCTTGAGGAGAAAATGCTCTCATCAAAACTTATCTTGGAATGGCGTGACAATTTCTCACAGGATAATCCTGTTTGTTTGAAAAGATCCCTGCAGGACAGGCGAAGAAAACAATGATTCTGTTGGAAGATGTCTATAAGAAGGTTGTGACATTTCTCAACGGGGGAAAATACAAGTATCTGATAATCGGCGGAATCGCGGCGGGGACGCTCGGTGAGCCACGGATCACCGCCGATGTGGATGTCGATATCATAATCGATAAGGAGAGTATCCCTGATTTTTTGGATAAGGCCGTAACGGCCGGCTTCAAAGTTCTCAAGGAAAAGTGCCTGATCTCCACAGAACGAACCGGTGTTTTTCAGATAAACCTCGAAGATTTTCACGTCGATTTTATTATTGCCTCAACCGACCTGGAAACGACAGCTTTTGAGAGGGCAAAGACGATTAAGTTATACGGCCTCAAAGCGTTCTTTCCTTCTCCGGAGGATTTGATTCTGTTGAAAATCATCCCGGGCCGGGATAAGGACCTGCTGGATGCGAAGGCTGTCGTCTTGCGCCATACGGGGAAACTCGATACGCGATACCTTAAGACCTGGGCAAGAAAACTATGCGACGAGGCCGAGGATATGAGGATATGGACGGTGCTGAACAACCTACTCAAGGAATGAAGATGCGATTGCCGAAAGCGGGGACAATCGAGGTGGTGCCGTCGGTTCTCAGCGCCGATTTTGCCCGGTTGGGGGATGAGATTGCTGAGATCACCTCGGCCGGCGTGAGGATGGTGCATCTGGACGTCATGGACGGCCACTTCGTGCCGAATATCACCATTGGGCCGCCGGTCATTGCGAAGCTTCGCAAGGAAAGCGAGCTTGTTTTCGATGCTCACCTGATGATAAGCGAGCCGGCCAAATATGCCGAACGTTTCGTCGAGGCCGGCGCGGACCACGTTACATTCCATATAGAAGTCGCTGATGACCCGCTAAAACTCATCGACACATTGCACGATCTGGGGCGCAGTGCCGGGATCTGTCTGAATCCGGAAACGCCGGTTGAGGCCATCGCCTCCGTTGCACCGCTTTGCGATATGGTTCTGGTCATGACGGTTCATCCGGGTTTCGGCGGGCAGGAGTTTATGCCCGACGCGGCGAAGAAGATCGCCCGGGTGCGGGAAATTGTCGGCCCGGACATACGCATCGAAGTCGATGGCGGCATAGACCCTCACACCACGCCCACGGTCGTTTCCTACGGCGCGGACACGCTTGTCGCCGGCAACGCTATCTTCTCGAAAACTGACCGTGTTGCCGCCATAGACGCCATTCGAGAGGCCTGCACGTGATTTTCGTGGCCATTTCCGGGCCATTTTGGTAGAATTCAGGAACAGTTTGAGTTCATATTGATATGGCCAAAGAAGCAAAATCAAAGTGGAAAGGTTTTTCTCTCAGGCCTCGCAAGGAGATGCCGGAAGGGCTCTGGGTGCGGTGTCCCGGCTGCGAGCATATGCTCTATCGCAGGTCGGTCGAGAAGAACCTTAACGTTTGTCCGGAGTGCGATCACCACTTTCGTATCGAGGCGGCCACTCGAATCAAGCATCTTGTCGACGAGGGGTCTTTCCAGCAGTTTCTGGGGGACTTGAAGACAGATGACCCGTTGGGCTTCAAGTTCAGGGGAACCACCTACAAGCAGCGGCTCAAAGAAGACGCAAAGAAATCCGGTGAAAAAGAGGCCATGCTCATCGGAGGGGCGTTTGTCAAAGGCCGGGGCGTGATTCTGGCGGTGATGGAGCCGAACTTCCTGATGGGTTCTATGGGTAATGTGGTCGGGGAAAAGTTCTGTGCGGCGGTTGACAAGGCGATGGAAGAGAAGCTCCCCCTGATTGCCGTTTGTTGCTCGGGCGGCGCCAGGATGCACGAAGGCGTGGTGTCGCTGGGCCAGATGGCCAAGACGTCCGCGGCATTGGCGAAATTCGACGAGGCCGGCGGGCTTTATATTTGTGTGCTGGCCGATCCGACCACCGGCGGCGTGACGGCGAGCTTCGCCATGTTAGGTGACTGCATCATGGCCGAGCCGGGGGCCCTGATCGGTTTCGCCGGACCGCGCACGATAGCGGAGACAATTAAGGTCGAATTACCAGAGGGATTTCAGACGGCTGAGTTCATGCTGGCGCACGGCTTTGTGGATATGATCGTCCATCGCAAGGACCTTCGCAGCGAGATTGCCCGTCTGATTGACTACTGCCAGAAATAGGCATCCACGTCCTGCGTGTACATATTTGCGTTGCGGGCCTAATGAGAGATGAATGGGGCAAGTGAGAACCAGGTCGTAAAGAGATGTCTGTTGGGACTGCTGATCATGCTCGGTATGGGCTCAATCGGCAGAACCGGCGGACAGGACATGCCTGCCATATCGGGACAGCGGTCCTATGGATTCCCCACGGGGCAGAGGCCGGCCTTCCTGCTGCCGGCCATAACGAGCCACAGTAAGCCCATCGCCTTGATAGCCGTCCCCGCCGAAGAAGCATGGCAGCTTGCGGTTGCGGCTCCAATCGCTGCAAGGATCAGGCGGCACGACAAGGTGCCGATTCTCCTGGCCACAGAGATGGAAGGCAGTGCCGCACAAGCGAAGTTCGTCAAGCAACTGGCTCCGGCCCTGGGTTCCTGCACGATTCTGTCGGGCGATCTCGACGGACTTTCCAGCCAACTTCAGCGGCGCTGTGCGATCCATGTTCTCCCGAGGGTTTCGGGCTACGCGGAAACAGGCTTGCTCTTGGCCATGCGTTTTTGGCAGAGCACCGATTCGGTGGTTATTGGAGTTGTGGAAGATTGCGAAGCGTCTATCCTCGGCTCTGCTCTGGCTTCGCATTTGGGCGTGCCGTTTATCCCCGTTTCCGGGTGGGAAGACGCGAGGGTGATTTCAGGCGGGTTAGAGGCTCTGAACGTCAAACGGCTTGTGCTTGTGACCTCCGGTGATGACTTCGATACGATATCGGCGTGTTTTCCTGACTGGAACACGGAGGTGTTAAACACGAACGCCGTCCGGAGGCGGCTGGTTGAGGCGATAGGCATATGGAACATACGAAATATCATTCTCTCTCGCGTGCCGGAGTGGAATACTGACCGAGACGGTGTATCCTGGCTGACACCCTATCTGAGCCTGATGCGCGGTGCGGCGGTGGTCTTGTGTCCGTCCTCCCATCCTTTCGAGGCGGAAACAGAGGTGAGCCGCCTGATCGAGACTTATTCGCTGTCGCCGCGTACGGCGACGATATTGGCGGACTACGAGTCCATAGGAATGATTGCCGCCACGTATGGAGAGGAACCAAATGAGTATGAAGTCCTGATCGAGCCGTGTTCCCGGCCGGCGCAAGGGCGCGCCGCGGATATCGGCGTGGGTCGAATCCCCTGCCGGCAGGTATGGGCCGCCTCCGCGCTCATTGCCCGCGGCATCGCCGGCGACTACATGCCGGGTCGGGCGGTACCGAAGGTCTTGATGATAGCGAATCCGGGCGAGGGAACCGGCTCGCTGCCCCTTTGCGAGACCGTTAGCAGGGCGACCGCCCGAGAATTCAAGAACTTCAGGATTCATACCGATGAGTTTTATGGCGTACCGTGCCATGACCAGACGGTTCGGAGGCTTGCCGGCGGTTCGCAGTTGATCATCTTTGAGGGTCACATCAGCGAGTTTTCTTTGTTTGAGAATCCTTCAATCTATCCGGATGATGAGAGTCTCTACAGCGAGGCCTACGAGAACGATCGGGCGAACGATTTCGTCGAGGTGGCCGAGCAGATTCCCGACCCGTCCTCCGTCGGGAGTCCCGAGGACGACGATCCCGGCGATACGGATTCTTACGAGGCCGAGACCGAAGATGGTCGCCAGGACGTTCAGTCTCCGCACGAGCAGACGTATCCCAGTTGGGGAACGCGAGAGATTCACGATCAAGAGGTGTTTGACCGGCTGTTTCCGCCGATGGACCCTTGCGAGCTTGAAGGTGTTCCTCTGCTGATTCTTCAGAGCTGCCATTCGTTGGACGATTCGGCGTCGCGTATTCTGACGTTCGGAACGATGGGGATATTAGGCAGTGCCACGAATATTCACAGCTCCTCCGGCAGCGCGCTGGTCAAGGCGTTCTGCGATGGTCTCTTGTATCGCGGCGAAACGATGGGGGAGGCGTTACGTGACGCCCAAAACTACCTGCTGTGCGTCAGCGCTCTCAAGACCGCGCGAGGTCACAAACAGCAGGCCAAGGTTCTGCGAGTGGCATATGGTTTTCACCTCTGGGGGGATCCGGAAAGCCGGATGTTCCATGGATTGACGCGGTCGCCGAGACTGAAGCCGGTTTCCGCCGAGTTCGCCGGTCCGGACAAGGTTCGCATTGTCGTTCCCAATCGGCGCTTGCCGACCTCAAGGACTAGGGAGTATTTCCTGCGCATGTATCCGGGAAGCGAGGTTGCAGGCATTGTGAAGCGGCTGAAGGACAAGGATATCCGGCGAATAACGCCGATCTACTTCTTTCGGCTTCCAATGCCGAAGGGTGCTGGACCTCTACAATACTCGGGTATACAGGAATTGAATGACACAACCGCCCGTGCGGTGTTTCTTGCGGATTCGTTCAAACGTTTTCTCTATGTCTTGTACTTTCCCCAAAAGGAAGAGCCGGGGCAGAATTTCACCCTGCGGTTTGTGGAGTGAATTGAGGTCATCGGAAAGCGATTCTCCGGGATGTTCGAGCGCTCAATGTGGAACCGTCATCGTGAAGCGATACTGGTCGCTCTAATACTTGTTCTCATTGGTTCTGTCTGTGCGGGCCTGCGGATCACGTACGCGCGTCGCCCGGTATTGGCCCAGGGCGATACCGTTTGGCGTTTGACCTACGATATCAGTTTTCCCAGTTTGAGAGAGGGCAGGATCTACGCCGCCATTCCGGACAATGCGCCGCAGAGCCGGATTTTGCGCGAGAGCTTTTCACACGAGGGAATCTGGACGGACATCCTCAGGAGCACAAGGACTCTCGGGCGGGAAGCCGTCATTGTACCGGTCGTCGGCTATAAGCAAGGCCGGTTCATAGCCGAATTTGATGTACACCTCAAGCCCGATAGAGAATCGGAATCTCCGCCGCCCAAGGTGAAGTTGACTGCTGAAGAGACGGCTCATTATCTCCGGGCGGAAGGCGCGATCCAACTCAATAGCCCGCCGGTCCTGGATATCTTGACCAGGCTCAAGAGCGCGCAGCCGACCAAGGCGAAACTTCTGGAGGGCATCTTCGAGTATTGCTCTGAGAATATTCTCCAGAGGGGCGAGAGCCGCCCTTCGGATGCAACCGGCGCATTGCAGCGGGGTGTCGGGACGCCGTTAGGCCAGGCGAGAGCGATGATCGCGCTCTGCCGGTCGGCGAAAATCCCGGCCCGCGTCGTTGCCGGTTTTCCGCTTCGCTCATCCACGGATTCCCGGCCCCATTACTGGGCCGAGGTGTTCTCAAGGAATGCCTGGCGATCGTACGATGTGGAGAATGGCTATTCCGGCGCCCTGCCGATTACGTTCTTGCCGATCCGCCGCGATGGTATCCAGATCGTCAGGGCCGCGGGCCCTCTTGAATATCAGGCCAGGTACTCCGTGCGGCGTATCCTTCCTCGTCCCACCCTCGTTGGTCTGCCGGTTGACGGATTCTGGAGTATCGCCGACTTGAGGAGGTTGCCGCTGAGTATGCAGGAGATACTCGCTCTGCTCCTTCTTCTGCCTCTGGGGGCGCTGATCACGGCCCTCTTCCGGAACGTCATTGGGTTGCGGACGTTCGGCACTTTTACGCCGTGTCTTATCGCCCTTGGTTTTATTCAGGCGGATTGGCGAACCGGTGTCGTCGTTTTCTTTGTCGTTCTCGGTGTCGGCATCTTTGCCCGATTGCTCCTGTCGAAGCTAAGGCTTCTCTTGGTTGCCCGGCTCGGTATCATCGTGACCATGGTCGTTCTGTGCATGATCTCGGCGGTTTCGATTCTGGACTTCTTCGGATTAACGCCCAGCGCCAGCGCGGTCCTGCTGCCTGTGGTGATTTTGACCATGATGATCGAGCGGTTCAATATCACCGCGGAGGAGGACGGGTATCTTCAGGCCTTTAAGGTTCTCGCCGGGACGCTTGTGGTGGCGATATGCTGCTTTTTTGTACTCCGAGTAGGGGGGCTCAGCAGAGTGGTTTTGACGTTCCCCGAGGTGCAGTTGTTCGTTGCCGCCGGTCTGTTAATGATCGGGCGGTATTCGGGATATCGTCTGACCGAGTTGTGGCGTTTTCGGGATATCGTTCAGAGTTAGACTTTCGTCCAACACGTATGAGAATCGTATCTCAAAAATCATGGGCCTGGCCCTGGGAGCTCCGCAGGAGAGGCGTCCTGGGTGTTAACGAACGTAACCTCAACTACCTGTTTGAGCTGAATCCGCGCTGCCTGTACCGGCTTGCCGACGACAAGGTTGTGACAAAGTCCATATGCAAACGGCAGGGCATTCCGGTCCCGCAAACTTACGCCGTGATCGAACGATTCGGCGAGTTACAGCGGCTCTCTGAGATCGTCGGCGACAGGGAGGAATTCGTGGTCAAGCCGGCCAGAGGCGCCGGAGGCCGCGGGATTCTGGTCATCGTCGGGCAGCAGAACGCGCTCTTCAGAACGGCCAAAGGCCAAACCGTTTCTGTGGACGATTTGCGATACCATATTTCGACGATCCTTTCCGGCCTTTATTCACTGGGCGGACAGCCCGACCGCGTCATCGTAGAGCAGAGGATCGTTCCTCACCCTCTGTTTGACCGGCTGGCCGTGGGCGGGACGCCTGATATGCGAATCATTGTCTTTCGCGGCTCGCCGATGATTGCCATGCTTCGTTTGCCGACGCGAGCCTCCAAGGGGCGGGCGAACCTTCATCAAGGGGCGGCCGCATCGGGCATCGAGTTGGATACGGGCCGGACATTCGGCGGCGTCTGCCGGGATCGCGCCATCACGGTCCACCCCGACACCGGCGCCCCCATCGGCGGGCATACAATACCCCACTGGGGCAAAATGCTGGACGCGGCAAAGAATCTCAGCGAGTCGATTGGGATGGGGTACATCGGTGTGGATATTGTGCTGGATGCCCATCAAGGTCCGGCGGTTCTGGAAGCCAATACGAGGCCGGGGCTGTCCGTGCAAATCGCCAACAGGGCCGGCCTTCTGCCCAAGCTGAGCATCGTAAGCCAGCCATCTTTGAAACAATCACAAAATCGCTCTTTCACTTCGGGTGCAATGGCCGTATAATCCTTCAGTAGTTTCAAGTGCCTAAAGTCAAGAGTGCCTCAAGTGACTAAAGTCAACAGCAGCATTGGGATACCTTGGTCACTTTAGCACACTTTAGTTCACTATAGTCACTTTGGTAGACAATGAGTTACTTTCGGGATAATATTGAGAAGTTGAAGGGTTACGAACCAGGTCTTCAGCCTAAGCAGAGCGATATCATCAAGCTGAACACCAATGAGAATCCCTTTCCGCCCTCGCCGGAGGTGATGAAAGCGCTGGGCCGGATCGCCGCTGAGAAGCTCCGGCGCTACCCTGATCCCGTTGGAGATGACTTTCGCCAGGCCGCGGCGCAGGTCGATGGAGTGGTCCCTGAGAATATCATGTGCTGCAATGGCGGCGACGAGTTGCTGACCATTGCCTTTCGCGCGTTCTGTGACGAAACGCGGCCGGTGGCTTATCCTGTGCCGACATATTCGCTTTATCCGGTCCTGGCCAAGCTGCAGAATTGCCAGGCCATCGAGATTCCGTTTGACGGGGAATTCAATTTACCGGTGAAATTGACGAAAACCGGCGCTGCGCTCACGGTGGTCTGCAATCCGAACGCACCAAGTGGAAGCTTTGTCAGCGTTGGCGAGCTGGCTTCGTTGGCCGATGAGCTTTCCGGCGTCCTGCTGATCGACGAGGCCTATGTTGATTTTGCCGATGAGAATGGCGCGGCCCTCGTCAAGGACTTTGATAATGTCATCCTGCTTCGGTCGCTGAGCAAGGGCTATGGTCTCGCGGGTTTGCGGTTTGGCTACGCCATTGCCCCGGCGGATCTAATCGCCGGCCTGATGAAGATCAAGGATTCCTACAACGTGGATGCGGTCGCCATCGCATTGGCCACGGCGGCGATCAAAGATCGCGCATACTTTAGTAAGACAACGGAAGAGGTGAAGAAGGCCCGTGATTTATTGGCGACAAGGCTCAGCGAGTTGAAATTCAAAGTGCCTAGAAGCTACGCCAATTTTGTGCTCGCCGAGAGCAAAGACTGCCCGGCAAGCATCATTTATGATAAGCTCGTGCAGCGCAACATTTATGTTCGATATTTTGACCTTCCCGGGCTCGAGAACAAGTTGAGGATAACGGTTGGCACAAACGAACAGAACGAAAAACTGGTTTCAGCGTTGGAGGATATATTACAGAGAAGTGACTAAAGTGGGCTAAAGTGAACTAAAGTGACTAAAGTATGGTAATGCGACTCTTAATTTTAGGCACTTTAAGCACTTTCAACTTTAGGCACTTTTTAATAACCCAAAAGGAAGTTCTTATGGAAGCGCGAACGGCTGAGATGCACAGGCAGACAAAGGAGACCGACGTGACCGTAGAGTTGAACCTGGACGGCGTCGGCAAATACGAGATTGACAGCGGCATCGGTTTTGTGGACCACATGCTCACTCACCTGAGCAAGCACAGCGAGATCGATCTCGTGGTCAAAGCCAAAGGTGATTTGGACGTCGATGCCCACCACACAGTCGAGGACATTGCGATATGCCTGGGCGAATGTTTACTCAAAGCACTCGATGATAAAAGAGGCATCGCCCGTTACGGCCATTGCTCCCTGCCGATGGAGGATGCGCTGGCGAATGTGTCCGTCGATCTATCAGGCAGGGCCAGTTGCGTATACAACGTGGAATATCGAACGGATAAAATCGGCGATTTCGATGTAGAGTGTCTGGAAGAAATGCTGCGGAGCTTTGCGAACCACGGCAAGTTCAATCTTCACATCAACGTTCCGTACGGCACGAACAGCCATCATATCGCCGAGGCGATTTTCAAGGGGCTCGGTAAAGCGCTCGGTGCGGCTGTTCGCGTTCGCGGCACGGAAGTGCCCAGCACGAAAGGGATGTTGTGATTGAGTTACCCAAACCCGAATATCGCAGTGGGATCGGCACGGATATCCACAGGCTCGTCGAGGGCAGGAAATTGATGCTCTGTGGAGTGCACGTGCCGTACTCGGCCGGGCTGGCCGGCCATAGCGACGGCGATGTCGGTTTGCACGCCGTCATCGATGCGCTGCTCGGCGCTGCTGGGATGGGCGATATCGGGACGATGTTCCCCGATACCGATGCCCGCTGGAAAAACGCGGACAGCAAAGAGCTTCTGTTCATCGTCAAAGAGCAGCTTGAGGAGAAACGCTGGGAAGTCGTCAATGTGGATGTGATCATACACGCCGAAGAGCCGCGGCTGGAGCCGGTCAAGGGACAAATGAAAAGGTGTATTGCCGGACTCCTGGGAATTGACTTTGTGGCCGTGAACGTCAAGGCCAAGACAAACGAAGGCCTCGGCGACGTCGGCGCCGGCGAAGCCATGGCCGCCACGGCGACCGCACTATTGAAAATGAAACGACGAAGAACTTTGTAATTGATTATTGACTATTGTTTTGGACTCCCAATCTATTAATAGGATGCTCACTTTCTAAATAGTCAATATTCAATCGTCAATAGTCAATGGGAAGGCCTCTGAAAAATGGGATTACAGCTTTATAACAGCCTGACAAGGCGGAAAGAGAGATTCAAGCCTTTAGAGGAGGGCCGGGTGGGAATCTACGTTTGCGGGCCGACCGTATACGGGCATGCACATCTGGGCCATGCTAAGAGTTACGTGAGCTTCGACGTGCTGGTTCGGTATCTTCGCTATCTGGGATATGCTGTCACCTATGTCCAGAATATCACCGATGTAGGCCATTTGACCGACGATGCGGACGAAGGCGAGGACAAGATCGGTGAGGCGGCCAAAAGGGAGAAGAAGCATCCGATGGCTTTGGCCGAGTTCTATGCCCGGAGTTACTTCGAGGATATGGACAGGCTGAACTGCGTTCGGCCGGATATCAGCCCGCGAGCCAGCGGTCATATCACCGAGCAGATCGAGCTGGTCAGAACGCTTCTGGAAAAAGGCTACGCCTACGAGGTCAACGGCTCGGTGTATTTCGATGTGTCGAAGTTCAAGGACTACGGAAAGCTCTCCGGCAGAAATGTCGAGGAGATGATCGCCGGC
>Ga0209427_10004563_pt1 | contig 16001 bp, 14 predicted proteins | sample DeeMarSWOR136_30_FD_187465 | JGI IMG/M metagenome (GOLD analysis project Ga0209427, IMG submission 187465) | Marine sediment microbial communities from White Oak River estuary, North Carolina - WOR-1-36_30 (SPAdes) (version 2) | ecosystem: Environmental > Aquatic > Marine > Intertidal zone >...
CGGACCCTGCTCGCCCATAGGTCCCTGTTCACCTGGTGGTCCCAGCTCACCGGTAAGTCCCTTTTCACCAATAACACCACGCGGTCCCGGTTCACCCCGCGGTCCCTGCTCACCTTCGGGTCCCTGCGGTCCCTCCTCACCAGGAGGACCTTGTTCGCCGGGTATTCCCTGTGGTCCAGATGCCCCAATCGGACCAATTGGGCCCTGCTCACCCTCGGGCCCTTGCTCACCTTGAGGTCCTTCTTCGCCCGGTAACCCAGGTGGTCCCTGGATTCCAGGGGGTCCCGCTATATCAGAGACAGTGAAGGGCACAGCTATAGTCGGAGGTGGGCTGCCCTCCTCAGCAGTAGCCGTTACCTCGTGTTCCCCGGGGGCGGCTCCGGCTGGCACCGTAATAATTGCCGTAAAGCTGCCAATACCATCTGCGTAAACGTCGGAGGGAAGAGTGGAGACAGGATTACCATCCCACGAAATGATTATGGGAGAACCTTCAGGAAAACCATTCCCGGTCACAACAGTGGCGGCAAATCCAGTGTCCGGTGTCAGGGTGATGGTCGGTTCTTGAGCCTTAACCATGTCCGCGGGTACTGCCAGCAGTAATATAGCAAGAACCAGCACAGCACCTGCTAAGAAGCCAAGTTTTTTCATTTATGCTCTCCTCCTTATTGGAGGCTATATCAATCCGAACTATTTACCAAGGATCAATTTTTTGATAAATCCGAATATCCCCCAGCCCAAAGCTCCCGTGGCTGTTACTATGGCGGCTACGCTTAGGCCACCGGCGGGGCCTTGAGGACCTCGAGGTCCCTGTTCGCCAGGTGGCCCCTGGTCACCACTAAGCCCCTCCATACCGCGGGGGCCCTGTGGTCCCGGATCGCCGGGAACTCCCTGCTCGCCCTGTGGTCCCGGCTCGCCCTGCTCACCCTGGGGCGATTCCCCCATCGGTCCAGGTAATCCAGGTGGTCCCGGCTCGCCCTGCGGTCCTGGCTCCCCCTGTGGGCCCTCGTCGCCCTGCGGTCCTTCCTCTCCCTGTAGCCCAATTGGTCCCGGGGGTCCCGGGATCTTCATATCAACAACAGTGAATGTCTCAGCAATGGTCGGGGCAGGGCTATCTTCCTGGCCTGTAGCCCTCACCTCGTGAGGTCCAGGGGTGGTCTGTGTCAGCACCGTAATAACTGCTGTAAAGTTACCACCTTCTCCACAATAAAGGTTCACAGGGACGGTCGGGACGGGTACACCATCCCACGAAATAACCATGGCGGAGAATGAAATGAAGCCTTCACCAGACACAGTAGTATAGGCACAACCGCTGTCCGGGGTCAGGGTAAGACTGAGTACCCGGAAATCCGCAGAGTCCCAGGCCTCCCCCCATACAGCATAGGCCAGTACTACGTGTGAACCGGGGAAGGCATCAGACGGCACAGAAAAAGTCGCTGTAAAGTCTCCATCTCCGTCCGCGTAAAGGGGTGAGGGGTCGGTCAGCATAGGATCACCCTCCCAGCCATTCCACATAACAGTAATCTCTTCATCAGGGGGGAAATTGGTTCCGGTCACGGTCACAGTGGCGCCGGTTGGACCAAATTCCGGCGCCAGTGTTATGCTTTCTCCCTCCTGCGCTCTTACAGTTTCCACGGGGACTACAAGCAGTACCACAGCAAGAAGCAGAACCGCACCGGCTAATAAACGGGTTTTTTTCATTTATACCTATGCCTTCCCGTGTTTAGCTTACTTTGAGAACCAGCTAAAAGCCCCGACTATCTTATCCACCAGCTGGTCCCACCAGGTCCCCGGGTTTCCTGTCAGCATTCGCCAACCGCCGCCCCAGTGTATCAGCAGGCCTATCAGTGTTCCGATGATGCCAACGAAAAGGATTATTCTCACGAGGCGGAAGACGGTTCTCCAGGAACCAATAAATGGGTGATGATTTAGTTCGCAGTGTGCCGTTTGAGAATTACCAGCGGTTTCAGTGGCAGTCACGGTAATGTCATAGCGTTTTCTTTCGCCGATTATTGAGCCTCTTTGGGGTCTAGCCACTACCGGTACTTCAACGGTATTCCAGGCAGGTACCACAGTGGGCTCATCTTCAAGAAGAAATTTCAACCCCTCTTCGAGGTCGACAGCATCCAGACGTACATTGGCATCGCTCACGCTGGTATTGGCCAGATTAACGCGGAAGGTACCTTTTCTACGAACGGTCAGCCGATAGGGACGAACCGTCAACTTGAATTCTACCGAGGGTAGCACCTCCAATTGTGCCAGGATACTGGTTGCATCTTCCGGGGTAGTCTGTGAGCGTACGGTTACAGCAAATGGGTAAACTCTGGATTTTACTCCCTTAGCCTTGGGCGGCTGGAAGGAGATTTGTACCTGGTCAGTAGCTTGGGGCATCAGGGCTATGCTTGATGCCGAGCGGTTGTACCACGATTCGTCAACGCCTTCCACCTCGACCAGGAATTTATCTACAATGTCCCCAAGATTCTGCAATTGCAAGGTAGTCTGAGATGACACAATTCCAGCCGTGACCTGAAGTCTATCAGGAGACAGAGTAGCCCTTATCCGTTCGGAGGTTCTAGCTTCCGGTATCGTTATTGGCTTAACAGTAACGGTCTTGCTTGCAGTGCCGTACTTGTTGCTGGCAGTGAGAATATAATCGGTCGCCTGGTTGGGGCTGAGCAGTTTCTCTCCCTTTGACTCCACTTCCTCGTCACCCAGCTTGACTTCCGTAGCTCGTTTCACCGACCAGCTGAGCTTGTAATCACGTCTATCATCAGTCGTCGCCTGGAAGGCACTAATAGCCGGGTGGCGTCTTAACCATGGGATTCGTATTCTTGTTAGGTACGCAAAGAATCCAATTCGCCGCAACTGTATTTTGGGGAAGTACTTATAGAATGGGAGACGAACCAGTTGCCCATCAGTAGTTATGGATTGCTCAGCTTCTGGAGCTGTAGCACGTACCTGAAAATCAAATTCCTTCTCTCCACCCAGGAATGACAGCCATCCCAGGCGTACTTCCAGATTAGCTTCGGCTCGCCCATTAGCGGGTACGGTAAGACTCTCAGGCTTTGTACTATAACGCAGGCTGCCTTTTGGATCGCTGGCTGATAGCTGCAGCACAGCCTCAGTATCGCCTGGATTGCTGAGCTCGATATTGTAGCCTCCCTTCCAGCCAGTAATGCTTTGTGGAGATATAGCCAGCTCGAGACCCGGAAGCAATCGAATTTCAATGGTCAGATCTACAACAGCCTCTTCGTCGCGATTCTCTTGAGAGACAACCTTTATGCGGAAGGGATAAGAACCGGGCTTAACCTCAGCTGTCTTGGGTGGGTGCAGGATGAGCTTCAGGTTATCCTGGTCATTGGGAAATAGAGCGACACTGGAAACAGGGAGAGTGTACCATTCATGGTCAAGCATTTCTACGCTAAGAGTCAACTGGTCTACACTTTGTCCCAGATTGCGCAGAGTAGCAGTAGCTTCAGTGGTCTCCCCGGTAGCAAGCACAAAAGATTTGGGATCCACAGCTACGTCTATTTTGTCTGACATATTTTAGCCCCCCCGATTGACTTTATTCATCCATATGCCGGTTACTGGTTAGCGTTAAGCTGACTTAGTCATATGAGCGTAGGCGATAATATTGACTCCCATTTCAAAAGAGGACCGGATAATATCGCGGGACAGTAGGTCATCTTCATGTCCTCCCTGCCAGGCGCAGCCATAGTCACTTCCGCTATATACCATATGGCCACCTTCAAGGAGCAGACCGTTCGGCTCTGCACCCCGTGGAACTGAAGAGAAAACATGAGCTGCTGATAGCAGAGGATGACGATGTTGAACAGTCTCAAGCTTACACTGAAGCTGACCGGCAAGCTGATTGAAGGCTAATCCGAATTCCCTTGCCCCTTTTGATTTTGCCTCTTCTTTCCCTTCAGAGCAGCCTTCACCAAAAATGACTCCGTTCCCCTGCAGAAAACCGCTTAAAGCTGCTTGTTGCTCTTCAGTTAGTTCAAAGCTACTGTTTCCGGTCAGGTATATCATAGCATACTGATTAATATCCTTATCCAGAGAAATGTTTTCGGCAACGTCAAATACAAAGCTGTTTTCCCGGTTTGCTTCTTTTACCAGGTTCTGCAAACCATCAATATGCAGGTTCTTATCAGCTTCGCCGAGCACTGCATGGCCCAAGACAAACGTCTTTCGGTTAGGACTCGGGGCAGGGCTCGGGGGCTCTATGGTGGCCGCAGCGGCTTTCGCTGGAGCCACTGGTGCTGCTGGTGCTGCTGCATTTGCTTTTTGTCGGAAGCTCAGGTTAATCTCATTTTTACCTGCCTTGGATGGACTCTTGGCATCCCTTATCACTTCTTCGGCAGGGTCAAAGTCAATTCGAGCCAGTTCCAGATATGGTTCGTTTGGTAGTTTGTCTCTTTGCTCTATCCTGTAGGCTTCCAGAATTCGCGTTGCTTGACCCCCCTCCGGTGGTTGGTAGGGTTCCATTGGTATTTCACGGAACTGAATAACGAGATAGATTGTACCCTTCTGGCGTGTCTGGATCTGGTAATTTTGTGTCTGGGCAACAATGATAGTATTCCCCTCGGGATCAATAGCTAATCCCGGTTGAATAGTAACCGATAAATTAGCCGGATCATTGCCAGTGACCTCCAGACCCTCGACTATCCCAGTTTTGTGGAAAGCTAGTAAGTGGAGTCTCTGTTGATTACGGTGGTAATTGTGCGCATCTGCCCACGTATCAGAGTCTATCACCAGCCCTTGAAAGGGGTTTACCCTTTTTAATTGAAATTTTGTTATATCTTCAAGCATTCGCTTTATCCTCCCTTCTCCTACCGTTCCGTCGCGTCTGCAATGTGTATACGGCGTGGGCTGGTTTTTCAGTTTCGATAATTGATCTAATGGTGTCAATACTGACTGTATCATCATCAAGGTCTACAGTGACAGTGAAGTGGTTCCCTCTACCGGAGCTACCAAGCTTGGTGTCTATGCCTAATTTTGTGTCCTGGTCGAGGCGCATTCCTTCGATATACTCAGAAATTTCGGGCACAGTGCCGGTATAGATTCTCAGATATTCAGATAAGCCACGTTTGGTTCCTCGCCATCGGTACAATTCAGCACCCGATTTTACCAACTCACGGCGTCTCTTTATGGGCCATGTTGAATCAAGAGCTAGATCTAACCACGATGCCAGCCAAGGAAGCAAGGGCTCGGGTGTTATTATAGGGTCAAGGTAGAGGTCCAGGTTATCCACGCTGTTCTCAAGGGGCTTCATTATGCTTTCAAAAATGAGGAGAAATTGTCCCATGAATTCATCATCCCGATACAAACCTGGTAAATACTGCAGATAGCTACTCTTGGTCAACGCATGTCCATTGTTATTCTGTGCTATCAAATTAGCTCCTCTCGCCAATTAGTAAGTAAACCACAAAAATTTCATTTGGTCAATACTTTTTACATAATTTTATTCGACTATCATTACTTCATGCTTGTGCGAGCATACAAGACCATTAGGTGGGGTAACTATTCTGGTGGTGGCTTCTTGACGCTCACCGGTAGCCGGGTCAACGGGGAAAATCGAGACTTCTTCTATATAGTCAACGTCTACAATCCCCTGGAGGACGGCAAAGATTTCAGACGTGGAAAGACTACGTCCGAAAGGCCAGCCATTTCCGTCTGCGCCGCCAGAGACCGGGTTGATATACTGGTATAATTTCCTTTCGACATTAGCGGTTACCTGTTCATGAATACTGCCCCTTCTTGCCCTGATCTGGACTGCCGCGGCTACTGGTATATATTCCGGGGAAGCAATCTCGAGGCGTGTTGCCAGTAAGCGACGCTCATCAAGATACGATTGTACCAGTTCCCGAACCGATCTGGGTAGCTCCAACTCCTCAACAGGTATGTAGCGGTCGCTATCTGGTACAGATGGAACAAGAAGCAATCGAACCACGCCCGGTGGCGGGCTCTGCTCGTCAGTACTGTCCCCCGGAGAAATACACTTGGCACGGGCAACTCTGGTTGAGCTGTCCAAAGCCATGCGTTCAAAATCTTTGTTTGTGACCGCTCTTGTATTGGCTCTTAATATCTGAGGTGCTCGTAACTTGGCATTTTCAAGGGTCTCAGCATCAACACCACCACGGGCTGGCTCGAAATTAATCACAGAATCCACATAAGGAATGGAAGATTTGACAACCGTGATTGTTCCTTCACCCACATTACCAATCACCCCGCCGCCAGAGCGGTAGGCGGTGAAACGAATATGACGTTCATTAGACGGTATTTTCCCATACTGTCTTTCCCCTCCGGAAGGGTGCCTGATAGATGGGCCGAACTGAATTTCACCAGATACACTATCACAGGTGAAGTGTGGGTCATCGGATTCAGAGTCAGCAAAATCACTGACCTCCTGCCATGTCTCGTACTCATCCTCAGTTTCTGTTTCCACCTCCACCGTTTCCCCCTGCTCGCGGGGTAAGACCGGCGTATTAAACAACTGGAATCTCTGTCCGGGTGTACCATCACTCCATCCCAGCGATTCGGTGCTTATCCGCAGGGCATGGCTCGCGGGCACTGTACCGCCAATGCTCTCGGAAACAATGCTCATTACATTTGGAGAGCTACTATAGGCACTCTGTCTGGGACGGGGCTCGGTGGCCCGACAGCGTATCCAGCAAGCGTGTTGCCCGTTTATCTCTCTCATTGCGCTGGTAATCGGTATATGAAGTATGACCTCTCCGAAGGTATTTAGTCCACCAGTTGTGTCGGAATCCAATCTCATTGGTATCCAGCGCTCGTGCTCGCCATCCCAGTATTCCCAGGCACGAGGCGGGTCTTGAGGGTTAACTCCAATGCCCTCAATACTACTGTCTATAGTAAGTATCAGGGTCAGACCCTTAAGGTTTTCGCTGTAGCCCAGATAGAGAGCATTATTTTCCGCCGGCACCTCCTGGAAGACAGGTGTGCGGATGTCAGGATTCCTGAGTGCCGACATTATATCATTAAATGTAGTATCATCAGGGGTGGTCACTGCGTATGCCAGTTCGGGTAAGATGATTTTCAGGTCTTCATTGGTGGTAAAAGAAATTGCGTCTTCGGTCTCGGTTTGAATTGTAGCTACCTCAGTTCCAAGAGGGATGGTAACTGGTTCAGGCTGGGGTGCAGAAAGACGGAAGGTTACATTCACAGTGGCTGGTTTTGGTGGTTCAAGCTGGATACCAATAAGGTCCATAAACTTGATGTAGTTTTTTTCCGGCACCAGGTTCATTCGGTAGAGAAGCATGTCTACCATCCAGGCAAAAATTTCAATTAGGGTAATGCCCGGATCGCTCAGATTGTAGTCCGTCCACTTGGGACAGTAAAGTGGAATCTTACTTCTAGCTTCACTGACAATGTCCTGAAATTTACGGTCGTCCAGATTGGGTGTTTGTAATACCATCATGCCCTCCCCGATAGTAAATAGAATGGATAAACCAGATTTCGTGCATCATTGGTAGCCTTAATCTGGTACTGAATATTGATGAGAAGCCGGCTGGCATCTTCAGGATCAGGCCGGGGGTCAATCTCGGTTACCTCAATGCGCGGTTCCCACCAACTTAAAGCCTCTTCAACATAATGGGCGGCCAGTCCCCAGGTAGTGGCATTATTAGGAGCAAAAATGAGGTGATGGATATCACAGCCGAAATCGGGGCGCATCCGTCTCTCTCCCTTAGCCGTTCCCAGGATAATACGTATCGACTCTTCGATGTCGCGTTCATGCTGGGATACGGCGATTCCTCCCCGCACGTCTACCCGGAGGGGAAAAGTCCAGCCCGTGCCAAGTATATCCTTGCTTGTGTCTGCTGCCATATTAAACTACCCCCTTACTGGTTCAGCCTATTAATACCGTACTTGTTGCTACTAATCTGCCGGCAGGCATGTCAGTCGGGTCGTTGCAGGTCATGGCAGTGTCCCCGGCGCGAGCTGCCGGTTTTCCATTGATGAAGACAGTGTTGCTGCCCATGATTACCCTGCCCTGGTTTGCCGGCGGCTTATGAAAAGGTCCACCCTGTGGAATGTGTGCCGGCGTGTTCACGGCGACACTATTTACCGTGGCTGCCGGCATGCCTTGAATAAAGACATCGGTGCTTAAGCTCTGGCTCAGGATACCGTTAAATGGGTGCGGCAGTGAGGTGGGTACCGGCCCGCCCGGTGACGGTACCATGATAATATGCATATCAACCCCTGCGACTTTATCACCCTGTTTTGCTGCTGGCTGTCCCATGTTTTATCCTCACTAATTCAGGTTAATCTGCGCTCCTGTGACCTTTACTTCGGTGCCGCCATTAAGGTCCAGCCCGGTACTACCCTTTACAGTAGCCTTGGTACCGGCGGATGCTTCGAGGTTTTGCCCGGCTTTTATTTCTGCGTTCTGCTGGGCATCCAATGTAATCTTGCTACCCTTTATGGTCACATTTTTGGGAGTCTCCATGCTAATATCACCATCCGCCTTTATGGTTAGCGTATTCGCCTTTGAGTCGATCACAATGGAATTTTTCTTTGTCTTATCAATTACAGAGATTTTTTCCTCGCCATTTTTATCATCAAGGGTAATCGTATGTCCGGATTTGGAGAGTATCGAAATTTGTTCCGCTTTTTCGGTATCATCAAGGGTGATAGTATGCCCGGAGCGGGTCTTCATAATCCGTTTAATAACACCCTTATCATTAACCGCGTCTTTACTGGTCGCCGGTGGCTTGTCCTTGCCGTTCCAGAGTGCCCCAAGAATATAGGGTTTGTTTAAATCATTATACTCAAAAGCAATAAGTACCTCGTCATTCACCTCAGGGATAAACTCAAAGCCTCTGCCGGGGCCGGCCATGGGATTAACCAGCCTTGCCCAGTTGCTCTCCAGCTCTTCAGATATTGTAGGGTATTTGACCTTTACCCGGGCCAGGTCTTCGGGGTCTTTGGCGTTGGTGACAATACCCACCACAACACCTTGTCCTTTCGAACCATTGCTATTTGTTAATAGTTGCACCAGTGTATTTGCACGATAGCCGCTGATCTCGAACCTGGTGGTATAGCCATCACGACCATAGCGATGAATAGCACGAGTAACCAGATAGGTCCCGGAGAATTTATCGCCTATACCCTTAATCTCGACCTTTGCTCCCGCCTGTACTTTTGGGTCTCCAAGACAGGTTCCCTCAGCCTGTAAAAAGGCATTGCTTTTTTCATTAAGGGACGATTGAGCTATTGAATTGGCTTCTTTAACATCCTGCACTGGGAGGATATTCAAGTGCTCAACACCCTGCCCGGTTTTTAATTTATAGGCACTTTTAGCTGCCTTTCCGCCGTCCTGGGATTTACCCCCTACTTTGGGGGTGCCCTCGGGTGTCTTTGCGTTTCCAAGAATTGGCTCCTTTTTCTTTATATCCCAGCCGTGAACGTTCGCTTCGCCAACCTGCTCGGCAGTGGATTTTCGAATCTGAAGGTCAATCAGGTTTTTACTCCACTCCAGAACCACTTTCCCACGGGTTTGCGGTTGCTTCCGGAAAATGAGTTTGCCGTCTGCGTCAACATATGTGAAATAACCATTTCGGCGGGCTCTATCCTGGATGAACTCCATATCCGTCTGGTAATCCTGAAAAACCTGCTCATGAGTTGGACTCGTGCTTTCCGCGTTAGCGCTAAGACCATTTTCACCGGCTATCTTCTGCACAATGGCGCTGTCACTCATATTTACAAAGACTCTGGCCTTCTTACCGCGGTGAAGGCGGTGCGACTTGCCATAGCCTCTGATGACCAAGGTGGCACCCATGTCCTGGACGAACTCTGGCTCAATAGCGGTAACCTCCCCCTCCATGAGTTTTTCCTTTTGGGTTGCTTCTATCGCCTTTGCAGAAATTACCACTGGGTCACCCAAATCAAAGGTCGTGGAATCCATCCATTCGAGACTGGAGTCATTTAACCGAATAGTAAACATGTTGGGAAGATGCAAGCTGGTATCTACCACAACCTCGTCAACATCGGTCATTAGTTTTTCGGAGGCATCACTACCACTGATTCTGATATAGATCTGAGAGAGAAGTTGGTCCTTTGCCATTCTTTCCTCCTTTAGGGTGCCGGAGCAATAGCCAGTATCTGCCCCGGTCTAAGCCTCCCCGGGTTGTTAAGTCCGTTAGTATCGGCTATAAAGCGCCACATGGCGCTATCGCCGTATTCCTCGTAGGCAATCCAGTCAATGGTATCCCCCTCATTTACCACACGGCGCCGGTAACCGGGCTGTCCGATGGTGGTGGGGTTCTGTCCCGGGTATTTGCCCTTCTCTTCGACCTGTTTGAAACTCACTTTCATCGTTGCCCTTACCGGTATCCCGTCATAGCGAAAAAGGGTGAAGGTCTGGCTAAGGCTGGTGATGACTGCCTTAAATGTCCAGGTGGAGCCCCACTGAAATTCAACCCTGGGAGGACGCCCCTTGGTACTGGTCCGGTCAGTCAGTTTCTCACTGACATTCATCAGTTTCCAGATTTTATTAGTCGTCTTGCGCACATCACTACCAGTGGCATATGTATCAAAGAAAAGGTCCATATCCAGTGTCATTGATTCACCCTTAATGAATTCCAGCTGTGGAACATTTTTGCCTGTGCCCGCCTTGGGTTCCCAGGTATTGCTCTTACTGAAACTGTACTCCTTAGGGTTGAACAGGCAATCGATTTCTTCACGGGTTTCCAGGTTAATTATCTTAGCTTTTTCTGGTTTGGTGCTTGTATTAAACATCTGCCTCTCCTAAGTGACTCCGAAAGTGCGTTCTCTCTCACTAATTAGCCTTCGCCTCAAGATACGGTAGACATCACTGGCGATAGCATCTATGTCCGGTTTCGACTCTTCCTCAGCAGGCCCTTCGGTTCGAGTTTCAGGTGCCATGGTTCTAAATACTGTTGTTTCGCTTCCGCGGCTGGCCCGAGCTAACGCCAGCTCAGGTACATTTGGCCTCCGGGAATAGGTGAATTCAGGCGTGGTGTAAGGTATATCTGTAAGCAACTCCTCACTACGAGCAGTACCGGGCTCCGCCTTCCGTTGTATCGAAGAGGCCAACGGCAGTTCCGGTGCCGGTTGACGAATATAATCGTAGCCGGGGACGGTGGGTACATATTCCTGGTCCCACGGGAATCCGTAGGTTTCACTCCGATCTGGTATCGGAGTACGAGCGCTCGATTTGAAGAGTTGCAGAGAAGGCAAGGTCATCATACGCTGTATACTTGCAGGAACAAGTAATGGTTTAGCTAGCGGGCCGGCAACGGAAGAAGGCTCTCCGTAGAACGGGGACTTATCCCCTCGTCCTTCTGCAAAGCCCTGGCCCGTTCTGTCAGGTTCCTGAGCAGGCAAACTAAGTATGTCTGAACTCTGGCTCAGGTCGGTGATGGCTTTGGTTTGGAATGTAATGTCGGCTTGCTGGCCGGCTGGTTCTATGGAAGGACCAACCGGCGGTCTCTGCCGCCAGGCCTGGCCTATCTGTGGTGCCCATTTATAAGATACCCCAAGTGGGGGGGCGGCAGTAACTTTGCTGTAGGTCAATTTTTCAGGTAGAAATGGTTTTGATACCAGCCTACTGATATACTTCGCCGTCCTCTGTATTATGGATGGGCCCGGTTCCTTAAATGTATCTTTAACGATAGCGGGCTTAATCTGGTCAGGAGAGATGCCGGGTAAGTTCTTGCCCGGCAATGTAGCTGGTTGTTTGTGGCTTGCCGGTACACGAAGTATATGAACAGGCTGTATTGTTGGCTGGTCTGATACTTCGATTTCGGGTGCAGTAGCGAACGGAGGCAGAGCGGTTTGTTTATCTACCACACCAGTGGACTCAACTTCTGACTCAATGGCTTTCGTCTGTATCATAGGCAATATCGGAAAAGTAGTAGTCTCATGAATACTTTCGGGTGTTACGTGAGGACGTGTTTCCAAATATTTACCTTGCAGAATCATTTGTTGAGTTCGTTTAAGCACTTGGGAAAGTGGTTGTCTCTGGTGGATATATCCAGTTTGCCGGTCAACCCGGGCTGGCATTCGCTGAGCACCCTCAGTTTCCAGACTGCCTGTTCCCTGTTTATCACCAAGGGGTGCAGAGGGAGCACGAGCGATGTGGGGGAATTCGTGGGTAGTAGCGGGTGATCTGTCTCCAACCACAGGCGTTATTAATCCTTTTATGAGTGCCGGATAGGTAGCATCCACTGGTTGTACCGATCCCTCTTTGCGGCTGATACGCATCGGCTGAGTGGTCTCAACTGTATGAGCCCTGTCGGGTGTCTGCCTAGTACGAGGGGGCATGTCAGCGACACGAGCAGGGTGGGGAAGTTCATGGGTAGTAGCGGGTGGTATCTCTCCGGCCACGGGTGGTATTAATCCCTTTATGAGCGCCGGGTACGTCTCAGCCACTGGTTGTGCAGGTCCCTCTTTCCGGCTGATATGCAGCGGTTGAGTGGCTTCACCCACGTCGCCTCTATCGGCTGTCTGCTTCGTGCCTGACGGGCGATCAGCGGCACGATAGGGATGGGGCAGTTCATAGGTAGTAGCGTATGGTATCTCCCCGGCTACAGGTGGTATCAGTCCTTTTATGAGCGCTGGATAACTCTCAGCCACTGGTTGTGCAGGTTTCTCTTTCCGGCTGATACGCGGTGGTTGAGTGGTTTCACCCGAAAAGGCACTGTCGGCTGTCAGCCTCGTGCGGGGTGGTAGGTCAGAGACACGAGCGGGGTGGGAGAGTTCATGGGTGGTAGCGGGTGGTATCTCCCTGGCCACAGGTGGTATCAATCCCTTTATAAGCGCCGGGTAGGTCTCCTCGATTGCATCACCAGGTTGTTCTTTTTCAGACTCGCTAAGTGTTCTGAGATGCGCATCATGATGACGCTCATCCGGTAGCAGACTTACTTGAGTTGGTCTGCCATCTGCGGTGGTGCCTGTTGTCTCAGTGAACCCAGGTCTCGGTTTTCGGTGTCGATGATACCAGGTGAGGTCGAGTGCTCTCTGCCACACAGGTTGAGCAACCGCACTTTTTCTCAGTATATAATCGAAGGTTCTGGATAAAAGGGGCAAGCTGAAGCTTCTTGACGCAGTAGACGCCAGACTGCGACGGTCTATCAACCGATGCGCCAGTCGAGTACTGCCTTCACCAAGGTGACGAGATTGCTGCCGAATATATGATGCCAGCGAGAGCGTTCTCGTATGTATCGGCGATAGAGCCGTAAACAGCAACGCCCTGTCAGGTACGCGTTTCACCAACCAGGCTTTCGACTCTTTACTCGCTCCGGTCGTGTATTGTTTACTATTTGAGATGTCTCCGTCTCGTGGCATTATGCTATTTCTCCAGTGTCTTTATCCAGAACTTAAAAATATGAAAGCAGCTTACTAAACAGACCATCTTTATCTCGGCTTTCCTCCAGGTCAATAGATATGCCATGGTGAGCAAATTCCAGGGTCTCTATGGCCACTGCCGCTTCATCGGTCTTGAATGCCGGACCTACCCACTTAATCGGAAAGGCCTTATACAGTGTCCATCTCACCTTTTTCCCCAGCCTTGAACTGCTATAAAGGGTTATCGTGACCTGCCGAAAGTCAAAAGGCTTGCCTTCGACCAGCTTATCTTGCATCTCCTTAAACCAATTGAAGAGCTTATTGGATGTGGAGAAGCCCCGTTTCAATGTAACATTGGAGTATTTGATTCTACCAGGGAACTGATGAACATATTCATTGAGTCCCCCCTCTTCATATCGCTCGACATCCGTGCTCATCTCCAGACCAGAGCAATCGGTGAAGGCAGCCTCTACGATATCGCCAACCTCAACGTGAAATTTGAAGGTGGCAAAGGGGTCATCTATTCGGCCTGTCTTCGTAAAAAAGCTTCCAATTATTGGCATTGCCATAGCTTATCCTCCCAATTTAGTGGTGTTTAGCAACTCGCTCTCTTTCCAGAATAAGGTCATGCTGCATAAGGCGGTAGACCCTGTCTGCAATTTCCCTGACATTTTCACGGGTAGGTGATGTAGAGCCTTTTTCAGCAGGAACTTCTGCTGCTGAACGTTGCTCTTCGGCCTTGGTCTGTACAATTCCTTCCCGTGCATGGTCAATGGGGTGTACGTTTTCGGCGGGAGCCGGCAAAATCATCCCGGCATCGGGATGAGTCCCTGTCGATGCTACTGGTGCCGGCCTGAGGTTCAGGTTTGGTAACCGCCGGGGCTGGGTTTGTTGGATGACATGATTTAGCTCGTGGGTCAGTAGCCCCTGCTCCTCAGTATTGGTGGCATCCAGATTCTGGCGGGGGTCAGAAAGGAAGTGTTGCCTTTCAGTGAACTTTCCCAGTTCTTCCCCCTGCTTAGGCCGTAAAGTGAGAGAACGCATTATACGTCCCGCCCACGCCACAGCTCTAATGCCGGCATTACCTATGTGCTCTGGCACATTTCCTCCTTTTCAAAACAGCGTGTTACCCGGCTCCCACCTTAGCCAACCTCGGTCATTTTTCGGTTAATCTCAGCAATCTTCTCCGCCCACTGGCGCCGGTCCTGGTGCTCCATTTCAAGGATGTCCTTGAGCGGCCAGTGGAAGTAGTAGGCGATGTAAGCTACCTCCTCCTGCAATTGCTTGAGGGGGTAGCTTACTATTCCCCCTGGTTGCCCAAGTCCACCTCAAACTCGTGATTGCACTCGGGACAGGTAGTTGAGATTTTGGATGTCCCGTTCTCGTTTATCCGACGATAGAAGTCCTGGAGGTAGGCGAAATCTGCCGAGAACAGATTCTCAATGATCCCCGTATTGACGTCAGAGAGGCTACCCAGCTTGGTTATCACCCGAGCAAGCAGCATGACTGCCAGGTATGCCTGGTTAGCCTTCACACGAAGGTCACGGAGAGGAGCAATCTCATCCATAGCCGTTGCCAGGCGCATTATGCCCTGCTTGTGGAGATTACCGTCCCTGTCAACATAACCGTGTGGCAGGTTAAACTCGAATTCCGTTTGCAGAGTCATTTCTTAAGCCTCCTAATTTGCACGGTATATGGCTTCGTGTACGAGTGTCAGCTCCTCAACGCCTATTTCGTTGCCGTCAGCCTTAGGACTAGGACCGCTTATTTTTGACGGCCATGCATTCGTGACATTCCATCGGGCTGCTTCTTTAGCCTCCCGGTCGAACATTATGATAGAACCATTCTTACGTGCGTCTGATGCTTTGCCGTCCACAACCAGTTGACGCCAGTCCCACATGTCCATGTTTGAGGTGATACCACGCTTCAGGACGATATCACCCCACTTTAACCGGCCGGGAATCTTCAGGACTACTTCTATGCCCTTTTCAGTCATCACTTTTGACTCGATAAGCTCCTGCTCAGAGCCCAGGCCGGAGACCTCCTGGAAGTAGCCCGTGACTGATCCCCCAAAGTCAATTGCGAAATTAAAACCAACTAGTGGATCTTCTCTTCCCGCTTCTTCGTTTGCAGCAGGCATGTTATTTACCTCCTTGTTTTATTTAATCCTTGTTATTCAGATGTTTCTGAGCCGGCAGCCCACTGGCTGATACGGAAGATAACGAACTCAGCCGGTTTCACTGGTGCCATACCTATTTCGATGATTACCTGTCCCAGGTCACGTACAGAGGGTGGGTTCGTCTCCTCATCGCACTTGACATAGAATGCCTGTGCCGGAGTAGCCCCAAAAAGTGCCCCCGTGCGCCATACATTCGTCAGGAAAGCTGTAATGTCTCGCCTGATGCGTGCCCACAGGTCTGCATCGTTTGGCTCAAAGACTATCCATTGAGTGCCCCGCTCGATGGACTTCTCAACGAAGTTGAACAGGCGTCTTACATTAATATAACGCCATGATGCGTCGCTTGAGATCGTCCTGGCACCCCAAACGCGGACACCGCGACCGGGGAAGGTGCGAATGCAGTTAACACCAATAGGATTGAGGATGTCCTGCTCACTCTTTGTGATCTGCATCTCCAGACCAATTGCACCCCTCACCACCTCATTGGCGG
>Ga0209427_10004564_pt1 | contig 16000 bp, 10 predicted proteins | sample DeeMarSWOR136_30_FD_187465 | JGI IMG/M metagenome (GOLD analysis project Ga0209427, IMG submission 187465) | Marine sediment microbial communities from White Oak River estuary, North Carolina - WOR-1-36_30 (SPAdes) (version 2) | ecosystem: Environmental > Aquatic > Marine > Intertidal zone >...
GACGGGAGAACGATCTTTTCAGCCGGCTCCGGACCACCCGCCGCACCGGCCGCATCGCCGCCGCCCTCGATTTTTGCCAGCGCCCCTTCAATCCAACTGTGCAGGCTCTCCGGCTTTTCCTTAAGGCCTCTGCGCAGTTCCGGCACAGCGGCCTTGGCCGCGGGGCCAATATTGCCCAGCACGCTCGTTGCACGCACCGGGGCGCCGCCGGGACCGTTGCGATAAGCTTCAAGCAGAGACGGCACCGCCGGCTCGCCAATAGCTTGAAGTGCGAACATACACGCCATCCTGACCCAGGGTGATGGATCATCGAGTTTCGAGGCCATCACCGGGGCGGCTTTGGCCCCCTTCGATCCGAGGATTTCAATAGCATCCGCGGCGGCGACGATCACCGTGACATCGTTACTGTCGAGAGCAAGGACAAGCGCATCAACCGTCCGAGCCATTTCCTCGTCCGTCCCCCCCTTCTCGGCCAGTTGGGTCCAGTGGTTCAGCGGCTTTCCCAGGTACCCTTGTTCCGATGCTGGCCCGGAGGCCTTCGCCGCCTCCGGCGGTTGATCTGTCTGCCGCTTGCATCCGAAGATCGCCGCAGCGAGGATGGCAGTAACGTACAGCTTTTTCATGATTCCTTTCTCCAACACTTAAAGCCATGCAATCATATGGCACCGTCTTCTGTCACTATGTCAGGACCTGGATGCCATAGCGTTGACAGAAAGTCCGCAGTTGTTTCGCATAGTTGCCATAGAATATGATTGTGAATGTCTAATATCGATCCCTTTTCCAGTCTGACCCATGTGCTCTGATATTGTCCGAAATCCAATCCACGCCGTCAAGGGTCTCTATCTTCGGAACCGAACCAATCCAATGCGCCTTGCAATCACTATGTCAGACCCGTCAGATCAGGCTCGATTCGACGTTGTTCGGTCATCATTTCATCCCAGCTTACCAGAGCCTTCCGTTTGCCAGCCTCACGACCGAGAATCGTCGCCAAAGTGCTGTTTACGCTGGGCCGGACGGTAGGGTTCTCGTACCGCTGTTGTCGAATATCCTCTTCAAATCGATCCAAATTCCGAGCGATGCCCTGGACGTATAGATCTTTCACCTCGCCGCCGCGATATCCCCCCTTGTTGCCGCGGAGCCACGCTTTACCCTGGTAGCCAATTTCAGCAAAACCGTGCTGCCCGTAGGCAATACAATTGCAGGTAAAACCATGTGTGTTCTTAAGGTGCTCACCACGATGATTCTGGATCAGACCATTATCAAATCCGTACGTAATGGAATAGACATCCGCCGTATCGCCATGAGGATCGCCCCTGACGATTCGCGAAAGTCCCACGGCATTGATCGGAGGCCTGCCTGCCATCCAGAGGGCGGCATCGATAGCGTGAATGCCGGCATTCACGAGGAAACCACCCCCAAGATCAATATCATTGACCCAAATTAGATTCCGGAGTCTGCTTTCGACCGTCTTGGTCCTGGGCGGATCGGGAAATGCTTCGTCTGCGTAGAAGGAACTGAGCATCCCCGTCTTGCCGATAAGACCCTCTTTGCAGCGCTTGACGGTCTCGATATTGAACGGGTCCGTGGGCACCTGAAAATCAACCAAAAAGACCTGCCTGCGAGTTGTCGCTTTCTTTCCAAGCTCATCGATGGTTAGAGACCCAGGGACATCGACGGCCACCGGTTTGGCCATGTATACATGAACGCCCGCATTAACGGCCGCAGAGGCATGTTCCGGGAAAAAGCAGGGTGGAGTTTCCAGCAAGATGGCATCGACCTTGCCGGCGATAATCCCTTCATATCCGGACAGAGCAGAGAAACATCTGTCCTTGGGAACACCGAAGCGCTCACCTGCCGCCCGGGCCACCTGCTCAAAATAATCCGCCAGAGCCGTCAGATGGTAACCTTTGTGGTTCTCTGTCATCATCCTGGCAATCAGACGGCCTCGCCCGCCAAGTCCGACGAGTCCGACTTCGATCCGGGAATTGGCTTGTGAGCCACAAACCATGGAGGGTTTAACAATCGTGAAGGCCGCGAGGGCGGCGGAACGGGCCAGGAGCTTGCGACGGTTTAAGTTTTTGCTGGTTTTCATTTCAGGTCTCCCATACTAATTGTAGCGTTGAGCGGATAAAGCTTTGCCAACGATATGTTATCGAACTTGCCCGATAATCGCAACTGTTCGTCAACATTATCTTATCGTCCCGTCCTGTTGTCTTTGACCTCTAAGCCCCGTGTACTATAATCACATTGATGGAAAATCGAAGTTGACAATGGAATTGAAAAGGAGTTACTCAGTATGGAACTCAAAGGCAAAGTCGCCGTCATCACAGGTGCATCGAGCGGCATCGGCGAAGGCGCCGCACGCGAGTTGGCGGATGCGGGCATGAAGCTAGTACTCACGGCCCGGCGTAAAGAATTGCTCGACAAGATCGCCGCGGAACTCGACACAGAAGTCGCCGTCATGGCCGGTGACATTACCGATGAATCGCTGCCGCAGAAGCTGATCGACACGGCCGTAGAAAAACTCGGCTCCTGCGACGTCGTTTTCAATAACGCTGGCGTCATGATTGTCGGCAGAGCCGAGGATATCGATCTCGAAGCGATGTGCCGGATGGTGCGTATCAATGTCGAGGCGGTCTATCGATTAGCGATCGTCGCAATGCGCCATCTCATAAGACAAGGCACCGGTTACCTCATCAATACCTCAAGCATCCTTGGCACGAAGGTGCGCCAGACAACGGGAGCATACGCTGGCACGAAATACGCGGTCGAAGCACTGACTGAAGACCTGCGTATGCAAGCGGCCAAAACGGGTGTGCGGGTGTGCGCCCTTGAACCAGGCCTTGTCGAGACACACCTGCAGGACCACTTCCCGGTTCACCCCAGGGACATGCTTCAAATCAAGGCCCCCGTTCGGCCGGCGGACATCAGCCGGGCCATCCGCTTCATGCTCGAGCAGCCCGACCACGTGGCGATCCCGCGCATTCTCGTAATGCCTGCCGACCAGGGAATGTAGTTGGCATCTCGAGATGGCGCTCTGTGCTCTTCAAAGGTCGCATTGGAAAGAGCAACATAAAACGGCTCGGCACTATTGTTGAGTATTCCGACGTCCTGGTGCGCCCACTGCGCGCCGACGTTGCCACTTATCGTGACATTGGAGAATACGGCCTCACACGTTTGAGCGGCATCATGGCTCGTCGGCCCCAGGCCCACGTGAATGGTTCCGTCCATCGGGATGTTCTCCAAAAAGGCACTGCCTATTGGCTGCCAGGTGGTGCCGTTAGTTGAACGCGAAGCCGTGGAGTTGGCCGCTGCGTCACGCTCCAACTTAACCCAATGCGGCGCGGTGATGCCGGCGTCGTTGGTGTTGAAACTGGTGATATCCGTACCGGTACGACCCTGGAAGGCAATCTTCGACAAGCTCACGAAATACGAGCCCCACCAGATACATCGAGACTGGCAAATGGTAACCTACACAAAGCGCCCAATAGCATTTTTCGGTGAACGGCTGAAGAGGTTGGGTGAGCATGAATCCAGGCAACCCTGGATTTCAGTATTAATAAGAGGGATTTTTTGCACTTTTTGGCCCAAGTCCCTAAGTAAACAGAAACGCGATCATCAGTTCCTGTTGGCGCATTTCGCGCACAAAAGTTAATCTATTCGAGAAGAAGAAACCGATATTATCGGAAGAGACGCGCAATTTCTTGCTTTTTTGGGTGTGAAATATAGGAGAATGAATCATGCGTTTCTTCGAGGAAATAAGGAAATGGATCGGTGAATTCATTGAAATCTTTCTGTTGCTGGTGGCTCTCGGGGTGAGCGCGGAACTCCTTTTTGGCAGCGACGTTCCTTTCTTCGGAGGGATCATTGCCAATCTCACCGGCTTAGTCGACACATTAGGTGAAAATGGGCTTGTCGGTCTGATCGCATTGGGTATTATTGTTTTCCTGGTCCACAAAAGGAAAGCCATCCGCTCAGAGAATCTGCAATAAGAGCCGATAAAACAGGGCGCGATCGCGCGTTTCATAGCAGAAATCAAGGAAGGAAAAGTGTTATGGAAGAATTCACACAGACAATGGAGTTTACGTCAACCCACGAGCGGCTTAAGACGGTGTTCAATCATTTGGACTTGAGAGCGAAGCTGTGCATGGGCATCATGTGGAAGATTTGGCGCTTGGAGCGTATTAATTTCAGCCCGACCCTGCGAGAAGAAATTGAAGGAGACCTCCTGGGCTGCTTGCACGACCTAACCCATGGGGATTGCGGTGACCCCGAGCTCAACTGGCTTGCAGGGCTGTTTCATGCCTGGGAGCTCGTAGATGAAAACGCGCATGGAGTCTGAGCGTGAGCGCTAGCTCGAAAGCTCTCCAATCAGGCCCTCATGCGCTCTATGCATTTCTGCTCGCGAACGACATTCGTCGAGAGGAATGGGCTTTGTTTTCCATGTGAGGTTTAATGACATCTCGGCACTGGCACGGGCGTGAACCAGAGTCCGTGGTGTGGTAGGGTCTAACCTCGATGTGCTCGACTCCCCGGCGAAGATCAGGCAGCAGATAAACACAGGCCAAGCACTATGAAGCCAACATATGGGATTTTGAGCTTCTTCGACCGGAAGCTGTGATGTCTGACGAATACGAGACCAGGTACCAATGAAAGTATTTATGTTCGGCTGGGAGTTTCCACCTCTCATCAGCGGGCGTTTGGGTACAGCCTGTTAGGGTCTCACCAAGGCGATGGGCCGGCTGGGAACACAGGTCGTCTTTGTGCTTCCTAACGTTGTTTGCTCGACGTGCGGTTAACGTTTTGTATTTGTTCCGACCATCTGTGAACATCGATTTCGGTCGAAGAATCTGCACGTGGGCACCAGAACTGGCACCAGCCTTTCAGTAAGAAGCGAAGTACTCTCACACTAACCCCCCATCTCAAATCACGCTTTTCATATCATTCTCTTTATAATTATACCAAAAAACTCCGCTCCAATCCAGCCCAAAAAGTGAAAGGTCGGCAGCGAATTGGGCCTCCGGGCCTGTGTGTCAAGTGGTGTGGTTCTTTATGGGACCATTTGTACTGAATTTCTTGCAGGGATTGTGAGGGCAAGATGCGCCGCGCTAACGTAGTCCTAACACAAATATAGAATAATCCTAACACATGAAAGTTTACATTCGCCCTAAGCATATGCCAAACCACATGAATAATCGAAATTCGAGACTTCTACGAAAAAGGCACATAATGCGTTAACATAATTCTAACAATATGCTAACATAAATATCCAACATATAGTCGAAAAACGTGCTGAAAATGAGGTGATACTCGTGGCTAACGAACGCGTCCTTATCGTGGATGATGAGGAAGATGTCCTTGAACTCGTGCGGTACAATCTTGACAGGAGCGGCTATCAGGTCGAGACCGCTGCATCCGGCGAAGAGGCTCTGGCGAAGACAAAAAGGAAATTGCCGGACCTCATCGTCCTGGATTTGATGCTTCCCGGTATCGACGGGCTTGAAGTCTGCAAGAAGTTGAAGAGCGACGTGAAAACAGAATCCGTTCCTATCATTATGCTCACGGCCAAAGGCGAGGAGACGGATATCGTGACCGGTCTCGAACTTGGCGCCGAGGACTATGTGACCAAGCCGTTCAGTCCAAAGGTTTTGGTCGCCAGAGTCCGCAGGCTTCTGCACAGGGCCGTCAGCCGAGACTTGGAAAGACCGCCGATGAGAATACGAGATTTGACGATCGACCCGGGCCGGCGCGAGGTGCTTGTCAAAAGAAAAGCCGTCCACCTTACCTTCACGGAATTCAATATTCTCTATGCGCTGGCCAAACGACCGGGATTGGTCTTTACCCGGTATCAGATTATCGACACAATACACGGTGATGATTACCTCGTCACGGATAGGGCTGTGGATGTTCAAATTGTATCGCTGCGTAAAAAACTGGCTTCTTGCGGGAGTTATATCGAGACGGTGCGGGGCGTCGGCTACCGTTTCAAGGACTAATTGATGCTGAAGAGAAGCTTGCTATGGCAGCTCTATCCGGCGTATCTTTTAATCACGGTTGCCGCGCTGTTCGTTATCACTCTCTACTTGTCGCGATTGTTGCCCGAATTCTACTACGACCAGGTTGCCGATGACCTTCAGGCGCGTGCGTACCTGATAGAAGAGCAAATTCTTCCCAACCTCAAGGCCAATGACTTCCAGAGTCTGGACGATGCCGCGAAGCAACTGGGGGCAAGCAGCTCGACACGTATTACGATCATCCTCCTTGATGGCCGGGTCATTGCAGATTCGGACGAGAGTCCGGCGAGAATGGAGAATCATGGGGGGCGCCCGGAGTTCAGGGAGGCTCTCAGAAAAGGGATCGGCAGGTCTCTGCGCTTCAGCAGCACTCTGGGCAAAAGCATGATGTACCTGGCCCTGCCCATTGAGGAGCAAGGGGAGGTCTTGGCCGTCATGCGAACATCCATTCCCGCGACGGCCATCGATGAGAACCTCAGAAATATTTACAATGAGATTGTTCTCAGTGTCGTAATTGTCGCAATCTGCGCTGCGGTAATCAGTTTGGTGATTTCTCGTAAAATAAGCCGGCCGATTGAGCAGATGAAGGAGACCGCTCAGCGATTTGCCTCCGGCGAGCTTGAGCTCAGGGTCCCTGTACCCAGGCAAGCCGAACTGGCGGAACTTGTTCAAGCGCTGAACGAGATGGCCCGGCAACTGCAGGACAGAATCAATACAATTACCCGGCAACGCAATGAAGTCGAGGCGATCCTGTCGAGCATGATTGAAGGGGTTCTCGCGGTTGATGCCGGAGGTCATATCGTGAGTATCAACAGAGCCGCAGCGAGATTTCTCAACACCGATCCGACGGAGGCCAGGGGCCGGACGGTTGAGGAAGCCGTTCACAACACCGATTTTCTGGAATTCATCCAGGACATCCTGAACGAAGAACAGCCCAGCCAGACGGAGGTCGTGTTGTCGGGTCAAAAGGATCGAATTGTCGGGCTCAATGGCGCGACGTTGACGGATAGCAAAGGCGACAAGAGCGGGGCCGTCGTCGTTATCAGTGATATGACTCGAATGCGCCGTTTGGAAGATGTCCGACGTGATTTTGTCGCCAACGTATCGCACGAGCTGCGAACGCCAATCACGTCGATCAAAGGATTTGTGGAGACACTTCTGGAGGGCGCCTTCAAGGAGCCGGAAAAAGCAGAACGGTTTCTTCAAATTATCGCCAAACACTCCGACCGGCTCAATGCGATTGTCGAAGACCTACTGAGCTTGTCCAGTCTGGAAGAGGGCAGTCAAACAAGGAAAATCACCTTTGAGAAGGCTCCAATCCGCCCTGTACTCAATTCCGTCATTGCGATGTCGACGATCAAGGCGGAAGAGAAGGAGATTACCGTTGAGCTGGATTGTGACGAAGGGGTTGAGGCCAAGATCAATATGGTCTTGCTGGAGCAGGCCATCTTCAACCTCGTGGACAACGCAATCAAGTACAGCGAGTCAAAGAGCCAGGTTCGGATCGAGGTTCGCAAAGCAGATGGGACGCTCGCGATTGCGGTCCGTGACAGCGGTTGTGGCGTTGCCAAAGAGCATCAGAATCGGATATTCGAGAGGTTCTATGTCGTGGATAAAAGCCGCAGCCGCAAACTGGGAGGAACCGGATTGGGCCTGGCCATCGTCAAACATATTGCCGAGGTGCATGGCGGATACGTCAACCTCGAAAGCGCACCCGGACGTGGCAGCACGTTTATCGTCCACCTACCCACCGACTAACGACCCGTACCACCCGACTAATGAATTCCTTGCCTTATACGAAGAAGCAGGTACACTTCAATGCGTTGAGATGCCGGAATGATTCCCGACACGACGGAGGCGCTGACCATGCGTTGCATGCGATACGAAAGATTGTTGGCCTTGGGATTGATCCTGTTCAATTCGTCTGCTGCCGCTATGGAAACGCAGGACTTTGGAAAGGCGGGTATCTACTTCGCCCCTTTGGGCCAGTCGATTGCCAATCAGAACCTTAGACGACCCGAGGAGGTTGGCGTACGCCCGGAGATCGTTGCCCGGCTCAAAGTCAAAATGCAAGACCATCGCTGGGCATTGTGGCGTCACGGCTATCTTGTCCATGTCGAGGGTGACTTCAACAAGAACACGGAGGTTGCATCGCTCCGCAAGACCTGGCACGCTCTGACCGTCGGAGCAGCCATCGGACAGGGCAAGATTCCATCAGTTCACCAGAAGATCAACGTCTGGCGCAAGGAACTGACAGGCAAGGACGCCAAAGCCACCTGGTGGCACGTGATAACGCAGACGTCGGGATTCGACTATCCCTACGGCGAACATCCGGCTTACGAGCCGGGACAGATATGGACCTATTCCGACAAAAATCCGAGACATCTGTGCACGGCGCTGGCCCGCGTTTACGGCAAGAAGGATTTCACCGACAACTACGACGACGTGGTGCGCGAGGCGTATTTCGAGGCCATCGACATGCGTGGATGGACGACAAGGGTGAACCAGGACGGGATTCGTTTTCAGCTCGACCTTGAGGACATGGGACGGCTCGGCCTGCTTGTACTGGCTCGCGGCAGATGGCGGGACAAGCAAGTCATCCCGCAATCATTCGTGGAGCAGCTCGAGATCAAGCAGACCCACGGGGCCAAGGTCAACTACAACGGACCCGACGACGGCATCATTGGTCTCGATCCGAAGGAATTCCCGGAGGCCCCCTACGGCTTTATGACCTGGGTCAATACCGACGGCGATTATTATCCGGGCGCCGACAAAGCCTGGGCCTGGGGCGCCGGCGCCGGCGGATCGCGCGTGCTGTGGAACCGCAGGAACGGCATCGTCTTCGCCGGATTCGGCGTCCCCAAGGGCCCCTCCTCAAACGGCATACCTCACATCATCGAATCCTGCATCGACGGCCCCAATCCGCTGATTGAAAATGTCAGAAGTCTCGCTAAGTGGGCGTCAATCGAGATTACATTCACCGGACCCGAATCCCGGGGACGGGGCGAACCGAATCCGTTTGCCGTTTCACTTGACATCATGTTCACCGGCCCAAGCGGCAGACAGTACCGCGTGCCGGGATTTTACGACGGAGACGGACGAGGCGGTCTCGACGGCGACGTCTGGAAGGTCCGCTTTTCAGCCGACGAAACCGGCCACTGGAAATACATTTCTCAGAGCGATGATCGCCGACTTGATGGGCATTCGGGGCAGTTTACAGTTATTGAGTCACCGGAAGATGCGCCGGCATTCTATCGCTGGGGACGACTCGAATATACGGGAACCGCAGAGAACAAACTTCGCTATTTGAAGTTCCGGGATGGCCCCTACTGGCTCAAGGCCGGCTGCGACGATCCCGAGAACTTCCTGGGCGGCTACGGCAACTACAACACAACGGCCAAGCGAAAGGCGGCTATCGATTACCTGGCTGGTCGAGGTATTAACTCGTTTTACATCATGACCCATAACCTCGGCGGCGACGACCGCGATGTCTGGCCCTGGCTGGGTGAGACGCCACGCGAGGCGATGGCCAACGGCGGGCGCGACGCGCGCTTTGACATAGCGAAGCTGGCGCAGTGGCGAGAGCTGCTCGAATATATGCAGACGAAAGGCGTTGTGCCTTATCTGGTTCTCGAAGATGACAGCGCCTGGAAAGGCTACAGACACGGACGTTACTACCGCGAGGTCATCGCCCGCTTTGGGGACCTGCCGGCACTGCTTTTCAACTTTGGCGAAGAACACAACGAGAACTACAAGCTTGCCCAGGCGCTGGAATTTATGCGCGAGCTCGAACAGATCGATCCTTACGATCATCCGCGTGGAATTCACAATGTCAATACCCCCAATGATCGGTACATCGACGCTCCGCAGGTGGATTTTACATCGATCCAGACAGGCGCTCACAGTACGCTTAGCGGCCTCGACAAGGCGCTCGAGCACCATCGAATGACTCTCGACTGGATCGAGCGGTGCCGTCGGCGCGGCAGGCGAACGCTCGTCATCAACTTCGACGAGGGCAGACCCGAGGAGGATCGTCATGCCTGGTGGAGTGCTTACCTGGCGGGCGGCGTTTGGGAAGCTCACGTTCACAAGCCTTATGACCGTCCGATGTCGGCGTGGGAGCCAGTTTGGACCCAACTGGGCGGAGCCAGAGCCTTTATGGAATCGTTGCCGTTCTGGGAGATGGAATCGCACGACGAAGTGATAAAGTCGGGGACGGCATTCTGCCTGGCCAAACCGGGTGAGGTTTATGCGTTGTATCTGCCAAAGGGAGGCACTGTCGCTGTTAGCCTGCCCGCAAATGGCAACTTTGAGGCTGCCTGGTGGGATCCGGCCAACGGTCAAGACGGACGTTTTCAAAACCTCGCACGAGTTACTGGCGGCCTCCGGCGGTTCACCCCTCCGGCTGAAGGAGACTGGGCACTCCGGATCCTCCGCAACGAAAGGTAGAAGAGCATGCCGCGAGTAATCTTGCATCTGAATCAAAGGTACATATGTACGGTTCTGGTCACAGTAAGCGTTGTCCTGGTGTTCTGTCCCATGACCAACGCCGAGACCATGGCGGTCCCGATGCGTGATGGGATCGAGCTGCGAACGGTTATTTCTCTGCCGGGCAACGACTCTTATCCAACGGTGTTGACGCGAGGATATACAGCAGGTGGATTGAGCAATCACGCGGGGCGTTTCAACAAAGCAGGTTACGCCTTCGTCAGCCAACAGTGCCGTGGGAGTGGCGGCAGCGACGGGACCCGGTTCTTTCCCGATGACAAGGACGGATACGACACCATCGAGTGGATCAGCAAACAGCCCTGGTCCGACGGCAACGTGGCGATGTGGGGCGGCTCATACTGGGGCGCAACGCAATGGCGCGCTGCTATCACCCAGCCTCCGAGCCTCAAGGCAATCGTCCCGGGCTATATCGATGCGGATCACTGGAAGTACGGCTACCGCAGCCATGGAGCGATTCACCTGAAAATGACTACGCAAAGCAATCGAGCCATCCCCGGCTCCAAATACTCTCTGGATCAATGGAAGCAAATGCTCTCGTTCGTGCCGTTGATCGATATGGACAAGCAGTTTCTCGGGCATGAAGACAGGCTTTGGAATGACTACATCGCGCACTCGTCGTATGATGCGTACTGGAAGGCGATCGGAATGCGTGATGGCAACAAATACAGCACAATAAAGATCCCCGTCTATTGCGTTGCCGGCTGGCAGGACTATTACGCCGGGGCGGCGTTCGAGAGCTATCAATCGCTGATGAAACTGGGGCTTTCTCCTGATGTCCGCGTGCGGATCGGCGATCACGGTCATTCCGGCGCTCCGGACATCACTGAGACGATTCGCTGGCTCGATTACCATTTAAAGGGGATGGATACGGGAATCAAGGACGAACCACCGATCAAGATCCAGATTCGACACGGCCGGTGGAGAATGGAAAACCACTGGCCGCTCGATGGCACGAAGTTTACCGATTATTACCTCAGCAGCCCCAACGGCTCGAGGTTCGGCATGCTCGACGTACAGCGGCCGGGAGAGGAACAGCCAACACAATACAGTTATGATCCCCGTAATCCGGTCTTGACACTGGGGGCCAACGGCTCACATTTTCCTATTCCCAATCTGCTTGTGGTGGGGCCGACAGATCAACGTGCAAACGAGAACCGACAGGATGTCCTGGTTTACAGCACGCCGGAGCTGGAGGAGGACACCGAAGTGATCGGCCCCGTCGAGGCCCGGCTGTTCGCCGCTTCATCGGCCAGAGACACGGACTTTACAATCAAGCTCATCGACGTTTATCCGGACGGCGGAGCGCTCAACGTAACCGAAGGTATCGTTCGCGCCTGCTTTCGCAACTCCATTTGGGACCAGCCTTCACTCATCGAACCAGGAAAGATCTACGAGTACAGAATCGAACTGCTGCCGATCGCGATCATCTTCAGGAAGGCACACCGCATCCGTATCCACGTCTCGAGCAGCAGTTGGCCCCTCTGGGACCGCAACCAGAACACGGGAAATCCGATCGGAATGGACGCCGAAATGATCGTCGCACAGCAGACGATCTATCACGACACGGGCCACCCTTCTCGCATCATCCTGCCCATCATTGCCGACGATCCTGATGTCGTCCTTGCTGATAACTCCGAGTCTTGGAAAAACGAAAGCGAGCCCCCAAAGGGATTATCACGGCCTGCCCGTGCAATATGGCCGTGACCATCCAATCAAGGTCTGCTTCGATGCCGTCGTGATCGCAAAGAAGTCCATTATCAGAGGTCCCTGTGGATTTCAACAGTCTGGCTGAGGATTTTTCTTGACGGGCAGGCGGGTCATCTGGTATATATAGACGTGTTAATGTCTCAATAAGGAGGACCATTATGTCTCGAAGAACACTTTGCCTATTTTCCCTCATTCTGTTGCTGAGCGTGGCTGGGGTCAGCGTGGGCGAGCTGGTTGCCTACTGGCCACTGGACGAGGGCGCCGGGGGCACGACGCCCGACAAATCCGGCAACGGTCTTGACGGGACTTTAGTTGGGGGGCCCGGCTTTGCGGCTGGGATGTTCGGACCGGCCATTCAGTTCGACAGCAGCAATACCCAGTATGTGGACTGTGGGACGGATCCTGCCTTCGACATCACCGAGCAGCTCACGGTAGCAGCCTGGATCAAGATGGATCACGTGACGGATCGCCAGCCGATAGTCAATAAGGAGGGGGATGGCGTTCGTGGGGTCGGATACAGGGTAGAGGACGACGCCCTTGTCCACGTCCAGCTCTACAAGACCGGGGGAGCCGTAAAGACCGACCTTTACTCGACGGCCAACCTGGAGGCGGCCAGGTGGTACCACCTGGCGTTTACCTATGAGTTCGTGGCCGATGGCTCCTCGATCACGCGGCTATATATCGACGGCGCCGAACACGTGAGCACCGACGCCACGGTCGGGCCTCTGGAGACCAACGCGCAGATTCAGGAGATCGGTCGCTACGTGTGGAGCGGTAGTTACCAGAAATTCTTCAATGGATTGATCGATGAGGTCGTGATCTTCAACCACGTCTCGTCGGCGGGTGAGATCCAGGCGGTGATGAACGGGGTCGGGGGCGGCTTCCCATTGGCCTCCAGCCCTGACCCACGCGATGGTGCGCTCCACGAGGACATCTGGGTGACCCTTTCGTGGAGGGCAGGTGATTCGGCTGTCTCGCATGATGTGTATTTAGGTGACCGCTTCAGCGATGTAGCAGAAGCTACACCCGATTCAGACGTTTTCTGTGGCAATCAGATCGCCACGTTTTACGTGGCGGGCTTTCCAGGATTTGCCTATCCCGAAGGCCTCGTCCCGGGGACAACCTACTACTGGCGAATCGACGAGGTGAACGACGCCGACCCGAACAGCCCGTGGAAAGGCGATATCTGGAGCTTCTCGATTCCACCGAAGACCGCGTACCATCCCGATCCGGCTGAGGGGACCGAGTTCGTGGGCCCGGATAATGTGACCCTGAGCTGGACGCCGGGCTTTGGGGCCAAGTTGCACACGGTTTATCTCGGCGATGACTATGACGAGGTCAGCAACGCCACTGTAGGAGCCCCGGCGGGTACGGCAACTTACACGCCCGGCCCGCTTGAATTGGAGAAGGTCTATTACTGGCGGGTCGATGAGTTCGACGGCCTCGGCACGTACAAAGGCGACATCTGGGGCTTTACAACGCCAGGGGCCGCCGGGACGCCGCAGCCAGCCAATGGCGCTTCCGGCGCGGCGATGACGACGAGCCTGAGCTGGACGCCGGCGGAGAACGCAAACGCACACCAGGTGTACTTCGGCATGGATAAGGAAGCCGTCAAGAATGCTACGACTGCTTCGCCGGAATATAAAGGGAGCAAGGCGCCCGGCAGCGAAAGCCACGATCCCGGCAAACTCGACTGGCATACGACCTACTACTGGCGGGTTGACGCGGTCTACAGCGCGAATACCGTGAAGGGCCTGGTGTGGAGCTTCACGACGGCTGATTTCCTCCTGATCGACGACTTTGAGAGTTATACCGATGATGACGTCGCCGGCGAAGCCATCTGGCAAACGTGGGTTGATGGCTTTGGCGTTGCGGATAATGGCGCGCAGGTCGGCTACCTAATGCCCCCATACGCAGAACCGACGATTGTCCATAGCGGCTTGCAGTCTATGCCGTTGTTGTACACCAACGAGGCCGGCGTAACGAATTCAGAGGCCGTGCTAACGTTGACAACGCCGCGTGACTGGACGGCCGAAGGCGTTGGAGCATTGTCGCTTTGGTTCAGGGGCAGTTCGGCCAACGCGGCTGATCCACTGTATGTGGCGATCTCGAACGCCGCCGGCGCACCGGCTGTAGAAGCCTATGACGATCCGGCGGCCGCAGCGATCAGCGTCTGGACCGAGTGGCGGATGTCGTTGCAGACGTTTGCCGATCACGGGATCAACCTGACCGACGTGGATAGGATCGCGATTGGCCTGGGTACCAAAGCTGGTATGGCAGCCCCCGGTGGGTCAGGGACGTTATACGTTGACGATATCCGGTTGTATCGTCCGTAAAGTGATCTAAAGTGAGCTAAAGTGACTGAAGTGAGCTAAAGTGCAACAGCACCGTCCCAAACTTTAGTCACTTTAGTCACTCTTAAATTTAGGCACTTAACACGTGGGGTCAGGTGTGATAATCGGCTGATTTCTTTCTGAATTAAGGAGGACAACAATGTGTAAAAGATCAACTTTCTTGGTTGCTCTTGTTCTGGTGTTGTATTCGGTCGTGAATACTACAGGCAATTTAGTAGGCCGCTGGGAGTTCGAGGGTGACTTTGGTGACGTCGTGGGAAACAACAACGCCACACCAAATGGCGACACGGCGATTGTCGTTGATCCTGAGAGGGGCCGGGTCGCCGAGTTCGATGGGACCGGCGACTACCTGAGCATTCCCAACTCGCCTTCGCTCAACATCACCGGCGACCAGATCACGCTGACCTCATGGGTCTATTTCGACGATGTCAGCGGAGCCCCTGAGATCGTCCTCGCGAAGATTTTTCAGGATGGTCAGCACACAGCTCCGTATTTCGCCTATAACCTGTGTATATTGAGCGATGGTGTACCGCGTCTGTTCCTGGTGATATCGGGAAGCCAACAGCGTCTGCCTGGCAGTCCGAACTTAGAATCTGGGCGCTGGTATCACATGGCGGGTACGTATGATGGCTCCGAGATGATTCTCTATGTGGACGGCGAGGTCTCTGCCACGATGAATGCCAGCGGCAACATTGACGGATATGATACACCGCTGTTTCTTGGCATCAATGGAGGCCGCACCGAACCGATGGACGGAAGAATTGACGACGTACGTATCTACAACAACGCCCTGGACCAGGTGGACATACAGGCCATCATGCTTCAGGTGGGTGGAGGATATCCGTACGCGATGGGCCCGAGTCCCGAAAACGGTGCGATGCACGAGGATACGTGGGTGACCCTTTCGTGGAGACCGGGCGATTTTGCGGTTTCTCACGACGTGTATTTGGGTGACAATGTCGACAGCGTACAAGAAGCCGCGCCAGATTCAGACGTATTTCGAGGTAATCAGACCTCCGCGTTTTACGTCGCCGGCTTTCCCGGATTTGCATATCCTAACGGCCTCGAACCGGGTACAACGTACTACTGGCGGATCGATGAGGTCAACGATGCCGATCCCAACAGTCCCTGGAAGGGAGAGGTCTGGAGTTTTTCGATTCCCCCCAAGACGGCTTATAACCCGGACCCGGCCGATGGGGTCGAGCTCGCAGACGTGGACAATGTAATCCTGAAGTGGACGCCGGGCTTCGGGGCCAAGTTGCACACGGTGTATCTTGGCGATGACTATAACGAGATCAGCAACGCCACCGTGGGTGTCCCGGCGGGTACGGCCGCCCACAAGCCCGCCCCGCTTGAATTGGAAAAGGTCTATTACTGGCGAGTCGATGAGTTTGACGGCGCGAATACGTATAAGGG
>Ga0209427_10004565_pt1 | contig 15997 bp, 14 predicted proteins | sample DeeMarSWOR136_30_FD_187465 | JGI IMG/M metagenome (GOLD analysis project Ga0209427, IMG submission 187465) | Marine sediment microbial communities from White Oak River estuary, North Carolina - WOR-1-36_30 (SPAdes) (version 2) | ecosystem: Environmental > Aquatic > Marine > Intertidal zone >...
ACTTGATTGTACTTTCTCCAACAGCTACAAGTGATATGAACAACAATTTACTTGTTGGAGAAAAACGATTGGAAAAACAAATTAAATGTTTAGATTATCCATTCTGCTCTCAGAAAGCTGATATGGCACTTTCAAATGTGTTGCTTAGTGAACAATTGGACAAAATGATTTAACTTTAATTTACAAGTGAAAGTCGGAAAATCATAAGAACCAAAAGTGCAAAACGTAGAAAACTTTTAGTTTAGATACCTCAAAAGGGAAAGTTGTGCGAGAGAGAATGATTTGAGCATAGACGGTTTCATCGATTATAAGCGAAGAGAATTCTGCAATGATGTAAAGTGTCCGGTGCAGGTTGAACTGAACAGTCTGACTTCTGGGTCAGAGGAGTATGAGCAGGTCAGAAAGACATGTAGAACTGACTGCAGGTACACCACTTGGCAGTTTCATCATTGGCTCATAGAAAAAGGCTATTTAATCGTAAGACCAAAAGATGAGGGAGGAAAATAAAGATGGATTGGGGAATCCAAAACAGATTAAATAGGCTCATACAGAAAGATGGAAGAGCCCTCTTTCTACCCGTTGACCATGGATACTTTCAGGGTCCAACCCGCAAACTGGAGAAACCCGGAGAAACCATAAAACCGTTAATTCCATACGCAGACGCCATAATGCTAACCCGAGGCGTACTCAGAAACTGCGTAGACCCAGCAATCCCGAAACCCGTAATTCTCCGAGTTTCAGGAGGCAACAGCGTAGTAGGAGAAGACCTATCCAATGAAGGGCAGATAACCTCGATCACAGAGATTCTTCGGCTTAACGCCAGCGCCGTCTCCATGTCAGTTTACATAGGAAGCAAACATGAACATCAAACCTTGATGAACTTCGCACGGCTCGTTGACCAATGCGAAGACTACGGAATACCCGTCATGGCGGTAACAGCTGTAGGCAGAGAACTGGAAAAGCGCACAGCCCGATACTTGGGGCTGTGTTCCAGAATAGCAGCTGAGCTAGGCGCTCGAGTAGTCAAAACATACTACTGTGAAGAGGACTTCGACAAGGTTGTTGAAGGATGTCCCGTGCCCGTGGTAATGGCAGGCGGACCCAAGGTGGATACTGAATTGGAAGTGTTCGAGTTTGTTTATGACGGATTACAGAAGGGATCCATTGGCGTGAACCTTGGCAGAAACATATGGCAACATCCATATCCAGTGGCAATGATACGGGCTATACGAGGAGTAATCCACGAAAACCTCACACCCAAAGAGGCACAACAGCTGTTCGAACAAGTGAAAGCGGGAAAGGCATAGTATATTCCAGATTTTTTGGTGAACCAATGCTTGTAGCTGTCTACCACAACAACAACGACATACGAATCAAGGATATTCCTAAACCAGAAATTGGCTCTGACGAGATACTGCTGAAAGTCATGGCAAGCGGAATATGCGGAACCGACGTGGTAGAATGGTACAGGCTTCCGAAGGCTCCAAGGGTTTTGGGGCATGAAGCCACAGGAATCATAGATGAAGCGGGAGAAAAGGTAACAAAATACAAGGTTGGAGACCGCGTCTTCGTCTCACATCATGTGCCATGCAATAAATGTCGCTACTGCCTAAAAGATTCGCACACAGCCTGCGAAACCCTTCATACAACAAACTACTATCCGGGCGGCTTCTCTCAATACATACGGGTGCCAAAAATAAACGTGGAAACCGGAGTTTACAAGCTGTCACCCAGCATGTCCTATGAAGAAGGAACCTTCATTGAACCCCTAGGATGCGCAGTCCGAGGTCAAAGGCTAGCGAACATCCACAAAGACGAAACCATCCTGATAATTGGGAGCGGAATGGCAGGAATACTTCACATACAATTGGCGAAACTGAAGGGAGTGCAGAAGATTTTTGCGGCTGACATAAACCCTGATCGTCTTGAACTGGCTAAGAAGTTTGGGGCAGATCATGTAATAGATGCCAAGGGAGACTTGCCGCAAGAACTGAAAGAACTTAACGATGGAAGAGTAGCGGATAAGGTAATAGTGTGCACAGGCGCAGAGAAAGCAGCATTAACCGCCTTAGAATGTGTAGACCGTGGAGGAACAATCCTCTTTTTTGCGGTTCCAGACCCCACGACCAAAATTCCGATACCCATAACGCAATTCTGGAGAAACGAAACAACCATACGAACCTCCTATGGCGCAGCGCCAAGGGACCTTGAGGAAGCCCTGCAGATTCTAGCTCAAAAGAAAATCAACGTTGCAGACATGATCACCCACAGATTAAGCCTCCGAGAGATAGCTGCAGGCTTCAGGCTTGTAGCAGAAGCAGGAAAATCATTGAAGATAATAATCGAGCCGAACAGAATGTAGTAATCAGGTCATTTAAGTTTCTAAACCAAAAGAACAGCACGCCTGCAAAATACTCTGCAAAAATATAAATAGACCATAAGGAAACCGAGCATTGGGTGTATTGTAACGCGACGTTTTATCAAAAAGCGATCAAAAAAGACTGGTCTTCCGCCAGGAACCCCAATATACATTGGAAAAAAGAAAGCTGAAAAAGTAAAGATTACATGCATTGATTATTATGCGGACTATTTTCAAGAAAAGGAAGTAGAGAAGATTGATGAAGTTTTTCCATTCAGTGACACGTCCACTGCAACATGGATAAACTTAGATGGCATTCATCAGCTAGACAATATAGAAAAAATTGGAGAACACTTCAAAATACATCCGCTTGTTCTAGAAGACATCATGAACACTGGGCAACGCCCAAAAATGGAGGATTTTAACGACTACCTCTTTATCGTTCTAAAGATGCTTAGCTACGATGAGGAAGAAAACGAAACGAAGACTGAGCAGGTCAGCTTAATTCTCAGCTCAAAGTTTGTTATTTCGTTCCAAGAGAGCGAGGGAGACGTTTTTGACCCCGTCAGAGAACGAATCAGAACCAATCGCGGACGCATCAGAAAGATGGGAGTCGACTATCTTGCCTATTCCCTGATAGACGCCATTGTTGACAACTACTTTATGGTTCTGGAAAAAATTGGAGAAAGAATCGAGAACATAGAAGACGAGATGGTTAAGAATCCGACGCCAGAAGTTTTGCAGACTATTCACCGTTTGAAAAGGGAACTGATTTTTCTGCGCAAGTCCGTCTGGCCTCTAAGAGAAGTTATCAGCAGGCTAGAAAGGTGGGAATCACCCTTAATCGACAAATCCATAGACATTTACCTGAGAGACGTTTACGATCACACAATTCAGGTTATTGACGCTCTAGAAACCTTTCGAGATATGCTTTCTGGAATGCTCGACATTTATCTTTCAAGCGTCAGCAACAGAATGAACGAAGTAATGAAAGTGCTAACGATTATTGCGACAATATTTATTCCATTAACTCTTGTAGCAGGCATCTACGGAATGAACTTCAAGTATATGCCTGAACTCGAGTCGCCTTGGGGCTACCCCATGGTCTACACTATAATGCTCACCGTTAGCGCAGTAATGCTGATTTATTTCAGAAGGAAAAAATGGCTGTAGATCGGTCCATCGACCTCGTTTATATAGCGGTTTCAGATTTTGATCGGTCAGAGAAAAGAGAACATATAGATTAGAAAAGGTTTGATCCAATGAAATAATTGCTGAGTGATTGAATGAAAGAGGGAAAAATTAGATTTAACATCAGTTTTGTTTCTGATGAAGTTCCCAGAAATGCCAAAATTGAAGAGTTGAAAGAATGGAGTGAAAAATTCCAGAAAAACGAACTGACTCCGGAGATTGAAGGAAATTATACAGGCAACTTGAGCTTCAGATCAAAAGAAGGATTCGTAATAACAGGATCTGGGCTGAAAAGCAAAGAAAACCTCAGTAACGATTGTTTTGTTTACGTGAAAAATTACGACAAACAGAGTAACACCGTTTATATTGAAGGAAGGAGGCAGCCCTCCTCAGAAGCGGTAATGCATTCTCTAATCTACAAGACACGTAAAGAAGTGAATGCAGTATTTCATGGACACAATGACGCAATCATAATAAACGCTGAGAAACTGGGATTTCCTGTCACAGAAAGGGAATATGAACCCGGCACAATAGAATTAGCAAAGGAAGTCCTGAAGGTTCTGGGAGACAACAAGCTGATTGTACTAAAAAATCATGGTTTTGTTTCTCTGGGCAGAACCATGAAAGAGGCTGGCGAACTGGCATTAGCTACATTAAAGCGAAGCAAAGAATCAGCAAATTTCAAAGCTTAACATCGTAATTAATTGCGCAGAGACGTTATCGTGTAGAAAGAATTTTTAACGGCAAACATAGTTTAGTGGTTTGTTATCACGAGGTAAACTCTGATGGTTAAGTATGTTTTTGTAACTGGTGGGGTACTCTCCTCTGTTGGTAAAGGAATCGTTACCTCATCAATAGGTAAAATGCTTCAGGCTCGAGGTTTTGAGGTTACAGTCATAAAGGTTGATCCTTACGTTAACGTTGACGCCGGAACCATGAATCCCTACATCCACGGGGAGGTCTTCGTCACAGAGGACGGGGGTGAAACGGACCTCGACCTTGGCGGGTACGAAAGATTTCTGAACATTAACCTGCCAAAAGAAAACAACATAACAACCGGACAGATATATCAAACAGTTATCAACGGGGAACGTCGGGGCGATTTTCTTGGCAGATGTGTCCAGATTATTCCTCACGTCACAAACGAGATTAAACGACGTATCCGCATGGTTGCAGAACAATCAAAGGGCGCCATTGTCCTCACAGAGCTGGGGGGAACAGTCGGAGACATAGAAGGACTACCTTTCCTAGAGGCGATCCGTCAGATGCGCCTAGAAGATGGCTTCGACAATATCCTCTATGTTCACCTTGCCCTTGTTCCCATCTTGGATGTCACGGGTGAAATGAAAACCAAGCCCCTTCAGCACAGTGTCAACGAATTGCGGCGAATAGGTATCCAGCCAGACACCATCGTGGCAAGATGCAGAAAGATGATTGATAAAGAGACCCTTAGGAAAGTAGCGCTCTTTGGCACCATCCCAGAAGAAGCTGTCTTCTGCTCCTATAATGTTCCATCCATCTACAAAGTTCCCCTAATCTTAGATAAACAAGGCATGGGCGATTACATTTGCAGACGATTGGGTCTACCAAAAAAGACTCCCGAGTGGAACGAATGGAAAAAATTTGTAGAATCCTCTGAAAACCCCAAACATGAAGTTAAGGTAGCGTTGATCGGCAAATACGCGGGCTTAGTAGACAGCTACGTCAGCATGAACGAAGCATTCAGACACGCCGGCGCCGCCTGCCAAGCACGAGTTCTAATAAACTACATTGAAGCAGAAAACCTAGAAAATAACCCAGACGGATTGAAGCTTCTTGAGGGGCATGACGGAATCTTTATTCCTTACGGTTTTGGTCCCCGAGGAACCGAAGGAAAAATTAACGGTATTCATTTTGCCCGCGAAAATAACGTGCCCTTTCTGGGCATCTGCTACGGATTCCAGTTAGCAGTTGTCGAATTCGCCCGCAACGTTTGTAGATTGGATGGAGCCAACAGCACTGAAATAAATCCAGACACGCCTCACCCCGTGATCGATCTGATGCCTGAACAGAGGAACGTTAACAATAAAGGAGGCACTATGCGCTTAGGCGCCCATGAAGTCTTAGTGAAGAAAGAGACGATGGCTCACAGGCTTTATGGTGTTGAAAAGATTTTTGAACGTCACCGTCACCGATGGGAAGTCAATCCAGACTACTGGGATGCCTTGGAGAAACATGGAATGATTTTTTCAGGAAACAGCCCCGACGGCAGGAGAAAGGAGATTCTGGAACTCCCTAGCAGATTCTTTTTCTTTGCCTCCCAGTTCCACGGCGAATTCAAAAGCAGACCCACTAAACCAGAACCAGAATATTACGGCTTCATCAAAGCATGCTTAGACAAGAAACTTGGAAAAACAAAACCAGAATTCTAAGAACAGATAATCCTTAATGTGCTCGTAGAATCTAGCCTTGAATATTTTTACTCGATGTTTGTCTTTTCTACAGACTGAAAGTTTAGAGTTTAAATCATGTTCTCCTGATTGAGGGAAATCGGGTAAAAGATAATATGCAGAAACTTCTATTTGCTCCTATTCACGCATGGACGAGGAAGCTGATGGTTACTGAAAAGAAGTTGTCCCTAAAGAGAACAGTTCCTTTTCTGCTGGTAGGCATTTTGATCTTTGTCGCCTACCTCTACTTCTTCGTCGGCATCCCCGAAATCGTCACCATAATCCAGCGCGTCAACCTTTTTTACTACGGCATTGCAGGCGTGGTTCTCTTATTGAACATGCTCACTGACTCTCTGACTTGGCAATATTTTCTCCGCCTCCTCTCGATCAAAGTTTCTCTTCGAAAAACTTTCCTCTATACATGTATAGGAGTCTTTGTTGACCTTTTGGTGCCGGCAGAGTCCATTAGTGGAGACGCCACAAAAGCTTACTTGATGACCAAGAGGTCAGGTGAAAACGCAGGGAAAGTTGTGGCGTCGGTTGTAGGTCACAGAATTTTATCAATGATAATCCCTTTAGGCAGCCTAATTTTTAGTTTCGTTTTGCTTTACGTTCGTAAAATTAACGTTCCCGTTGTTGTCTCAGGTCTGACTTTACTCATAATTGTTGGCACATTTATTTCGCTTTTTTTCATATTTCTCTTCAGTCTAAAAGAAAAGCTGGCACAGAGATTAATTGACTCTTTGTTGCGTTTTTTGGGCTTTGTTACGAGGGGGCGTCTGAATATTGACAGCATAAAGACGAAGGCAATAAAGGCATTAAGTGCTTTTCATGACTCCATAAATACCTTCCGTAAAAATCCTAAAAGTTTAGTTCCACCAATCCTTTTTTCCCTAACTGGTTGGTTCTTCAGCATACTCTTGTCTTACTTGGTTTTCGTTTCCCTCGGCCAGCAGGTTGACTTTTTAATAATTATGGTTGTTCATTCTATTAGCGTAACCATTCAGTCTATTCCCCTTGGAATACCCGCAGAAGTAGGTGTTATAGATACAGCCATGACTTGGCTCTACGGTCTACTTGCAGTAGAATTTACTGTTGGCGCAGCGGCAACAGTTCTTATACAGATTTTGCGGGTTTGGCTTAGAATTATTATAGGATTTGTAGCGGTTCAAGTGGTTGGAATAAAAAATCTGGCAGAAGATTTACGGCAAGACCTCTTCTGAAGCTAACGCTGATAAGCCCCCACGAAAACAGTTTGAGTCAGTTAGGTCTTGACAGGTTTTGCTAGTGCTTTCCAGAGGTGATCGCTGACAGGTCTGACAAGTTCGGTTTTTTCCCCGGTTTTTGTCACCAAGTTTCTTCCCAATGCAGGCTCTGTCACTTCACCTATTGTCGAAGCTTGAACACCGTTTTTTGACAAACTGCTGATTATCTCGTCTGTCTTCTCTTCTTCAGCCACGATGAGAAGCGATCCAGAGCTTATGAGCTGAAGAGGATCAACTTCAAAATGTGCACATATCTTACGCGTCTCTTCGGGAATCAAAATCTCTTTCTCGTAAATTTGGAAGCCGACGTTTGCGGCGTCAGCTAGTTCATGCAATCCCCCCGCCACTCCGCCCTCAGTAGGATCATGCATAGCTGAGACTCCTCCGATTCTGAAGGCTGTAATAGCGTCTTTTACTACACTGATTTTTTCGAAGAAATTCTCCGCTTTTTTCACAAAATTTTCGTCGAAAACTTCTAGAAGCTCTATTTTTCTATCTGAAGCCAGTATGGCTGTTCCCTCTATTCCTGTCCCCTTTGTCAGTATGATGCGGTCTCCTATTTTTGCTCCGCTGGAACTCACATACTTTCCGTCCTCAGCAACACCTATGGCGCATCCGCTTACTATGGGATGGTCTATGCCCGGAGTGATTTCGCAGTGCCCCCCTATGATAGCAACGTTCAGTTGACGTGCAGCTTTGTCCATCTGCGTGCAAATCTTCTCTATGAGTTCTGTTGTCGAAGTTCTGGGTAACAGTATGATGGAGTTGAACCAGCGGGGTTGAACTCCGCGGGTTGCAACATCGTTTGCGCTCACATGGACGGCTAACCAACCCAGCCATTCTTCGGCTCCAGTTATCGGATCTGAAGATACTGCTAAGACCTCGTTTCCAGCTTGGACTATGGCTGCGTCTTCGCCTATGGAGGGACTGAGAACAACATCTTCTCTTTTGGCTCCCAAATTTTGGAAAACTATCTCCTGCAAAACTTCGGTTGGAACTTTACCCGGCAAGAAACTCATACTACATTCCCGCCCATTCTATAATTCAAAGGGCTTTAAAAAGGGATTAACATCAGCAAGAAATTGGGGAGCATTCTGTTGCATATGTAGTGGTAGCCCGGGGGAGATTCGAACTCCCGTCGGCGGGTCCAAAGCCCGCCATGATTGTCCACTACACCACCGGGCTAAACGGGTTCTCCAAGCTACGTTCTCTGGTATAATTTTTCTTTAATATTAACCTTAACTCTCAACACACAATTCTCTGAAAAGACATCTGACCAAAATTTCACGCTTGTTCTCGCTCATCCATCAGAGGGTGAACCCTATTACACATTGATTTACGGATTTGAAAAATATTGCGAAAGAAAAGGAGTATATTTGAGGTTTGTGGGAGCTGGGGATGCCAGGTTATTCTGTTTCGCTTTTTTCTTCTTCTCCAATTACTTCTGCTTCTGCGAATCGTCTACTGATGTTAGTTATTTTGATTCGCACCTTGTCTCCGGGTGAGGCTTTTGGGACGAAAATCACTAGCCCTTCGATTCTTGTTATTCCTTCTCCTCTGCGGCTTGTCTCTTGAATTTCTACATCGTATTCTTTTCCGATCTCAACTGGCTTTGGAGGAAGTCTTCGATCAAATCCTCTTCGTTCGTACCTCATTTCTTTCCCCGCTTATTTGCCATAAAAAAAATTTACAGGACTGTTAGTGTTCCATATTTTCCTGAATTAAGCTGAAGCTCTCCTCTGAAGGATTTGATGTATCCATTCTCGATTTTTACTCTGTCGTCGACATTGACTTGGTCAACCTGTTCGTTCCACAGAGTTAACGTTATGGTGCCTGTTTCGTCTTCTATTGTAGCATCGGCAACTCTGTAAGTTTCGTTAGTGTATCTTGAACTAACTTCGCGGGTTTCTGATTTTTGGATAACCTTTGCTTCAATGTCTATTTTTCGCATTCCATCTCTCAATTCATTAATTTTCAAATCTTTCTTCCTCCTGTTTTATCCAATGCCGCCAAAATGAACAGCCCGTCATATAACGACTTTACGCTTGCTCCTTCTTGTTGGCGAAATGAAGGAGATTAATGTTGAATATAAGCTTTACCGCCTAGCATTCGAGAGCTTCTGTATGTTTGGACATGTAATTCCGACTACCAAAAAAAGGGTAATTGGTTATTCATTGTGCGCGTCGGGTAAGAGCAGGTTAACAAGTACCCTTTAGAAACCCAAGAATAACCTCAGGAGGAATCGTATGGTGAAGGCGACTGCGGAGATTGTTGCAGCTTTACTCCAAGTCGTTTCTTTCAGGAGACGTACTGCAACGGCGCCGAGAGCGGCTATCCAAACCTCTCCTATTATAGGGATATACACCCATAACTGGTAAGCCAGAAGAGGGCGCCAAGACACGTCGAACAAAGCATTAAAGGCGTCAGAATCCAAGGGTACGTTCAACAGTGGAAGGGTTGAAAGTGGCACCACACTTACGAGAGTGTAAACAACTGTGGCTATGAAACTATATCCGATGATGATGAAGATAACAGTCCAGCGTCCAAGATCTTTATTGAAAAGTTTTGCGACTAGTATCAGAATTCCTGCCCACAAAATCCAATTCATGGCGAAGTTCATCACAACTTGAATGAGAAGAGAGGGCAGCAGCATAGTGAATTCTCCAGTTATGAGGGGGGAACTAAATTTTCTGAAAAATAAGCCATCAATTTTCATTGTCAGGTTCGCCGAGGATGACCAATCCAGTCTGAATTCTATTTCTGTTATGCTTTGCCAGTCAGGAGAATTGTTTGAAGTCCAACCCTGATCTGAACCAATATTTAGGGTTGTGTTCGTCCATTCTCCGTTTGATTTCAAAAGACCGATTATGTCTGATTCAAAGTAGCTGTCTTCGCTACCGGAAAACAATTTCAGGGTTCCTGAACTTGGAGACAACCCCTCTTCATGAGTCCATTTGATCCAGAAGAACAGTTCATTGTAACCTGTTTCCTCCGAACAATTGATGGAGCCTATATCCGTAATCTTCAGCCAGATACTTGTTTCGGTTAGAACTGAAGAGGTAATGCTGTGGTTACCATCAATGTTTCCCATTCGATAATCGGTATCGTCTATTGAAGGTGACCCGTTGGAGACCCAGTTGTGTTGATTTGCTAGTAACTCGGTCCAGTCATCGTTTTCTGGTGTTCTGTTTTCGAGTAGAAGCTTCGAAGCAACAATATATTGTGACACTATCATGGAAGATATGACGAGTACTAAGACTAGGAGGACTCCTTTGAAGTCTGGTTTTTCAATGATTTTTCGAAAAGCGTTAACCGGAGAATATAGAACCTCAAATACTTCCCGAACAACCAACTTTAGAGCATTCTCCACAACAGTCTATTGTCTATCGCTTGCGATTGATTAGCTAAAAGAGTTTCCTAACCTCCTAATAACTGTTAACATCGAATCGCTTAATTGATCAACTGTATGACAACACGGAAGTTTGTGTTAGATTCAACAATAAAAAGGCGGCATTCAGTTGTGCGTGCTTAACCACCTATTAGGAAAAGGTTCATTAAGACCGAGCAAACAAGATAAACAATAAGGGAAGACTGGTCAGTTAATGGCTTTATCAAATGCAACACGCTTTTGCATTACTAGCGAAGGGTTCGCAGAACTTTTTTGTTGTGACTAATTTTGATTAACCGTTTGAAAGCTCTAATTAAACGAATTCGATTGTACATCAAAATCACTGAGATGGGACCAATAGCAAGAAGATACTTCGTGAAAAACGGTTTTGACGGTTCCATGACTATGCTGGGAATAATTGTAGGCGCATGGGTTGTGAATGTTGCACGATCAGAGATAATTGTAACCGCTGGTTTGGGTGCCTGTTTAGCAATGGGAATTTCTGGGTTATTCGGGGCATATATGACCGAAAAGGCTGAAAGAAAAAGAGACCTCAAGAACCTCGAAAACGCAATGATGACGAAACTTGATGATTCCGTGATAACTGACGCTTCATCATTTGTTTCTTTCTATGCAGCTATTGTTGACGGAGGATCACCAATTTTAACTGCACTTATTTCTCTGTCGCCGTTTATTTTTGCGTTATATGGTTTGATAGTAGTTGAAAGCGCCTACCTAGTCTCCCTGATAGTAACATTGGTCACTTTGTTCACGCTTGGGATGTATCTAGGAAAAATTGCCAAAGAAAATGCATTACTTTACGGAATTCAAACATTAGTGGCTGGCGTAATAACAATTGTAATTGCATTGCTGTTAGGAGCTATATAACAGAGTTTGAGGTAACACCCTTCTTTATTTTCCTCTGTTTTTGACCAAAAATTTCACGATGTCTTAACCTGTCTTACATTCTGGCGGATCGATCTTGAGGCGTTCTTACTTCTTCAATGATTCTTTTTCCAGCTGCAACCTCGTCAACAGAGTGGATGGTAGCTCCCAATTCTTCTAGTTTATTTTTGATGCCCTCAAAGTTTAGCGGGTTTCCAGCAATGATGATCTTTGCGTTTTCGACTTGTTGGTCTATCTCGTAAATAATTATGTTTACCCCTTCCACGCCTTCTAGGTGGCTGAGAGCTTCGGAGAGTTCAACAACGCTGGGTTTGTGGGGTTTTAAGACATCCAGGATAAGTCTTCGTATCATCTTAGAACGACGAGCATATAGTCTTAGCGCGTCTATTTAACTATTACTCTAGGCGAGTGAAACAGCAATCATCTTGCCATTCTTATCCAAGAGGATATTTCTTCGATCGTTGGATATTCGTCTTTAGAAGTTTTACCCTGATCAACATAGATTTTAGCGATTTCGCATACTTTTCTGCTAAGCTGAATCAAATCCTGATTCGCCAGTTCTCGTCTTGATTTTATTCCCGCGTCTATAAGTAATTCAGCGTCATTCGCGTCTACTCCTGGAATCATCATCAGCTGAGCCATTGCTTGTAGGTTCTCCGCCATCTCTTGTGACACTCGCGTCTTTTCTCCGATGATTATTGGATCTGTTGTGAGGAATTCGCCAACAGATGTTATTCCAAGACCACGCAATTCTTTTCCCAAAGCTGGTCCTATCCCCTTTATATCCTCAGGATTGTCGAGAGTCTTCAGCTTAGCTTGAATTGGCACCACCATGTTTCCCTCGATTCTTTCGAGCCTAAATTTAATTTCTTCCAGCTCCGCCCGCTGATTCTTCAGAGCTGTGGCACCTTCTTCGCCTAAACGCTTGACTCCAATCATAACTACTTCTTGTTTTTTCAGATCAGCAGACATCTTTTCTCCAGTTTCACCCGCCTTTTTCTCTATCGTGGAAATCAGGTCCAGACGAGTTTTTTTGATCATTTTTCTTTGCTCTGCAAGAAGGGCAAGCGTTTCTTTGTTAGTTTCTTCGAAGTTCGAGTTGACTTCATTGAAGAACTTTCGGTTTACCTTTCTGTCATATTCCATCTGGTCAGCCATCTCGGTTATTGAGGCTTCTTGGGCCTTCCTGAGGGCAGTCAAGTTTCCCCCTACTTTCAGGAACATCTTAACGATTTCAGGATTTGGTGGTTGTTTACGGTATGCAATGATGCAGGTGATGCCTAGAAAGATGAAGGTTGTAGTTACGGATATCAATAAGTATGACTCTACGCTGAGATCGCCGAATATACTGCCTAGGATGTAAGGTCTTACGATGGAACCCGCTCCCACGTTTATCAATAGGATGGCCATAGCAAAAGAACTTAAGATTGCTAGGAAAGTTACGAAGGCAGATAGCCATACAGTTATTCCTCTTTTTACGGCCATTTATGTACACCTCGCTTTTGTCCTAATGCGCTTATCATGAAAAGATTGCTTTCTAGAGTTGTTTCGGAAGTTTTGCCTTGAAAGTGTTATGAAGGCAGAATGTGTATTGAAAATTCAGATGTTTCTTTAGGCTCATTTTTTGGTCCGCATGCCTTTCGATTGTGCATGTTTATTATGTATTAATATTTAATAAACATTATTGTGTAGCAGACGAACAAAAATACAGAACAAACATCTTCGCAACAAACTCTCAAAGAAGGGAAACTTGACTTCAGAGTCCTTGCTTAAGCCTTCTGTAAGTATTGTAATCCACATATTCCAAGTTCTCGTTTTCAATCTGATGACGAACCGTAAACTTCTGCTGCTGCCTCTTCTCCAATATCTGACTGGTTGTCACAAAAGAGTAGGCATCACTTCCAGCCCCAGAGCCGTAACTGACAAGCACTACCCGTTCATCCGGTTTAGCAACATCTAGAACAGCCGCCAAACCGATAGGAGAAGAACCAGAATACACGTTTCCGAACTTGGCAACTTTTAGGCTCGGCTCATATTGCTCCTCCTTGAATCCTAGTTGGCGCGCAACTTTAACGGGAAAACTAGGGTTTGGCTGGTGGGGAACAAAGTAATTTACATCATCAACTTTGAGGTTCAGTTGCTCCATGAGTGTCCTGCAAGCTTTTAGGATGTGTTTGAAGTAAGCAGGTTCTCCGGTGAATCTGCCTCCATGTCTGGGGTATGCTTCTAGGTCTCTTCTCCAAAAGTCCGGCGTATCTGAGGTGCAGGAGTACCATCCTTCAATTTCAGCTATAACGTCGTGCATGCCGAAGATGAAGGCGGAGCCGCCAAAACCCACGAAACGATCCAGTTCTCCTCCAAGTTCGTTTCTGGGGGCAGCTTGAGAGTTGTCCGCTCCTATAACCATAACGTAGTCTGTGTTAGTTATTGGATAATACACTAAAGACGCAGCATCCTTGAACATGCTCGTAGCTGCTTTGCACGCAAACTCGGTGTCGATGGCGTCCACACTTTGTACACCATCAGCTTTTTCCTCTTTGCCCAGCTTCAGAACTTGGGCTACTTTGGAGGCGATGGGGTTAACAGCGTATGGGTTTGATTCTGAGCCAACGTAAACCTTACCGATGAAGGACTTGTCTACTCCAGAATGAATTAAAGACATTTTTCCAGCCTCTACTGCTGCGGTGACAGCGTCTTCGTCGATGAAAGGTACAGACCTTTCCATATTTTCCTCTTTGATTCGAAATTTTGAGGTGTAGACCCCGTATCCAACGATTCCAGGGGTCTCATATTCTTTCTGTGGTTTCTTAATCTCGTATTTTTGGTAGGGGTAGTAGCCATCCGCAACGGTGAAGGCAAGGGAGACAGTTGGAATGATGTCGCTTTCTCCTACGGCGTATCTTCTTCGAAATCTTGGAACAACGTTTTTGCCCTCAAAACAGGAGAGATCCACTTCTTCGTCACTAAACAGAAGATCTGTTAGTCTTCCTGGAACCCTAGTTTTTCCATCGTGGAATGAAACAACGCCGTAAACGTATGAATCCAACTTGACGAACTTGTTAGTGGGTTGATTAACTAGAGTGGAGACTTCCAAGTTACCCTTTTCATAGAAGAAGTCTATGTCTTTCATCTTTCCGAAGCTCTTTCTTCCACAGCTACCACAGTAATTTTTGCCTCTGAAGTATTCTTTTCCGCAGAGAGTACATTGACTACCTCTTAGTCTATCCCCTATGTAGGAGACTCTCCTTTCAATAGGTTCGCTGCTCATCCTTAACTCCTCCCCAAAATGTGTATGTATGCTTTTGTGCCGAAACCCTCCAACTCTGAGACACAACCCAGTCTAGGCGGGTCTCCTTTCACTTCCACCTGTCGGCTCCCAGCTTCTCCACTGAGCTGCTTAACAACCTCAAAGATTTGCGCTCCTCCTGTGGCTCCCATAGGATTCCCATCAGCCTTGAGGCCTCCATTCAAGTTTACGAAGAGCTTTCTTCCCTCGATTTCGTAGAAGCCACAAGATTCTTCGCAGCTGTCGTAGATGTCAAGCCAAGCTTTTCCTCTCTTGGAGAAGCCCAAGTCTTCTAGAGACATCATCTCCAAGAGCGTTGATTGATCATAGAACTCGGCTACCTGAATGTCATCTACGTTAATTTTAGCCTGTTTGAGAGCTACATGCATAGCTAAAGTGCTGGCTATGAATCCGGTTCTGTCCTCTCGTGAGGGAAAGGTGATGTAGTCAGTGGCTGAGGAAGAACCCAAGACCTGAACAGGAATATCTGAACAGCGTTTGGCTGCTTCTGGACTTGCAAGAATCAAGGCTGAGGCTCCGTCAGAGATGGGAGCAAAGTCAAAGAGCCCCAAGGGCTTGCAAGCTTTAGTTCGTGCCTTCAGGACCTTGTCCACTGTTATGGCACTCGTAAATTGGGCGTTGGGGTTCTTTATGGCATTTTGGTGGTTTTTGACGGATATCTTAGCCAGAGCCAAGTAGAGTTTTTCTAGTTGCTCTCCTGAGATTCCATATTTCTTGATGTAGCCTCTGAGAAGAAGTTCGTGATTTGCTTCGGGTGTGCATCCCGCGTAATAACTCCACGGGTCCTCTAGGAGCATGAGGTCGTCTCTGATCTTGTCCCAGCGGTCAGTCATTTTCTCCATCCCGCCCACTAGTACGAGGTCATATTTTCCTGATTGAACTCCGTGGCAGGCATTGAGAAGGGCAGAACTGAAGGACCTCGTTTTTTCCATGGGAATATGAAGTTCCAGAAGCTCAGAAAAGAAGCCCTCTTCTAACCCGATCTTGTTTGTGACCTGAAGGAAATAGTCTGAAAGGTAGCAGGCATCCAAATCTTTTCGTGTTATGCCTGCAGAATCCAGCGCCTGAAGTCCAGCCTCCTCTATTAGAGATTCTGGATCTCTCTCGTAATGCTCTCCAAACTTTGTCCTGCCAACTCCTATGATAGCAGGG
>Ga0209427_10004566_pt1 | contig 15997 bp, 18 predicted proteins | sample DeeMarSWOR136_30_FD_187465 | JGI IMG/M metagenome (GOLD analysis project Ga0209427, IMG submission 187465) | Marine sediment microbial communities from White Oak River estuary, North Carolina - WOR-1-36_30 (SPAdes) (version 2) | ecosystem: Environmental > Aquatic > Marine > Intertidal zone >...
ATGGGATTACTTGAAATGAGTACATTCTTACATCAGAACCAGAGAGTCTCTTTTTGCATGCCTGTCAATGGAAATACACACGAATATTGCATTGGAAATGAAGATGATCTACTCATAGGGTCAACCCTCTTTGAATCGGTACGAGAGACAATTCCCCCGTGAAGATATAACACTACCCCATCAGCCCATCAGTATCTTTTGCTTTCTCTAATCGCTCATAGAGTTCGCCAGTCAAATAGTTGAATGTCTCTGCATCTGCTGGTCCATAGGGGTTAGCCACTGCCACCACTGTAGGGTGCAGCTCCACGCCCAGTTCATCAGCAGCATCTATAAACCCTCCAATAAACCAGTTACTTCCTTTAGAATCCAAGATAATGTCTCGGCCAAACCCTAAATAGCCATTCTTGAAATGGTCCAACGTTGTCATACGCGGGCAGAACGTATTGGATTCAAGACCGATACCACCGAGTGCGAACTTCATGAGCCTCCTTGTATGCACCCCATTTAAACCTGGTTGGGGTGAAGCTGCCATCCTTAGTCCTCCTTGTTACACGTGTAACAAAGTTGAGATAAACACCTGACAATTGTTCCCATCTAATTCCATGAAAGTCTATCGGTTCTCAACTCTTTGAGTTCTTCACAAATTTATGGAAATTATATGGAATGCATCAAGAGTATTCATGTACTCTTTCACGGCTCAAAAGTAGGATTCCCAAGAATATCACAAAAAGGACAGCACAGACAATTCCTGCTGCCAGAAAAACCTCAGTAATACCTGATACCAACACTACAGGAAAGAAGACTAAAGGAGCCAGAAACTGCCCAATAAACCCGAATATTCGCATACGCACATTAATTTTATCACCATCAACTGCAGCATTTGCCCACCTTCCGATAACAGGAGTAGACAACCCTTGACCAATACCAAACAGTATCAATATACCCGCAATGACAACCCCAGTATTCATGGGAGTTGCAGCAAATCCTACTGCCCACAACCCCAAGGTGAAAAGAATAACCATCTCGTGTGATAGGAATGTGATTTTTCCATATAATAACTCCCCGAATACTCTTGAAATCATGATAATGATGATAAAGAAACTGATGAAAAACGGGAATGAAATACCAATTTTCTCCAGTATCTGAGGAACAAAAACCAAAATAGTAAACAGGAGACTATTTTCCAAAAGGGTGAATCCGCAAATGATAACGGATTTATCATTGCGTTTGTGTACAGAATCTTTTGGCTCACCTTCACCTTTATGTTCAATTGCGATTTCAGGCAGTAATTTAAGCAAAAAAAGACCCAGTGGAATAGTCAGCAAATAAACAGCAAAAGGTAAATGCCAGGAAAATACGCCCAAAAATCCTCCGACTATGGGCCAGTTAATACTTCCAAACCCTGTAGAGGCTCCCCGCAATCCCATGAGGGCTTTTCTTTCTTCTTGTGTGTACATATTTAGAATTGCTGTTACAGAGGTCATAACTGCTACAAAACTCATTCCAAGGATAGCCCTGCTCACAAGTAGTAGTTCAAAAGATGTAATGAATAATCCAGAACCCCCTGCCACCCCGTAAAGGAGCAATCCCGCCACCAACAGTTTTTTGGGTCCTTTGATACTGACAAGATTCCTAAACACTGGATAAGAAAGGGCAGCAAATAATGCGTGTGTGGTTATGATGAATCCTGCAGAAGCTGGGTCCACATCAAATGCATCTCTCATCACATTGATGACAGGAACAATGATTGAACCAGTCATAACTGTCAACTTGGCAGAAGTTATTAAAACCCACAAAGCGGAATTACTGAGCTTCATGGCTGTCCATAGACAGGTTGGTTAAAAACCTTTTTCAAGAGATACTGTTAAATTCAAGAACCACAATAACGTGTTACACGTGTAACAACATTAAACTACTCATCATTGTGGAGTTGAGTGTACAGTTCAAACGGGTATACATGTGAAAAAGTCATGTAACAAATTGACAATCATGAACCCTGTTCATTCTCTAGTTTTTCTTTGATCTTTTCTTTGTATACATGATACGGATACTCTATTGTCTGCGTTTCAAAATCAAAATACTTCAATTCAGGAGGGCGTAAAAGTGTGTACTCACTGGGAAAAAGAGAGCGAATCTGGTAAATTCCTTTTTCTTTTATTTCATCTATTGAGTCCAGCTTATACATTAAATTGGTCAAAAATGAAGAATGAGAAACGAACTCCACCAGTGTCAGGTCCTCACAAATGGTGTATTCCTTGTATACTCGTGCCCCCTTGGCAAAGTTGCATGCCATTCTCTGGGTTAATCTTGAATCTTCAGATTTTAGCGCCAAAATGAAATGGACACATTGGCGGTATGGAAATGGGAATATAACGTATTCTTTTCTGATGAATTTATTCTTGACCATTTTTTCACGAGAATACTTTATTTGTTCGTACGTCCAGGTTCTGCCCAATTTCTTTTCTGCTTTCAATATTTCAATGAGTCTTGCACTTCTGTATTCTTCCATTAAATAGGGAAAGATGTGAATATCACACGTATTCCAGTCAGTATCGTGCTGCCCGTACGATGCATCAGGAACATTACAAGGGGTTACCAGGTTATCCAGTGAGGGGTTAAAATCTCCAAAGAGGTTAGAGTTTTCCATAACCTTGTTGTGACTGGAGATGTGGATAATGCAGTCTGCAATAATGGTTGAATCCTTGAGCAACTGTAAAAGAGATTTCGTTTCTGCATCATTTGTGGAAACAAATTCCACATATAACAGCTTTTTGTGAGCAGATAACACAGGGAAGGTCCAGCAAAGGGGTTCAATCAATGTCAGATATGAAATCACTGTATCTAACCTCAACTCAGTTTCCAACGTGCAAAATACACGATTGAAAGAATTCTTACATAATTTGCCCCAATCAGGATAGTATGTGGGTCCAACGAGAATGTTCTGTTCCTTGAATTGTTCAAGCTTACGTGAGATAGAACTCATCCGTTTGTACCTGGTGCGATCCACAAGTTCTTTCAGAGATATATTTGGGAATTTTCCTAATACATTCAATAACTCCTTTTCTCTGTCTGTTATTTCGTGGATCTTCACCATGCCACATTTTGGTTTTCACAATTTTATAAATCTTACTCAATAAGGGTTATCATGAAATATGGAGAATTTCTAAAACTTTGTAAGATTCTGAATTTCACGTAAAAAGATTTGATAAAGAAGGGGTTGAACCTTCCTGAGTTCATAAATTATCCTTTTGTTGATTGAATACAAAGTATAGATAAATTCGCTGAATGTTACACGTGTAACAAACAAAACCCATAGATTTGAAAGCCCCAGAGAGAATGATAGTGATTACAAGTTTTGAGTGAAATATAGGTGCCAGTATCAGTGAGAAACCTCTGTGGAGGGCATGTCGCAGGGCAGGTATCAAGAGAGGTATACCAACGTATTGATGTCTCTGCACAGGTAGAATCAACGCATGTGGATTTGCTTTTTAACAGCCTCAAAAAAAAGAAAAAAAAGAGTAAGTTAACAATTCAAGCACGTGAATGGGCAGGTTGCTTTACATGTACTCGCACAGGTATAGGTACAGGTATCACAAGTATCGCATGTGTTCTGTGTTTCACAATGGAAGCACGTATCGCACGTTAAGCATGTGTCGCATGTTTTGCATGTCCACTCGTGAGTATTTGGTTCGCACGTCCACACACCTGTATCAAGGAGTGCTGCACTGCTGCAGTATCCTGAGACTTCATGGTTCAGTGTGTACCCGTTTTCAGCAGTGTAGGTAAATCCATTCATTTCAGTAGGCAAAAAGTTCATTTCACTGCTTGCCTGTTCCATTCTCAGAGTATACAGGGGTGTATCTGCCAGCAGCGAACTGGCAGTGGCCAAAACTACCACACAGGCTACAGCAACCACACTCATCACTGCAAGGAATACCTTCTTTTTATTCGTCGTATCACCTCCGTTTTTTGTGAACAGCCAAGGGCATGGTGACAGCTCTTCCCTCGAGATCTCAACCCCAATCCCTTCCCTCAGTGTCACCCTCGACTATCTATTTCGTTTTCAGTCGTATCGACCATTTCTTTTGATATTATCATATACCAAAATAAATACTTTTTGGTTTGAAAAATGAAAAATTTGGGGAATTGCCAATAGTGTTGTTTTGCGTTTCGATCTTCACTCTTTTATACATTTCACTCAAAAGGGGGAAGTCAAGGTTCAGGGGATAGTTATGACTGATATCTTATGTTGTGGATTTTTCTAGCACTCTATAACCTTGGGACATTATTTACGATGTTACACGTGTAACAAGAATTGACACCCACAGATTTGACAACCCATCAGTTGCAGCTGTTCCCAAAGCACAACATTTATGAAGAGTTACTCTAGAGTGAAGCCAGTCCATGTACCAATATACCTGTGTACTACAACCGAGTATTGGTTAAATAAAAGTGAGGTGACAAAATGGGAACGTTCTTTGAGGATGTGAAAGTTGGTGAGAAATACACCTCTTCTGGGAGAACAATAACAGAGACTGATATTGTCCAGTTCGCTGGGTTGAGTGGAGATTACAACCCATTACACGTAGACAAAGAATATGCTCGAAAATCCATGTTTAAACAGCGAATTGCCCACGGTGCACTAACTTTTTCAGTGATGACTGGCTTATGGGATTCATTAGGATTTCTGAGAAAAACAGTTATTGCCTTTTACGGTGTGGATAAGATGCGGTTTGTCAATCCCGTCTACATTGGAGATACTATTCATCTGGAACTTGAAATTGTTGAAAAAAAAGACAGGGAAAAAGACGGTCTCATCGTGATTCTGAACAGGCTTCTTAATCAAAAAGAAGAAGAAGTCATGGTGTGTGAGGCTGTACTGCTGGTGAAAAAGAGAGAAGTGTAACCACCATTTCTGGAACGTATTGTGGCTATTCAATGATATTAAGGTCATTCAATGGTTATATATAGCACCAATAATCTGTTACACGTGTAACAAAACTGAGAAACACCAACGTTTAATAACCCGGTAATCTTTATAGATTTTGAGAGATAGTCACAGATCATTCCTTTTTTACAGGAAACATTCGTGCTTTGTCGTGGCATACAGGACATTCCAGGTGTTTCCACTCGTACCATTTTCCTTCTTTTTTGGTAACACCATGGGGTGCAAACACATTCTTGAAAGAAGAGATTGTAAATTCCTGTCCGCATTTAGGGCACTTGTACGTGGCAGGTTTTTCCTCACGAGCAACAATAACAATCACCACAACTATGCTTGCAACAACAAGAATGACAAATCCATACCAGTAGTATGGAAGTAGGACAAATGCTCCTATGGTAATAATCACCACAAGCACCACAATGAGCAGCAGAGATCTTTTCCATTCCTTTTTTGTTATTTCTTGGTGTTCAGCCATGAAGATTCCTCCTTAGTTAACAGTGGTAATATCTATATAAAGGTTGCTGAACCTATGGTATTCCTTGTGCAAAATGTTTTTGGCTGCGCAGGCAAAATGATTTTCCATCTATGGCTCTGGATACTGCTAAAATGCCGTCTAAGTGGTCATACTCGTGCTGGAGGAGTTCAGACAGATCGTCGTGGTATTCTGCAGTATGGTGTTCCCAGTTCAGATCACAATAGGTTACCCTGCATGTTTGGTGCCGTTTCACTTTAACCAATAAGTCGGGAAAACTCATGCAGTCGTCCCAGAGCTCTATCATTTCATCACCTATGAATTCAAGACGAGGATTGATGAACACCACAGGTTCAGTAATGTACATATAGATTAACCGTTTCATCACACCAATTTGAGGAGCAGCAATAGCTCTTCCAGCTCCATACGTTTGTTTGAAATCCATTAATGTATCATGTAAATCCTGGACAACAGGGTTCATTGTCTCGAGTTCTTCTTTTTTAACCTTTGTTGATACTCTGTATAGTGCTGGGTTTCCGAGGAGGAGTATTTCTTTAACTGGCATTTTATCACTTCCAATTTAAGATGATGACTGCATGTGTATGTCACTTGGTTGTACAGGCACTTTCCTGCGTTATTTTTTATTGCTTTAATAACTTTCTCTTTCCTCACTGTAATTGTTTTTATATATCTGTGGTTCTCATATAATGCAGACATGGAAAAGGGAGGACATTGGATTTGTTCTTTATGAAGGGTAGTCAGGTTAATGCTTTCATAACCATCTCTTCATATCTTTCCCTGCAGAATCTTTACATTTTCTAGGGCTGCCTAAGCCTGAAAGAGAAGGCAGAAGGTTACCAAGGGTTGGATGCTACATTTTTTATCTCTTCAAATATCAAAAATCATAAATATAATTGATAAAAGATAATAAATTGTTACACGTGTAACAAAGATGAGAGAACCACTAACGATTGGGCAACCCCAGAAGACACAAGACCAAAAGCTTTATATTTATCATCATAAGGTATTATATGGAGGAAAAATTTATATCCGGAGGGGTGTTGTAATGCCCCTGATTGCCATCAATTTTAAGGCCTATCCTCAGTCCATGGGTGAATTAGGTCTTAAATTAGCGAAATTTTGTGAAACTGTTGCAGAGGAGACAGGTGTTACCTTTATTGTGTGCCCTCAGCAGACAGATCTGAAGTTTGTTGCAAGCCAGGTTTCTATCCCCGTGTATTGCCAACATATAGATGCCGTTGAACCAGGTAGTTGTACTGGACACGTGGTGGCGGAGGCAGTGAAAGCTTCTGGTGCTGAAGGAACGTTGATCAACCACTCAGAGCGCAGGTTGCGTGTCTTTGATATTGACTGGTTAGTAAAGAGGTGTCAGAGTCTTGATTTGGACACTATTGTGTGCACCAACAATGTGGATGTTTCAAAAGCTTCTGCAGCTCTACACCCCACGTATGTGGCTGTGGAACCTCCTGAGTTGATTGGTGGTGACATATCGGTGACTACTGCAAATCCAGAAGTGGTGTCAGGAACAGCAAAGGAGATCAAAAGAATAGCACCAGATGTGAAGGTTCTGTGTGGTGCGGGCGTCAAAACGGGGGAAGACGTGAGAGTTGCTGTAGAGCTGGGGACAGAAGGTGTTTTACTAGCTTCAGGCGTGGTAAAAGCAACGAACCCGAAAGAAACTTTATATGAATTGGTTAAGGAGGTGTAAAGTTGAGAATTGGAATTAATGGGTTTGGTCGAATTGGCAGAATTTTTTACCGGGCAGCTTTTGGGCACCCAGACATAGAGATTGTGGCAGTAAATGATATTACCACTGCCAAGACATTGGGTCATTTATTAAAGTATGACTCTGTTCACGGTATCTGGGATGGTGTGGAATCGGGAGAAGACTGGATTTCTGTGAAGGGAAAGAAATTTGATGTTCTCTCTGAAAGAGATCCTGCAAATTTACCGTGGTCAGAATACGATGTGGACTGTGTGGTTGAGTCTACAGGATTGTTCCGGGACAGGGAGAATGCATCCAAGCATCTGAAGGCGGGAGCTCGAAAAGTAGTGATATCTGCTCCAGCCCAGAACCCAGATGTCACAATAGTCATGGGAGTCAACCATAACCACTACAAGCCAGAACACAAAATTATTTCGAACGCTTCCTGTACCACCAACTGTCTGGCTCCCGTGGCAAAGGTATTGAACGATGCATTTAAGATTGTACGCGGGCACATGACAACAGTCCATGCGTATACGACTGATCAGCGATTGCTGGATTTGCAGCACAAAGACCTGAGGAGAGCACGGGCTGCAGCCATGTCTATCATACCTACCACCACCGGTGCAACCAAAGCTATTGGTGTGGTTCTCCCCGAATTGGAGGGAAAGCTCAGCGGTATGGCTATGAGAGTGCCGGTCTACGATGGATCTATTGTGGATCTGGTGGTGGAGTTGGAGAAGGGTACCACTGCTGAAGAGGTGAACCACGCATTTAAGGATGCAGCAGACGGAGATTTGAAGGGCATCCTTCAGTATACTGAGGAACCGTTAGTATCAGTAGATATTGTGCACAATCCCCACTCTGCCATTGTGGATGGGTTGCTGACAGCTGTCAATGGGCAGTTAGTCAAGGTTTTAGCCTGGTATGACAACGAATGGGGATACTCCATGCGGTTGGTAGACCTTTTGGAGATGATGGCTCACGCTGGCTAGTTATATAACCTCTATGATCTCTCCTTTTCTCTTTTGAGTATCAAATATAGCAACAGTGCACCGGCTTGAGAGGTAACCGCAGCATTCTCCAGGGTTGATCATTGTAGGGTTCCCTTCTTTAATTTCTGGTGCATGGGTGTGACCGGTAACCACTACATGGTAGAGGTGGCTGTTCACCAAAAGCTCCAGCAGCGAAGGGATGTGACCGTGTGTTACTGCAATGTCAACGTTATCCAGATGAACTTCACAGAAGTACTCCTGAATGGTGGCTTTGATGTCATTACATTTTGTGAGTAACCCTTTTTTTTCTCCGTCGTTGTTTCCAAAGGTTCCGTACATGTGGAAATCTTTGAACAGAGGTATGACAAAAGGGGATATAAAATCCCCTGCATGGAGCACAGTGGTGATGTCTTTTTCTTTGAAGAGAGAGAGTGCTTTTTCAACTACTCTCAGTCTGTCATGGGTATCTGCAATAATTCCTATGAGCATGTTATTACAAAAAGGGTGAAGTAAAAAAATGTTGTGAAAGAAAAGCGTGAACTTTTGCATGTGATCACTTTCCTACTATATAAGAGACTAAGAATTATACTAGAGACTAAGAATCCATGGAGCGGAGAGTAAGGGTGTTATTTAAGCGCCAAAAATCCGAAAGCTCTTGCACTACGCTCTGAGATTTTTTTTTCGGTTTTTGTAACTTCGAAAATTTTCAGACGATTCTCATTTTTTCCATAAAATATAGAAATTTTACAAAAAAGTGCAGAAGAAATAGTTAAAATTATTGCAGTTCCTTCAACAGGGTATACAACTGCATGGTGGTACCACAAAGCTTTTAAAGGGGATGAGAGCAGTTTGAAATGGAGGAAAAGGATGAGAGACAAGGTACTGTGTAAAGGGAAGGCTGTGCCAAAGGCAGCCGCTGAAAAGGAAGTGTTCTTTTTATTTGAGAAGGGTTATTTAGTAGGATTGATGAGTTCTCTTGCCTTTTTTGTACCTGACTCAGTACCAGTCTCGGTTAGGGAAGGTGAGAAGATGGGTATAGATGAGGTTGTGAGCTTTTTTGATCTTAATGCGGCGTGGAGAGATCAAAAAGCTAAAGGATTTCTAGAAACGAGCTCGAAAAGGGAGCTGGATACGATACTTGCGACAGAATCTCTGTTCAAAGGGACTGTTGTAGACTTTGGTTTGAGTTCGCATTCCGGAGGTGGAAGCTATGCAAACGGCAGTTTTACAATCAACTAGATCTCTGAACTATCCAAATGAAGGGAAAATGAATGGCGTTGCCTATGACACTGCATGGGTTGCGCGGGTGAAAGATCAGCAAGGGGATCCTTTATTCCCAGAATGCATCAAGTGGCTCGTGGAGAACCAGTATCCTGATGGAAGCTGGGGAAGTTCTGTGAGACATGTGCAGGACCATATTCTTTCCACTCTGGTGGCAATAATTGCCTTATCAGAGATGGATAAAAAGAAATTTGAAGACAGAATACACCGCGGTGAGTCATATATTTGGGACCATATTGATGAGCTGGGAAATGAGGATCGCAGGTTGGCGGGAATTGAACTGATATTCCCTACACTGATGAAGGAGGCTGAAGCCATAGGCTTGAATCTCCCGTACCACAAAAGAAAATACGAAGAAGAGAGGAGAATAAAATTGGAAAAGATAGACAGATCACTGTGGTACTGTAAATCTACGACCTTGCCTTACTCCCTTGAGTTCTTGGGAGATGAGCTTGACACTGAAAAAGCTGCAGGGCTCCTTTCTGAAAATGGCTCTGTTTTTAACTCACCTTCTACCACTGCATACGTTCTCCAGCATACAGGAATACCAGAGGCTTACACCTATTTGCTGAGAACCCTCATGCACACAGGAGATGGCTCAATCATGACTGTGCACCCTTTTGAGATCTTTGAGGGCAGCTGGATAATATACAACTACATGATTGGCGGAATAGATGTATGTGATATATATGGGAAGTATTACGCGTTTTTTCTGCACTGTATGTCTCCAAGGGGTGTAGGCGCTTCTATGTATTTTCCGCTTCCAGATGCTGATGACACTGCTTTGGTAGCGAAGGTTTTGGCTCACAATGGAATTTTCGTTTCACCATCCATCTTTGAATCCTACTATACAGGGAACCATTTTGTCACCTATGGATTCGAAGAAACAGAATCTTCCATTACTACGAACCTTCACATACTGGACTTTCTCAAAGAGTACAGCAACTTTCAGCAAGTTCGAGAAGTTGAAGAACACATTCTGCAGTTTGTACGGAGAGAGATGAGATACCCTGGGTACTGGGTTGATAAGTGGCACGCGTCCATCTACTATCCCACGTCTCATGCTGTTATTGCGCTTTCACATGTTGACAATGCGCTCGCTTCAAAAGCTGTCCAATGGATATTGGAGACCCAGAACGAGAATGGAATGTGGGGTTGTGAGAAGGGCAGTATTGAGGAGACTGCATATGCAGTACAAGCTTTGCTGCATTACCACATGAATGTAGAGAGGATAGATCTAGGACTTGTTGCAAGAGCAGTGCGCCATCTTTTCGCTATAGATATGGGAGAGTGGCCCGAGTTCTGGGTGGCAAAAGGACTGTACGTCCCTACGAATATTGTGAGATCAGCTGTTGTGAGTGCTTTGAATATGTATAACACAGCGATGGGAAGGAGTAGTTGTATCCCGACAATGGAGAGAGCAAGTAGATGAAATATCATGAATTGACTGACATGTCTGGAAGCGTGGAGTAGGTGATGAATCTGTCGAATGTTCAAGTGAAGTGGTGTATGGCTGCACCATTGCGACCTGGTCGACTATTGCAGGTGCACAGTTTACGCTGCATTTTGCTGGAATAGTAAAGGGGTGTTATCTATGAGAATTCTCTTGATTTCTCCTTCGCCTCTCAACTCTGGCGAATGGACTATTCCTTACTTTGATCTGCGTAAGAATGTGCCTCCTCTAGGTATCTCAATCCTTAAGGAGATTGTTAAACAGGATCACGAAGTTAAGTTGCTCATCTACGATCATAAAGTAAATAATTCCCAGCAAATTCTGAAAGAAGCTGCTAAAAGCGATGTTACAGGATTTAGTGTAGCTCATTTCTTCCAATATCCTGCAACTCGTGAGATAATGGGAAAGCTCAAACAAGAAAAGGTGGACACAAAGATAGTTTTTGGTGGTGCATTCCCTATATATCATGCACAATACCTCTGTGAAGATGGTGTAGATATAGTGGTCAATGGGGAAGGTGAAATAACATTTCCACGCCTTCTTGAAGCTTTTGAAACCTGTGAGAGTCTCAACCATGTAGAGGGGCTGACATATAGAAAAGGCAATAAGATCATAGACACAGGACCTACACCACTTGCAGACCTGGATAGAGTACCACTACCTTGTTATGATGACCTACCGTTGACTGAGGCACATTACAAATACATGTCCTGTGAAACCAGCAGAGGGTGCCCGAACAACTGCTCTTTTTGTGGGATATATCCCCACAAAAACTGGAGAGCATATACTCCGGATAAATCACTTGCACTAATGGAGCGTGCTCAAAAATACCTAAAATATTCGAGAACACCCTACATATTTCTTGCAGATTCCAATTTTGCCGAAGATATTGATCGTATCAAACAGATGGCAGATCTAGTTGATGATGAGATTCCATCATACACCCCTACAAGGCTGGACAATGTGAATAAGAACACAGTTAACTATTTTCAGAAAATTGGGTTCAAAGCGATGTGTGCTGGTGTTGAATCTGCATCTGAGGATATGCGAGCCAATGTTAAGAAAGGTATAGATATCAATTCAGTAGAGAAAAAATTCCAGCTCCTCATAGATCATGACATAATCCCTCGAGCAACTTTCATCCTAGGGTTGCCTGATGAGCATATGAACAATGTGATTTCCACTCTGAAATACATTGGACATCTGGTTGAACTGTTCAGGGAGAGCATACACTTTGTTGTTTTTCCTTGTCGTCAAGATATTAGTACTACGTCTGCGGAATTCGAAAGATGCAAATCACTTGAGACTGTAGCAGATTCCCTGATATCAACTCATGATCAAAGGTTCAGGCTTTGGGCACTGGCGTTGGTGTACCTGGTAAATGTATATCATAATACTTTAGAGCCTGGAGAGCAGATTGCTGTGTTCGATAGATTAGCAGAAAGTTCCCCTAAAACTGTCATAAGACTAGCAAAAGATTATGATGGAGACATTCCCTCCTGGCTTCTTGGGTTTCATAGATATTTCCAGTTTCATAGGAATGAGTAACCACATTCAATCTTTCTCTAATACTTTTGAAAGATGTTGAATGTGTCCTCACTACCCACGTTTGATTTTATCAGAATTTTTTGTGTTAGGTTTCCCGTCTACCATAATGGTAGAATTCACCTCTGGTAAACATGTAGCAGTAATACTAACCTCCAGGCTATAGCAACTGAAGCTTTCTTTCCTCTTCGGGAAGTATTACGGTGATTCTATTATCGCCAGTAAGGATCAAATCTGACACTTTTCCTTTAGATAAAAAGAGAAAAAGAGAAAAACCTATCTTTTCGTTGTTTTTCCTGTAGTCATTCCATAGAGCAGCAGCAGAAATCCTAATGAACCTAATGCATATGCAGCAATTTCAATTGGACGGGAAACACCCCAACCGGGACCTATATATGATTGCCACCCGGCTATTAAGATCCAAGCCAGAGCTACCAGAGTGAGCGTTCTTCTTCGGGGATCTTCTTCAGGCACTCTCCTTGAGACTCGATAGAATAGGAGTGAAATCACTAAATAAATGAACACAAAGAAAAACATCATATATCCACCTAATTCGGGGATCTGTTCAACAGGACTAATGTAGGTTAGAATCCATCCTATGAAGAGCACTATTAGAAAGTATATCACTGCCATTTTCTCTCTGAAAAAAGACCCTTCTTTGAAAAAGAGCAATGAAGCGCCATAGTAAAGAAATGATATGAAGGCTGAACTGAATATATAACCAATATATACTGCAAACTTAGACATCTCAATAGCTGCCAATGTATACAGATTAATTACCGCCACACCAAATAGAAGAAACCCTATACCCCATGCTAAGGATGCTCTCAATCTCTTCATCCAGAACTCTCTGATGAAATAGCCAGCTAGTACTATAGATGCAACTGCATTTATGCTATAAGATACTAGTCGTATCACTTCAATAGTCTCCAATGTGCGTCACCTCCTGCAGCTTAACCTGCAGATTTTCTTGATATCCTATTCTCTTCCATAGTGATACTCCTATTTAAATCTTACTGAGATACTGCACTCTCGGGGTCCTTGTGCATGGAGGTGGCAGCATTCAAATCGAGACCGCAGAGAATCAGCTCAAGTAGGAATTCATACAGGAGCATGGATATCCACCGATGATAACAGAAGCACTCAATAACACAGTTGTTGATTATTTGAGATCAATTATGAGTATTTTCAGAGAGAAAGGTAGATAATTTACAGAATAATAGTGAAAAAAGAATCAAAAGGTGAGCTGTGGACAGAATACAGATTGATTTCTGTTAAATTAGCACTTTTTGAGAAAGAAGGTGGAAAAGTACTCAAAGAGAAAGGACTTCATGAGCAGCCTATCTCCCATACCACATGATCCCATATCCTTTCCCACCATCAAGTTCTATCAAATTTTCTACCGATTTCCTCTTTCTCTCTTCTGTTGGAAGCGAACCATGAGTCATGAGCTCCTTTGGGATTGGAAGAAAAGAAATCACCTGTAGGCTCAGTTCCAATTCTTTTTTGGAAGTTTCAACGTTTATCTTACACCTTTTTAAAAATTCTCCGGAAAACCTGGGACTTACCTGTACATTACGAACCTCATTGTATTTGTCTGTTTTTAGCCATCCATGACACATAGGATTACTATCAACTCTCATGTATGAGAAGCTTACAGCTTCTCCAGATCCAAAACACCCCATAAGCCAATAGTATTCTCCCCAATTCGGGACATTTCTGATTTCCCATGAGTGATCCCTGATACCACGCCCTTCAAAATCTATGGTTTTTTCTCCAATTTTCATTCTCCCTTTTAGGAGGCCAGGTTGCTCATATCTGTTTCCCCTGTGTGTGGAAAACGCATAAATAGATGTGTTTGAGTCGAAGTAAAGATCGAATTTCACTTCTCTAAAGGTGTTTGAAGGATTTCCATTCTCTATTTTTTGAAAAGAATCATTCATCTGGATTCTCCACTTTTTCAATGGCTGCAAAGGTTCCATCTTCAAGCTGCCAACGTTGAGAGTATCTTCACTTTCGAACTCTTCTGGGTTCCGAAATAAGAGAGGATTCCCTGCATATAAAGTTACAATCTCTACTTTGAATCTTAGAACAGATTTGATCCCTCTGTAGATTGTGATTCCCATTTTATTTGCCGGATCGTACCCATTGAAGTGGTAGCTCTCCATCCACAGAGGATCATTTAATAAAGGGGGGTGCAGGTACTCATCTTCAGCTTTCATCTCCATAGTATCACTCTCTAATATTCACGGCGCCTTTGTTACCGTCAGCCATTCCTATTGGTCTTTCTTTATAAACTTTGCGACATAATAGCTTCAGAAAGCTTAGATAGATTTTTTCAAGTATCAGGTTCTTCGAGTATGGAATCGGGAAAAATCTAGTCCAAGTTCATAAATATCTTCTGCAGTACCAAATTTCGGATTGTATTCCTAGTAGATACGGGGGACTTCTAGTAATCAGGATGATCAGTTATCCTTCCTTTTGGCTATCCATCAATCTAGATAGTCCATTACAGACATCAAGCTTCTAATTTCCCTTAAATCCTCAAGTACTGTGTTTTCCGATCTTACAATCAAAAATGGGATCATGCCCATCCCTTCTGTTGCTTTGTAATCTCTTTCTAAATCATTTCCCACGTAGATTGCTTCTTCAGGTTTTATTTTCAATTGGTTTAATGCATACCTGAAGATTTCCGGGCTTGGCTTTCTCTTCTTGACAGTATCTGATCCCACAATTACATCAAAGAGCTCCTCATCCAACCCCCCAATTTCAAGCATTCTTCGAATCTCTTCCTCGTAGGCTCCTGAGACTATTCCTGTTTTCAATCCTTTGGCTTTGAGGGCTGTAAGCACAGGCCTGACATCAGGGTAAATCTTTATACTACTGACATCCATCCATCGGCTGCTAATCTCTCTCGTGATATCTCCTTCACGGTCTTCTATTCTCAATGTCTTCAAAATGTGGAAGATCCATAAATTGCAGAACTCCGAAAGGGATACTATACCATGCTGCTTTTCGAATGTATCTCCCAGCTCCCTTTTTACCTCAATGAAAGCTTTTTCCACCTCTCCAACAGATATCTGTATCCGCTTCTGTCCTAAAATTTTATGGAAAGTCTCTGGATCCTCAAAAACTCTTTCAATCAAGGTTTCATCCAAATCAAAGAGCACAGCCTTTATTGACATAGTGGAGCCTCCTGAACATTTTTAACAAGGAATATGAGAAATGCATGAAGGTTCATCCTCACTGCATTTAATACTTTTAGTTCCTTTCTTGGGTGTATCTAGTTCTTCTGAAACATATGTCAAGCCAGCAAGATCTAGGAAGCTGTAGCTCTGCTTCAGATGAGAGATACCATCGCTTAAAGATCCAAATCCTGGCCTTCTTCCAACTGGGTTCACATATTCATTTCTCAACCTGGTGGCTTCATGATCCATTCTAACACTTGTGCACAAGCTTATTTAAGGTTTCTGATTTTGAGGGCTTTGGGACAAAAATCAGTCCAGGTGATTCAGGGATGTAAACAGGTAGGGGGCGAGGTACCTGAGATAGCTGAATCTTTTGATGTTGTAGTCGCATG
>Ga0209427_10004567_pt1 | contig 15994 bp, 11 predicted proteins | sample DeeMarSWOR136_30_FD_187465 | JGI IMG/M metagenome (GOLD analysis project Ga0209427, IMG submission 187465) | Marine sediment microbial communities from White Oak River estuary, North Carolina - WOR-1-36_30 (SPAdes) (version 2) | ecosystem: Environmental > Aquatic > Marine > Intertidal zone >...
TTTTTTCTTCGTTTGCCCCAAACTTTGTATTCTTTTTGACTTCCTCTTCAAGTGCTTCGTGATAAACTCCTGTTTTCTCAGTGCCATTAGCACCATACTTCTGCCCTTCAATCGCCTTCTCTATTGGGCAGTCAGTTCTATTACCCTCAAATTCAGTATCATTCGCTCCAAATCCTATTCCATCTTTTACTTCGTTTTCTTCTGGAGCTTTAAATTTTCCTGTTTTAGTTAAACCATCATATTGAACACCTTTCTCTACGTCAGTATCAGCAGGAAGGTCTAATTGCCCTGTCTTTTCGGTATCGTTAGAACCATATCCTTCGCCATCTCTAACATCTGATTCCGCAGGTACTTTTAAGTTTCCTGTTTTAGAAGCTCCATCAAAAGTAACTCCTTTTTCAACGTCATTTTCACTTGGCAAATCTAATGTACCTGTTTTTTCGGTATCATTAGTACCGTATCCAGTTCCTTGACGAACATCGGATTCCGTTGGAAGTCCTAAATTACCTGTTTTAGCACCATCATCGTAATTAACTCCATCCCTTACATCATCTTCAGAAGGAAAATCTGGAATTGCCTTTTGGTCTATACCTATATCTATATTATAATCAAAAGCCTGACAACCAACTGTTGAAAATCCTTTATCATCTAAATTTGACCCTGTTCGAGTATAGTCCAAAGTTGCAGGACTATTAAATTGTGGGTCTAGTTCATAATAAGTTCCGAGAGCAGATAGAGTGTTACAATATCCCGATACTCCATCAGCAATATTATAAAAATTATTATTATCCAATAAATTATTGTTAGAATTAGAAGATACACATATAGCGTTTTTACCTGTTGTAATATTGACAAATATACAGTTTATAACCATTCTGGAATATCCTGTCATATATGCTCCATGAGAACCAGAATTGTCAATGATACAGTGCATCATTATATAAGGATTATGAAAAGCATATGAACCATCATCTTTAGAAATACAATGAAAAAAGAAGCCATTATAAAATCCTTGAGCATCATTATTATAAGATATACCATAAATACATGAACAACTAGAAAACCCCACACCTGCATTATCGTGAGCGTAGCAATTCTCACAAAACATATAATTAAAACCATCACCGCCAGCGTTCTTACTCTCAACATTTATACATCTATTTCTATAATAAACACCCGTACCATAAATATTATGACTACCAGCATTTTTTCCATCTACAACCCAATTTTCAAAAGAATAATATATATAGCTATTTAGGTTTATCATATAGCTAGAACCGCCACTTCTTTCAAGAGTGGCTTTAACGCCATCACCTTCAGTAGTTCCATATCCGATAAATCTAATATATGCAACATCACTTGCACTTCTGGTAAATGCCACTCCAGTAGTTAAATAAGTGGCATCTGCCTTACACCATACGTTATCTCCATTAGCTATAGTAGCATCATTTACTTTTGTAATGGCTTCGGCTAAAGTCCAAGGGTTTGCCTTTGAACCAACTCCACCGCCTACAGCTAATCCGCTTACATACCAATCATTTGCCATCTATTATCCTACCTCAATTTTATTCATTAGTCGTAATTTCTATCAAATAAAAATAACCATCTGAGGCAAAAAACTTCTGAACTATCTTTTCAATTATCTGGTCTTTTGACATAGTTCTAGGATACCTAACTGTTAAATTAGGTAAACTATATTGAGAGATATTTGGCTTAATCAAAATAGATGCTACAATACATATTAATGACGTTTGTTTAGTCGTGGGGGTTGGACTAACCACATCTCCCGAAGCAACCTCAAAAGTTTTTAAATCGTTGTTAATATTAATATAATCTAATGCTGAATGAACATAATTTTCCAATTCTGAATCAGAATATTCATTATAAGTATATTTTATTTGAATATCGTCTCCCGAAGATAATCCTGTAACAGTTACTTGATTGGTTGTAGAGCTATAAGTATAGTCAACTCCACTTAAATCTGCTGTAGAAGTTCCGTTTACTAATACAGATATTATAGATACATTTTTTGATTTTACTAGAGTAAATATACTTGAAGTCGAATAAGTAAAAGTATCTATCCTAGTTTTAGAAAAATCTTCTATTAACTTTCGTATTTTAGTCGTATAAGTGGTCAGTGCCATATTAAAAACTCCTATTATTTATTCTATAAAATTTACTATCCGTAACAACTTTTAAAAATTATAAATAAAGACGAAAGGGGAACTAAAAAGTTCCCCTGTATTGTCGTTACGCTCTTGTAAATCTTGCAACTGCTTTGGAATTTTTAAGAACTGCCTGAAACTCTCCGTAACCCCAAATCGCTACGCTAGGCTTTTCAGTTCCTCTAGGAACAACTGGAGTAACTGTAAGAAGTCTCAATTTTTCTGTGGTCTCCGTAGTTCCGAGAACAGTATTTTGTACCAGTGTCTTTCTACCAAACTCAACAGGCTTACCAGCCCTTGTATTCAAAGCCACTAAAATAGCACTTGTAGCTGAAAGTACGTCCTTAGCTGAACCATCATTATATTCTGCAACTACTTTGTACTTTTTAATGTTCAACTTGTCCATCATAGCCAACACTGATTGATTCTTATTCTCACGATAATCCGTAAGAGTAATATCATCGTCAACTGTAGTTCCACAAATCAAAGCAAAATCAGTTCCGTATTTGGAAATGGAATTTCTCATCTCAAGAATCTTAGGAAAATCTAGATAAGTCTTTCCACTATCTAAACTAAACTGATTACCTGCTGGAGTTCCAGCCCAAAGAACATTAAGCACATAAGCTAACTCTTTGTTGTCCAATGCTCTTGTAACTGCCTGTTTCTTCTTGCCAATTACATCAAACTTTGCATTATTCAAATCAACGATGTGAATATTGTAAACAGGTGAATTAATGGGTGCAAATGTTACGCTATTAGGTGCTGATACTGTTACGTCCTTCGCTGTTACTGTTCCACCACTTGCAATAGTATAAACGTATTTTGTATCTTCATCTACATCATAGTAGAATAAATACTCATCAGGTGTTGCAGGTGGATGAACGTCTGACACTACCTCGATAATCGGGTCTACAGGAATTCTAGGGTCTACTGGCTCAGAAATTATTCTGGCAACAGCTAACCAATCCTGTTTCTGTACTGCCAACTTCAACTCGGTCTTTGCCTGTTGAAGCTCTTCGGCTGACATTTCTAAAAAAGTTTTACTCATTGAAAAATCCTCCGTTTTTTATTTTATCTCCAAGTAAAATAATCTACTGCTTTTTGTGCAGGACTTTTACTTTCTCTACGTTTTGTAGATTCTTCGGGAGACTGCTCTTGTTCGTCAATTTCGTCTTGCTCCGCTAACTCTTTCTTTAATCTGGCATTTTCAACTTTATCAACATTCAATAAATCTTCATCTGTAAGTTCATCTGCAAAATCCCCTAATTCCAATCTAACACTAGCTATCTCCTGAGCATTTGCCCTATAAAACTCAATCTTCTTCTCTAACTCTGCTTTAACTGTACTAATCTCAACATCTTTAGATTTAAGGGACTGTTTCAACTTAATAATCGTATCTCCCAATCTTTTAATACCAGTAGAATATTTATCTAATTTAGCCTTTATAACACTAGATTCATCTTTATTTTCTACCTCAGAAGTTTTTAAAACATTCTTAGAATTTCTTATTTTAGATTCATCAATATTAAACTCCTTCAATTTCTTTGTAATTTTCTCTCTTATTGTGGCAACTTCAATCCCTAATGCTTCAACCTCTTTTTCTGTTTTAGATAATAACAAACATGAATCAATTGTGTTATCTTCATTATTTATAGGAAATAATCTAATCTTCTTAGAAGATTCTCCTATCTTCTTGATTACTGTCTTTACATAAGCGAAGTCAGTATCTTTTAACTCTTCTCTCTCTTTGAGAGAAATCTTAAAAGATTCTAAATTTTTCCTATAAAATAATGCTAAATTCCTATATACTCCTGAAGCTAAATTTAGCATACCTTTTCCTCCTTTTTCTTGTAAATTTTTTTCTTCTTTTATTGGCTCTATTAAGCTAATTTTTCTATTTCGGCTTTCCTGAGTAGATGCAGGAAAGATTAAAGAACAATTATTGCATTTGAATGTAATTCTTTCTGATGAAATTTCTTTGACATTATTATCTCTTAAACTATGTCCACATTGGGGACATTTAAATTTATAATTAGAAATCATTTCAAATGCTTTACTAATTGGAAAGTTAAAAATATAATCCTTTCCTTTTAGAAACTTTATTTTGTATTTATGTGAACAAGAGAGACATTTAATAGTAGCATCTTCTTCAGTTCTTGTCTCTATTAGCCATTGATTAATTGCATCACATCTTGGATTCAGACATGAAACATTAAAATCTATTACCTGAGCATCATATAGTTTTCTACCTGTTTGGTCAATTATCGCTTTACAATTAGGACATTTTACTGCTCCCATATAAGCTTCAGGTACTTTGGCATAATCAAATTCTCGCTGACAATTCTCACATTTAACTATACGCTCTATATGCACTTCTGTAATCGTATCTGCATTAAGTATATCATCTTCTTTATATTTTGAAGAAAGCTCCAAATAATCTGATGTAACGTATTTCTTTGCCAACGCTAGAGCGTGAGCGTCTGGATATGCTGGAGGTATGGTATCTCCATCATAATTAAAAAGTAACGCTCCTCCAGCTATCTCCATTTTATTCATTTCATAAGTTCCATCAGTTTTATAATTTCTTGCTTCTTTAGGAGACCAAATCTCAAAACTATGTGAAAGATTTCCTTCTTTTATGAGTTTTTTGGCTTCAGCCCATTCGCTCTCAAAAATCTTTTTTAAAAACGTAGAATAAGTTATAATAGCTTTCTTTCTTTTACCGTCTTTAGTTACATAGTTTGGGTCATATTTATAATCAACATAAAATCCCCTAACCTGTTCTCTAACGTGGTCTCGGTCTAGGGGTTTTCCTATTAATTGAGGTAAAATTCTTAATATTTCATTTTTCTTTAAAATTGCCCCATTATCATTTGGTTCATCAACAAACGCATAGACTAATTTTACCATGCCTAAATCTTTAGAATCTTTAACCAAAATCCCTCTTTTTTTAGCTATGTCTATGAGTTCGTTTCTTTCTTTACTGTCCTCTAATAAAGAAACTTCACAATTGTCCTCATAATCTTTTAAAAATCCCTTTAAATCTCTACTTGTAAGTAACATAATTTATACCTCTCTCAATTTTATTAAAAATTTATTCCGACTGCTGAAGCTCCGTATACATCTGCAAATAAACTATCTAGATAAATAGTATTTAAAGCATCTGCATTTGTTATTTCTATAATTACCTTGTCTATCGCATCTTTGTTAGCTATTTCTATGCTCACAAGGTCTAAAACTTTATATTCCCAAGTATTTGCACTGCTTATAGTTACATTGAACCAATTAGTTGTTCCACCTGAATCATGTAATCCTATTCTAAAGTTCGTTCCTGTTCTCGAAGCTTTAGTCCAAAATTCAAGTGTATTTTGGTTTGTTAAATTCTTAGCAGGTGATAAAGTTTTATTAAAAGTTTTATTTAACGAATCAGTTATTAATGCTATAATTTTTAAAGCATAAGAGCCTTGTTTTTTATCAGAAGATTCTGAATAACAATCCACTCTTGAAAAATCTATTGCAGAAGTGGCTTCGTCTAAGCCATTACCATGCAATAATAGCTTGGTATCTGCTACTAACTGATGTTGAGCAGTTGGTACTGTTATAGTATCGCTTAATCCTTCAACTGGAGAAGCTCCATATGGATTTGCATTGACCATTCTAATTCCACTCATATTACCGTCAAAGGCATATCCACCATCGCCATAATCTCCAATATATAAATCTCCAGCAAAAGTATCAGTAGCACTCATAGTTGAATAACATACCTGTTGCCCATCTAGATACACTCCAAAAATCGAACCTATTTTTATAAGAACTACATGATGCCAATTTGTATCTGTAATTTCTCCTCCAAATCCAGTGTCGCAAATTAACTCCCCTCCAGAACGAGCCAAAAATTTAATTCCACTTCCGTCTGAGTGATAAAAATACCATCTATTATTAGCATCTTCAAATTGATTTATATAAGTCTCAGTTCCACTGTGGTCAGTGTGTTTTACAAAAAAATCAATTGTCCAGTTATCGGCATCACTTCCCATAATATCAAAGTCTGAACTTTGAGAAATGGTTATTACTCCTGTACCGTCAAAAAGAAAAGAATAATTGCCAAATTTAACTACATCGGTATCTATTTCTACTCCACCGCTAAACCCTAATGTATGGTAAGTATCTGGAATAAATCCTGCTCTTGCAATATCGTCAGAATTATATTCCATTAAGTCTAAATTTATTCTTCCCATAAATTTAAAATCCTTTTTCCATTTTTAAATATTTATTTTCGCCATTATGATAAATTTATAACATAAGTTCCCCAATAATTTGTTCCATCAAAATAAAGGGAAACAATATCTACCTCTCCATCTCCGTTACTCAAAGTAGGGGCTACTCCTCCTGCCCATTTAATCCCTGCTGGAAGTGCAGTTGTATTACCTGCTCCACTTTGAATAATCCTTAAAATTAAACTACATGGATTTGAGGGGTCTGTAAAAGAGACCGTTACGTTTTCGCTAACTGTCAATTTCTGTTTGTTTCCCTCTCTCCAATCTATAGTTGCAGTTCCTCCCGAAGCTACTGTATTAGCAACTTCAGTAGCAAACCCTGCACCTTTTGAAATTTTAGTTTCATCAGTTGCTTCTATTTCAATTACTCCATCGTCTAGTTGAGTATCTGAATTTTGTGTATGCTTTTTACCTACCGCATCGGCTAAATTTGCCTCTGTTTGAGTATAAGTATCTAGAGTTGCTTTATTGCTATGTTCATGTTTTTTATCTTGAGTATCTTCTAAATTAGATTCAGTAATTTTTGTAGTTTGCCTAATTGCATCTCCATTACCCGATGGAACTTTTAAATTTGTAATTTTATTTGAATTAGCATCTAAATCTCTTTGTAACGCTCCGTCTATAATTACATCAACTTTTTCAGTTCCTTGTACTCCTGTAATGGTAACTACAAAATATAGGTCTCTAGTGGAAAGTATAGAAATATTCCAAGAACTACCTGCATCATCGGAATAGGCTTCTAATCCATTTGCATAAGGGTTTCCGCTTTTATCATAGGGGATAAAACTATGAGATGAAGAACCTCCGTTATTTTTATGATATACTACTATAGCATAAGCCACCCCTGCTGTTACATTTACTCCAGTAAACGTAGCAGTTTCTATTTCTGGTGCTGTTGGCTCTTCTTCAGCAATAATATCATTTTTAGAAATAGTATCTGTACCTAAAATTACTCCGCTAGGTTTTCCTCCAGATACCTCTTGAATTTCTACAATTAAATCATCTACTTCTGCCAAATCTCCATGACGAGCTAATGATATTGCAACAGAATCTAAAGTACCTGTTTTATCGGCTACAAAGGTTTGGGCAATATATATATTTCCATACAAAGAAATCGCACTTTCACTATCATCTGTTTGACTAGGTGCTAAAATATTTTGTGATTTTTGTAAGGTAGTATCAGTATCCTGAGTATGTTTCTTATCCACTGCATCTTTAACATTTGCTACAGTAACTTCATTTGCTCCACCATCATCTAGTTTTTGGTCTGTACCTTGAGTATGTCTCTTACCAACAGCATCATCAATATTTGCCACTGAAGAAGATGGTTTATTTGCTATCGAACTCCAATCAACATCTAAAATATCGCCTTTATCTACCCACTGAGTTCCGTCCCAAACATATAGATGATGAGTGTCATTTGCAATACGAGCGTCATTTATAGAATTTCCTGAAAGTGGCAAACTTGCTTGATTTGCAACTGCTGGTTTAAAATTTAAAATAGTATCTTCAACGTCAGATACATAATCAAATTCTCCTGTAAATGGATTAAATTTTCTTATAATTGACATAGACTACTCCCTTATTTTATTAACTATCTTTTTGTGGGTGTTCGTGCCAATAATGATAATATCCGTCGCCTGTCAATCTTACTTGATGTGTTGTAAAATTCCATAAATTATTCTTAATATTATCGCCCTTAAAAAATTTAGAAAAAGTTGTAGTGCTTTTTGATTTGGCTACTCGTTTAACAAACCCCACTCCACTGTTAGAAACATATAGATAATATTCATAAGCCAATCCATCATCATAGGAATCGCAAAATAAATATCCTACTATTGGACTATATTCATGTCTTTCAAAACCCATTTTTATTCCTCCACTTGATTAAGCTCGTTTATTATAATAATCTGATTGTCCAGTGAACTTCTTTTCAATACCCAAACTCCTTTACTATTTTTTCTTGCCAATTTTTTAACAGTATTCCACGCTATTTTTATAGCTAAACGCTCCGCTATAGTTTTATCATATTTCTTTATATAGGTATCATATTCCGCATTAAAAATTTTCATAAATTTTTTGGCAACGGTATCTGAAAAGTTTTTCGCAATTTTTCGCTTAACTTCTTCAATAGTTTTAAAAGGGGCTAATTCTAGCCCTGCAAGTGTATAGTTAAGCTTTTCAACTCCCTTCTTATCCTCTGTAGTATCTTCATCATCTTTTGAAGGTATATCAATACCAAAATCTTCTCTATTGATAATGATTCTCGGATATAAAGTTAATCCTAGACCTTTAATCATTTCCTGCTCTCTTCTGCTTACTTCGGTCTCTACATCAAATCCAATAGAATCTAAAGTCGTCTCATAACTTAATAAGCCCCTGTCATAAAAAGAACGAATCATCTCTTTAAAGGCATCTGTCCAAAATGCTTTTAATGGAGTTCTAATTATTCGTATAGTTCCTAAACTATCTGGAGCATATAATTTTTTATGAATTTTTGAATTTGAAACTATTATCTCTTTAAGTAAATCTAAGAGTAAAGATTCTATATCTATCAAAATTCCAATGACCATTTGAACCAATGGCTTTGGATTTAAAACTGCTTCTCTTCGAGTAGAACCGATTGATTGAACTATATCTATCAATCCTAATCCAGCAAGAATATCTTTATCTATTTGTTCATAAATAGCAGTTGTTAAAATCTTTGCCAAATCTGGTAATACATGCTCTACCTCAGTATCAGAATCAGTTATATAAGCAGGAATACTTTTATCATCTGCGGTTGAATCTTTTGCATTTTGTAAAACTGTTTTCAAATTAGAAGCAATTGTCTGAGCATCTATAGGCTTACCGCTTGCATTTTTCTTTTTTAACATAAATAAATACCAAAGTAATTCTTTCATTACTTCAGCACTTTTATTTTTAAGACGAGCTTTTAATTGATATTGATGCCATATTCCTCTTCTAATTATAAACGGAGTGGGTAATCCGTCATACCACATTCCATCTTTTCTTAAAAAGAAATTTTTTGAGATTGGTTTATTGTTTATTTGATACTTAAAATCCAATTTATCATTATCGCCCTTACTCTCTATATCTTCTGAATTGGCAATCCATATATTTACAGGAAGTTTATTCTTTCTAATACGTCCAATATTATATCTCACTAAACATAGTCCAGAAGTAAACCATTCTCTAACATATTGTTTAACTACCGCAGTAAACCCTGCATTTATAAACTTAGTCTTGTCCCTGTTTATTAGTGATAGCCAATTATTTAAATCTTTATTTACTGTCTTATTTTCTGTTACAATTTTAAATTTTACTTCCGAAACAGCGTCTACTACAAAATCTAAAACTGTAGAAATTAAACCAGTAATGTCTCCTTTTACTATATTTTTACATGCTATAACCTGATTTTTAAATCCAGATGGAGGAGTTAAATTAACTGTATTATTTAGTAAATACAGTATTGCTTGCATTAACAACTCGGTCTGTGTTTGGTCTGCCATAAATTATCTCCTTATATTAATACGAATCCCTCTCCACTATCATCCGATTCCTCTTCATCCTTACCTAACAAACCCATCTCTAGCGACCATAAAAAAATTGACATACATTGAAACGCCTGATATGTATGGTCATATTCTTGCATACATCTATACTTGGTTCTATCCACCCCTCTAAATCCTTGTATCTTACAAAGTTGATTTTCTAACTTATAATCTATAGGTATTACTATTTTATTAGTATATAATAATCTAATTAAATGAGTTACGCTTTTTATAGCCACCCATTCTAATTTGGGAATCTTATTTCCATTCTCATCAAAAATAAATTCGCCTTTTATGTCCTTTTCATAATCTATGATAATCTTTTCATTGAATCCTACAAATAGCAACTTATTATTGCCAAATTTTTTTCTTAAATATCTTCCAACTTCTCTGCCCATAGCGTCTGTAGAATCTATTGCAAAATAATCTATATGAAGTTCTTTGCCAATATGCTCAAAAATTTCTTTCTGAGCATCTCCCTCTTGGGCATATAAAGTTATATTATAGGTATAATAATATTTATCTCCAACTTCAAAGAATATACATATATCAGTTATTCCTATATCGGAAATGTCTGCTGTTAAAATTATATTGCTCACATGAGCAGGTCTTTCAAAGATTAAAAGATTTTTATAATGCTCAAAATTGGCTTTATTAATTTCAAAGCTTTTTATTTCTGATTTCTCGTCTACGTCTATTCGCTCCATATCAATAACTGATATGGCATCTGTAACTACTTCTGCCTTTACAAAAGTTCGATATTCTATCGAATCTCTTCCATTAAACTTCCTAGCCTTTTTATTATCATCAACTTCAGTATACGTTGGATTGACGTACTGAGGAAGATTTAAAATTTGGTTATTCTTTCTATTTTCAGGGTCATAAAAGGCTTCTCCTGCTGGAGATGTTTTAGTGAAATTAGTCATTCCACTAAATCTCATTACAGCACCATTTTCAGATTTAGCGTCTCTTCTAGCCCTTGCTACTTTTTCAGTTTCAAGGGAAGCTTCTTCGACCATTATTCTATCACAGTGCTTGCCATACCAATCTGAGTTTGATTCTCCTTTGGAAGAAATTTTAAAATTAACTGATTCCAATAATACGTTATTTTTTGTTATAATTTTACAGCCCGAAGTTGTAAAACTTATCTTTTCATAAAAATTCTTAATTATGGGATGGGATTCAATTATTACTTTAACTCTGTCTAAAACTCCCAAAATCTTTTTTAAATTCGCAGAGGCAAATCCTATCCAATTATTAAGGGCATGAAAAATTACTATAATTAAATCAAAAATCAAAAAAACAAGTGTTTTCCCTGTTGTCCTGCCCCCAAAATTATAGCAATCTCCAGCTTTCTTCTGAAGTTGAAATTTTTCCTTATCATCAAGTCCATGATATTTGGCGGTTGCATCAAAGTCTATTATACTTTCACTGGATAACATTAACCTTTGATATATTCTAACATGCCCCAACAGCCTTTCATGAAAACTTGCTAAATTATCAAAATTATGAAAAAGACATTCTATCAAACATCTCGGAGTAAATAAACATTCGCAAATTTCTATTTCTTCTTCTGTAATTCTTTCAATTACTGCCATTAAGTTTGCTCTTCATTTCCATATATCTCTTTTTCTAACCAATCTATATAGAGAGGGGATACTTCTAATATTTTAGCCATCTTCTCTCTTGTCAAAGGCTTTTGGGATTTAAAAGCCTCCCATAACTCGTTATTTGCGATAATAGCTCCTCTTATCTTGACTTTTTTAACGTAGGGGTGTGGAATCGGCTCATACTTATCGGTTCTTATTTTTAAAAATAATTTTTTACCACAAAAACAACAGTCAACTTCTCGCCCCTCACTATTCTCAGCTAACCATATTTTAAATTTTTTAAATAATTTAAATAAATACTCTAGTGGATTTACCTTTCCCTTGTCGCCTAGTATGCCTAACTTCTTCTTTAAATTAATTGATTGGTTAAGTGCATTATTATAAGCGTCAGTCTGCCATTTCTGAACTGCCTTATCCGCACCATAAGTAGAATTTATATTTTTCTCAATTCTATCAGCAAGTATCTCTAAATAAACTACTTTTCTTAAAAGTTCAATATCACTTATATCAGTAAAGCTATGAGAATTAAGATATGACTGAAATCGCTCATTGGCTTTGGTCTCTTCCTCTTTATCAAGCCAATTACCGCCTAACGTATATTTAGCTTTCTCCTCTTCGAGTAATCGTTTAGCTAAATCATATAACTCAGTTTTAGAGTAATTCTGATATTGCTTTAAACCCTTTAATTGTTTAGCTTTATCCCTTATTGTCATATAATATAATCCAATTTCTTTTCTTTATGTAAAATGCGATTAATTAAAATATCGCTTCTCTTTATACAATCACTAGCCTTACACAGATAGAACCTCTTCTCCCTAAAAAATCGGATAATAGGCAAAGAGACCTCTTGCTTGCATATTGAACAAGTGTGATTCATAATAAAAATAGAGGTATTATTTAAAAATCTGAAATGAACTTTGGGAAGGATTTATCGTAACTAACTGGGGATTAACCGTTTATATAACTTTTTCCTTCTTTAGATAAAAAAATAGCTTATTATATTCCTCTAATTATAGTATACCATATTTAGGGGGGTCTTGTCAAGGGGTTTTTCAACTTTTTTTGAAAATAATTTTTTATATAACTACTTGATATACTTAGATTTCCATAAAATCCCCAAAAATCGAGCATCTCCAAAAAATTAATTAATCCCAAAAGGTTAATTTCGCAATCGGAGCATGTTAAATTAAATAGATATTTGAAATACCTAACTCCTTCTCTCGCAGTTATTTAATCGCAGTATTGTTAATTAAGGTGAATATATATTTGAAATTAGGCTTCTCGAAGAGAAGCCTTACGACTACGATTTTAGTAAAAATCCACAACATATGGTGTCTGGCGACCCCATATGCCACTACATATTTGATAAGTATATTTATTTAGATTAAACTAAATAGGTTAACATTCGTTAACCTCAATTCAATTAACAACGGTTAACCGCTTCAATCATTAATATGAAAATCCTTATCTACGCCAACTACTAATATCTGCCAATTTCTACTAAATTAGTAGTTACCACCCTAAGACCACCTATTTACCGCCATAGTATCCGATAAATGTCTGAATTATATAAAAACGTGCATAGTGTTGTATAAGAACATACAACGAAGTGTATAGTCTCATACAAGCTCAGACCCCTCTAAAATGGGGGAAATCAACACAACAGTGCTTAGTTATGAGGTCAATAACCCTATAACCTAGTCAGCTATAGCCTATAAATAGAAAACCTCAAATATAGCCAAAATTGGGTTAAATAAGCCTATTGTAGTATAGGCTACCGTAATATCGTAAAATTGGCTAAAATTCGGGGTAAATTACCGAAAATTCAGCGTTTTTACGCTGTTTCGTACCTATAGTGGTAGTGATTTTTACCGTTTTTGTCCGTTGTGCGAATAGTAACCCTATGGGGCATATTAGCGATATTGCTATATTTTATTAGGGTTATAGGTATACAATCTATATAAGATTGTTATTCTTTTAGTTTGTGTCAATAATAATTCCTATTCAATAATGATTATTGCCTAATAACAATTATTTAATAGTATCCTTTATCATAAGCTAATCGCTATTAAACAGTATCTCCTATTATCTAATGTTAGACAATAGTTATTTAGTTTTAGGGTTAAGTTTTTATACCTGATAGGTTATAAATGGGGTAACGATTCGCTAGAATGGGGTAAAATGATACGGTTATTACCCTATTTCATACCCTATGGATAGTGGGTTAATGCCTGTATAATGGGGTTTTATTTTATGGTGAGTTATAGGGTATTTAGACAAAAAAAAAGAGGGAAGGTTTTTTCCTTCCCTCTTTATACAGGGGGCAGTAATTAGTTAAAAGGAGATACTATCTACCCTTTACCTTTACAAGCTCTAGGGCTTGATTATAGGCTTTTTGCTTTAAGTTAGCACCAGAGCCAAACCAAATAGAGTTTAATTTATTTGTAGGGTCTTTATCTAGATTTTTTACTGTTCGATGGTGGTCTGTGTATTCGGTTACTGCATTGTAAGCCTTCCACAAGGTCTCAGGGTTTCCTATCTCTACGCCTTTACCATGTTTGTATAATGCAATAAGCTCCTGCCTTTGGTTTAAGGCTCTTGTAGAGGGGTCTTTAATGTCTATGTCGAGTAGATTATTAAAGTATTCCTCTACTTCCGAGATAGTAAGGGTTACACTATCAAACTGTTTGGCGATGGTCTCAAATTGTCTGTAATAATCTATGCTAATGCCTAAAATTTGTCTAGCTTGCTCTATTTTGCTCTTATAGTTTGCAGTGTGTCTGATTGCAATTCCTTCCCCTTGTCTGGCTTTTAATGCCATGTTCAATGTATTGTAGCATACTACTCTTATTGGAGTGAAAAACATTCTCAAAGTAGAAGTGCCATCGTGGGAGTTAACGAGGAGTAAAAATCTTTCTATAATGTCCTTCTCATTTAAAATAATGTTATTGGGTAGCTTTGCAAGTATCCAAATCCTTTCCCCTTTCCCTAATGCTCCTGCGGTGTGATAAATGGCTTGTCCTTCTCCAACGAGTACATCGAAAAAATTAAAGGCTTCTACGTTGTCAATAATTTTGTAACGGTTTCCTACGATTCCCAAAACTGTGTTATTGTCCGTCCTCACTACTGCCTTGTGGTCTGGAATAAAGATTCCTGTGTGTGTGTTTATCTGTTGCAATTCCAAAGGATAAGCTAATCGTGAAGCTTCAATAGCTTCTCTAGCTGTTGCAGGGTTTTCTAGGTGTGTGCCTAGCCCATGCCAAGGCACTTGTCCAGTGTAAAACATTCTCTCCTCGTTTAAATTATGTGCCATGCTCCCTCCTTTTTTATAGTGAGTTAGTATTATTTAAAATAAGCCTTTTTACCATGTACTTATACAATGCCCTTTTAAAGCTATCTTTCCACTTCATTTGATAATGTATACTTATTTGATTATCTCTATAACCTGCTTCTCTCATGGCATTAATAAGTATACTTCCATGTATGTAATTATCTTCCAAGTGCATGAGTAAATGGGAATTGTCTTTTTGATAATCTCCCAATGGAATTTGTGTTTTTTCCTCTCTAAATAAACAGTGCCAACAATCCCCGTTGCTAGGTAAAGGAATGTCTATTTTGTCTAGAATGTTACAATAGGCTTTTATTTTCTTTTTAAGATTGTTTATGCTTTGATTGCTCATTTTTTTATGAGGATTGTTTACCAAATTAATAATCTTACAGTCATTGTTAGTGTCTATAATCATACCATCAAAAAAGCTAGTTTCTTTGATAATGCAATAACTAGACATAGAGTATTTGGTTAACTTCCACGAATAGTTTCGCTGTACTATTGCTAGGTTATAATCCCCAATAAAAGAATTAATTCTTTGTTTTGTTGTTAGTGTTCTCCAATTGCCAGAATTTAAAATAATCTTTCCATCTGTGGCAAACGTAACAATGTTAGTGTTATGCAATCTAATAATTTTAGTGTCATTTAACAATGTAATCTCAATTGTATTGTTAGCGATGAATTTTGAGGATTTAATTTTTAAATCCTCTGTGCCTTTTAAAATCTCTGGTTTTGTTTTTCTCATGTATCCCCCTTTTTTTAAATTAACCCTTTTATTTTTAAATGGTAACGCCTGTTACCTTGTTTTAATTTGAATAAATAAATTAATTTTTTAATGGTTTTCATGTTATAGAGGTATAGAAAAAATTATTATTGCTATCGCTATTATTACTAGATAAATGTATACAAATAGTTTCATATTAATAAGTGTCGTGTAAAAAATTATTATTGCCATAAAATTTATTTGTGTCATGATTATAAAAACATAAATTCCCTTTTTTACTATAATTATAATAAACTATCATATGAGAAGGTTTGCCATTTTTAACTGTTATTAGTA
>Ga0209427_10004571_pt1 | contig 15989 bp, 14 predicted proteins | sample DeeMarSWOR136_30_FD_187465 | JGI IMG/M metagenome (GOLD analysis project Ga0209427, IMG submission 187465) | Marine sediment microbial communities from White Oak River estuary, North Carolina - WOR-1-36_30 (SPAdes) (version 2) | ecosystem: Environmental > Aquatic > Marine > Intertidal zone >...
CATCATTGGAGGATACCCAACGCGGTTTTTTACTTCCATATTCCGAATTGTAATCGGATCTGATAATTTTGGCATTTTTTTCACATTTTACTTTTTTTTTTTAAATCTTTACTACCTATATTAATCTTACCTAAACGATGTTACATCCCGAAATTTAATTTAATAGAATTTAGGATTGGGAAAATTAACATTCGAATATTTGATTCGTGAATTCCGCTATTTTACTTATAGCCTCTTCGGCTTCTGGTAAAAGTTCAAATCTAGTCCCTTGAAATACATGCGGCATCTCGTTCCACGCCTGTAAAATTGCATTTACTCCTGAATTCTTAGCTTTTTCCACAAAACGGGAAGCATCGCTATAAAGCATTTCACATGAGCTAGCTTGAATCAATATAGGGGGTAATCCGCTTAAATCTCCGAACAATGGTGAGACATAAGGATTGCAAGGATCCTCTCCAGCAAGATAGGCGACGAACCACCAAAATATTCCAACATCAGCCAATCCAGGATCGGTTGCTGCATTTTTAAAAAAGGAATCATCTGAAAAAGTGAAGTCTGTTGCAGGTGATAGACAAAATGCTCCAGCAGGCAAATCAATTCCCAAATCTCTTAGTTTTAGAAGAGTAGCTAAGGTTAGATTACCTCCAGCGGATTCTCCTGCAATGATTATATGTTCGCTTTTATATCCATTTGATAATAACCAATTATATGCGTTAACACAGTCTTCTAATGGGGTGGGGAATGGATACTCTGGGGCAAGACGGTAATCAATACTGAGAATTTTCAAGTTAGTAGCCTTAGCGATAGCAGAAGTTATCCTTCGAGCAAGTAAAGGAGACCCAAGTATCCAACCGCCCCCGTGAATGTGTAAAATTATATGATCTTTTATTGAATTGGGGGGAATAATCCATTCAGCTGGGATCTTATCAAGCATGGTCGTTTTAATTTCAATCTCTGTAGGGATTGGAAAATTTTCCAAGTCTTGCTTTATAGCATGTTCAGTAACATATCCGAATAGTCTTTTCAGATAATCTCTTTCCTCATCTGTTAAGGAATCATGGAGTTCATGTATCCCTGCTTCTTTTTTAAAGAAAAGTTCATTTAGGGCCATACATTTCCCATAGATTTTTTGGAAATTATATTGTTTATTTTCTTCGAGAGCTGTAAATTGAAATATGATTTTCATATACTCTTGAAAACGATCATCCTGAAATTTGAGAATATCAGGTCGAATTCTATTTCGGTCTACAATTGGCATTTTTTTTCACTTCTATACATTAACTATTTTTTTAGTTAGTGTATAATATGACCTTCTATATAAATCACATTGAGTATTGTATATTCATCTGTAAAGTTTAACTGGTAAATAGTTTATTCATCTTTAGGAGAAGATTCATATCTCCTTCGATCGTATACGATCCATCCATAAAGGCTTTTTGTCCACTAATTTCTCCGGCAACAATTTTCATCCACAATTCTTCTGGACTTTTAATTTTTAATGTGGGAGTGGAATAAGAGCCAACATAAGCAGTGCATTTATCCCCATCTATAAGTAAATAGTAAGAATCTGTTTCGAACTCAAATTGGATAATGCTTTTCATACCTGGAAATGCATTTGGATTATACTGAGATGCCATTCCAGCAAAATAGGCTGAGCTTCCCCCGTCAGATATTTTCAAGGGTTGTTCATCTATTTGTGTGATTTCTCCTTGGGTATAATCTTTTTCGATGAATGTATCCCAATATTGATTTGCTATTTTCTGAAATTTTATTATTTGCTCTGGAGTAAATGATGTGAGTTCTTCAATTTGTGTTAATGTAGACGTAGAAACTCGCTCATCTTTAGAAACTTCAAATCCTGCTTGTTGAATCAGGACATAAAGTTTTTTATAAGCTACCTGAGAGGCATCATCAGCCATTTGATTTGCCCCACCAATTAAAATCTCACCAAGATATCTCTCGTTATTTGGCTTAAAAAGCTTTTTATACATAGCAATCATCGCGTCAAAGTGAGACTTTTCAGGAAAACCAGCAACGCTCAATATAAAAGCTTTCAGAATTTTACCTTTATTTCTTCTTGGATGTGTTGTTATGCCATCTTTTTCGATTAAATAAGGTTCTGCTAAGGGAAGCTGACGGTCAAGAAACGTCTTCACTGGACCTGGAACAGAATATATATAAAGAGGAATGGTATAAACAATAAGATCAGCCTTATCAATTATTGATAATATTTCCTCCATATCGTCATGGTGGACACATTTTCCAGGAGTTTTTGTCCAACATGTAAAACATCCTAAGCACGGTTTTATGTTCTTTTTATGGACCATAATTTCTTCAACGTTAACTCCCCCTTTTTTCAAACCAATGGCAAAATTTTCACCTAGGTGAAATGACCCCGATTTTTTCAATCTAGGGCTTCCATACACTATTACTGCATTTTTAATTGTCAAATTAATTTCCTCTTAATTTTTTAAGATTTCATTTTATTCTATTATATTAATTGCCTATTAAATTTAAGTTTCCTAATATTGTATTTAGAAAAAGGAAAAATTGGTTTAAAAAAACATAGGAGACCAATATTTAATAATTAAATTAAATTGAAGTAGTTAGATTAGTTATAAAAATGAGATATAAAGGAGATTGTAGCATATGAATATGAAAACAACAAATTCTTCAATCGGGGAAGCAATTGCATCGCGATATGATAAAATTTGGGAAATGATGTTTGATGCTATTGAGAATGCCCCGGATGAGTTATGGAAATACTTCAAAAACATTTGGGGTTATGCATGGAATTCATTTCACGTGGTAGAAGCAATCTATTATTTTACTCTTAACGATCCCAAGGGGATGGTTTGGGGTGAACGTGCAAATATAAACTGGGAAAAAGATAAGGGAGTCAAGTCTTTAGAAAAAATGGCAAAAATATCAAAGGAATTGGTTAGGGAGTTTATTGATGAGATTAGAGATAGCTGGCGTACAAAAATAAAAGAAAAACCTGATGATTATTTTTTGTCTAAGGATGATTTCGGTAGGTTTACGTCGAATTTAGAACGACACATATATTCTATTAGACATGCTGCTCATCATATCGGGGAGTTGAATAAAGAATTACGGAATTTTGATGCCAAAAGAATTAAGTGGCAATAAAAAATCATTAAAACTATTTTTAAAATTAATATTTTTTAAAAATATTTATCAATTTTGGAAGTTTTATAGGCTGTGATGACTATTTTAGAACTTTCATCGTTATAATAAAAAACTCGGAAGAGATATTTCTTTTTTACTTTATGAACGATAATATTTCCAAAAGAATCATTTGATTTTTTTTCAGGATTATTAATCGTATCAATAATTTCTTCTTTTGTAATACCTCGGATCTTCATTCGTTCTAAAGCATGTTTAGTGAACTTTATTGGCATTGTGCTAATCTCGGAATTAATTCTTCGATATTCATCTGAACGAGATCATCAAGATTTAACTTTCTCTCTGTATAATTTAGAATCTCTACACCTACGATATTATCATTCTTGCCATAATCGATTATAATTCCTTCTGCTATTTCATCTGAATTTGAGATTTTTTCACTTGAAATTCGAATGTAGAGAGCATTTGCCATCTTATCAAAAGAGAAGTTCATAGTTATTAAAAAGGAGTAATTAAATAAATATTTATTCTATAATAATGAGATTAAAAAAATTTAAAATGAAAAAGTTAGATTAGTTATAGTAGAATTTAATTTCTGATTATTCCTTGAGACTCGTGAGAAGTTGAATGGCTTCAATTAAGTTTGATCCAAACGTTTTTGTTCTGTTTTCTCAAAATCTATTTGTTCTTGACCTTGACAGCAACAAGAACATGATTCTTGTTCCGGTTGAATTTTGATTTCCTTTATTTGATGAAAGTCCTCGTTTATTTTTATCACCTCCAATACTATACTTTTTATAGTAAATATAGATACTAAAGTATTTAAAATGTCAAGTATTGAATAATATAGCGGATAGTAAAATGGTGAGACACTATAAAAAAAGTAAGTAATGATGGATGTAAAGATACGGGTGAGCTTGATTTTTGTTTTTGCCCGGTTGAGGGGATTATTGATGTTATAAGTAAAAAATGGGCATTGGTTATTATTGGTACAATTAGCAATTTTAAAAAGCTTAGATTTAATGAATTATTGAAAAATATAAACGGCATATCTCCAAAAGCGCTTTCAGATAGATTAAAAGAATTGAATGAAGCAGGGCTACTAAAGAGAGAATTTTTTCCCGAAATACCTCCAAAGGTTGAATATTCGTTAACTCAAGATGGTGTTGAAGTCAGAGACGCTATAATGCCTTTAATGGAATGGGCTTATAAAAAATCGATAAATGAAAATAAATAGTATACTTACTTCATTTTAACACATCATGAATTTAAATGGTTCAATAATGAAAAATCAAGAAGAAGAATTATATAAACTTGGATCAGATTGTTTAGACCAGAGAAATTATGTTGATGCTGAAATATATTTTAAAAAGATATTAGAATTAGATGAGAATCATGTTAATGCATTAAACAGTCTTGGATTGGTATTCTATTACACCAACAAATATTCCGAAGCAGAAAAAAATTTTAAAAAGATAATAGATTTAGACCCAAATTATAAATATGCTCGATATAATCTTGGAAATGTCTATTTTGTTCAAAAAAATTACACTGATGCGGAGATCCAATACAAAAAAGCCATTGAAATAGATGATAAGTACTTATACCCTCATTATTATTTAGGTCGCACTTACACAGAGCAAAAAAAATATGAAGATGCTGAATTCTATTATAAAAAAGTATTAGATTTAGACGAAAATCACATTGACACTTATTATTATCTCGCTCGTACTTACCAAGAACAAAAAAAACATGATGATGCAGAAAAATATTTCATAAAATCTATACAATTAGACCCGAATAAAAAATACACCCGATACAATCTCGGTAATGTTTATTTTGTTCAAAAAAACTACTCTGAAGCTGAAATACAATATAAAAAGGCACTTGAAATAGATGAAAATTATATATATGCGATTCACACTCTTGGCCGTACATACTTAGAATTGAAAAAATATGATGATGCTGAATATCAGTTTAACCAAGTCATTAAATTGGATAAGGATTACATTGATGCATGGTACTACCTTGGTATATTATACTTCAAAAAACAAGATTATGCAAAAGCTGAAAATTGGTTTAACAAAATAATCCAAAAACAACCAGATTATAAAGCAGTGAGTTATTACATTGGTAGAGTATACTTTTTTCAAAATAAATTTACCGACGCTGAAAAACCGCTAATTAAAGCTGTTGCACTAAATGAAAATGATATATCTTCGAATTTTTACCTTGGTATTGTATTTATTAGTCAAGTTAAAGATCCATCTACTTCAGTTTCATCTGTTTTTGATGAAGCAAACACTCTTAATTGTAAGAAGGCAATTCAATATCTAGATAAAGTACTAGAAATTAATCCAAAACATAAGGAAGCGTTGTGTTTTTTGGGATTTGCATGCATAATTTTGTTTTATTATGATAAATCGCAGAATCTTGCTGATAAAGCAATGAGTTGTGCAGAAAAAGCTCTCGAAATTGACCCAAATTTTAGCCTAGCATGGGGTTTAAAAGGAACCACAAATTTAGCATTAGGAAAAACACTTGAGGCTATCGAGTGCGTTATTCGCTCAAAGGATAATATTGCAATAGAGAAATTTCTAAAAGCCGCTTATTTATCTAATTACTCCAGAATTCAACCACAATGGAATTCATATAGAGATGGTAAGACACAAAGAGAGAGCCTAATTTCATCTATATCACGTGATGCGACGAAAGGGTTTGCAAAAGGATTTGCAAAGGGATTATTAAAAGGCTTTTTAGGTTTGTAATCCTATATTGAAATCAGACGCTAAATTTACCTTTCCATACCAATTTCATAAAAAAATAGGATAAAATTTAAAAAATCTCATCGATAACTGTTTTGAGTGCGGCGGGTTTATCGAGTTCTAACATTTCACTGGTGTTGACCGATTTCTTGAGAGCTTGCCAAATCTCTGAATTCTCTCTAATCGCTTTGGTAAACGTGTTTAGTTTCTGTAAGGCAGGATAAGATTGACCTTTGAATAAATAACACACAGAAAAATCTTCCAACGGTTTTAATAATATCCTATTCTCACCAAATTTAATACGATCAAGGCGTTCAGAAAACAATTCATCACCGAAAGACTCGAATGCAGACAAGAAACTACTTATAAGGTCTCCTTCAACTGTTAAGGTTTCAGAAAAGGCTTTTAAGAATAGTAGTGAACCACCTTGAGTGATAATTAAGAGCAATACCGGCGTTTCATCGATTACTTCTGATATAACTTGTTTTTCTTTCATTAATTCCATTGTTCTATCGATTGAAGCTAGCTCCATACGCTCAGATATGGACGCGTTCCTTTCCTTCATTTTCTCCCAGACTTCTTGCTGGTCAAGTAATTTGTCATGTTCATTGGATATTTCTTGAGCCAATCGCTGAAAACCGTACTTTTGGGCTAATTGTTGCGCTTGGGACAGGTATCTTCTGGCTTTGCCTGTATCAGCTTGGAGTAACTCTACCTTTGCTTGAAAAAATGTAGCTCGTGCAAACCAGAGAAAAGAATGCTGATGTTCAGCGATTTTGTGCATACGGGAAATTAGAGAATTAATATCCTCAAGAATTTTTGTATCATTAGATATGCCTAGCTCCTTAAAAAGTAATTCACATAATTCTAAAATTGCTCCGGTGGTGATTCCAATTGCAGTTACATCCTCTTCTATTACTTCTCTTAATAATTTCTCCGCTTCAGCCCAATTTGGATCTCGGGTATTATGAATTAAAAACCTACTTTTTTCACATCTATATAACTGGTTCAACAGCTTACTTCCTTCCCTCTCACTGACTTTTTGCATTTTATTCAGGTAATATTGAGCTTGATCAAATAAATTCAATCTAGCATTATTTCGTGTTAGGTTTCCAAGACAGAGACCTATGTAAAGATCAAACTTCAAATCTTCGAATAGTTCCAAACTTTCTTTGGCATATTCAATAGCTCTTTTGTAATCCCTATAGCCATAAAAATCAGCTAATTTTTGCAAACTGAAAGCAATCTGGTATTTTATATCTTCCTCCCTTGCAAGGGATAAACATCTTTCGAAATTCCTCAGAGCTTGGTCGAACTCACCCTTCATCGAATATATATCCCCCAAATACAATAAAGTTTGAAGTTTCGCAAAGATACGTGCATCCTTTAATGTTAACATTCTATTACCATACTCTAAGGCTTGGTCGAATTCTCCCTGCATAGTTAAAGTTTGGACAATTAACCAAATACTCTCTCCTATTGCGAATTCATCACCAAGTTCCTCTCGTATTTCCAAACTACGCAGAGAATAATTCAGTGCTTGATTAAGATCCGTAAGTAAGAGGCAAAAGCCCATCGCATGGAAAGATCTGGCAATAAGAGCTTTATTTCCGAGTTTTTCACGTATGTTTATACATTTTTTGGCATACTCTATGGCGGTTTCAACATTAGCAGAATATTTAGCAAAATATGCTAATATCTCATAGATCGCTGATATGAGGAGATCATCACCAGAATTTTCATAAAATCCCAAGCTCACCATATTAATCTCCACACCTTTTTTCAACTCATATCTCAATATGGATTCGATTCCCTTCACATAATTATATAATGCCCTCCTTCTATCATATTCTTTTGATACCTCTTTAGGAATGGATTTAAACAATTTTTCTGCTACTCCTATTTCTTCCTGAAATTGAACATTTTCTTCAAGATATGCCAAAGTACTTAGTCTCCAAATTGAGCTATCAAACGATTGAATAGCCGTTCCAATTTGCTGGGATTCCTGATAAGCATTTTCCAAAATCTCTATAGACTCATCATATTTACCTAACCACGAAAAGATTTCCCCTTTAAGAATCTGACAGTCTAAATTATCTCTGGGTGAAAGACTGCCACTTTCTTCAAGTTTGCGAATTAAATCAAGAGCTTCTTCAAACTTAGCTTTATCCCGGAGTTGCTTCACTCTTTTAATATCTACTTCTATTGAATCGAGCATTTTCATTCACTGATGTAGATCGGATTTAACAATTCATAAGAAGGTTTTGTTTAAAAATCTTTGTTATTACCCTCTCAGCATTAATTCGATTCAAATTTACAAGTTCAACTGGTACTCGTTAATTCATTTCAAGAAATTTTAAAAAGATTTATTGAACATAATTTCAATTTAATGATTTTTTGTCATTTCAAAGGAATTTTCATTGAAATCAGACGCTGAATTTAGCTTTCGAAATTATAATTTATATTCTACATTAGTTGCCTTCTCAATGTTCTTCATTGTTATTTTTTATTTTGAATTTGCCTTAAATGGTTTATGATTTCTGGATCCTCTGGATCTAATTCAAAAGCTTTCTGATATGCTTCTTTTGCTTTTTCAAACTCTTGATTATATTCATATGCGATACCCAAATTATCCCATACGATAGGATCATCACCTTCAATTTCAATAGCCTTTTTATATAGTCGGATAGCTTTTCCATACTCATCTTTACATACATACGTTAATCCTAGATTGGTTAAAATACCAGCATCATCGGGTTCATATTCTAAAGCTTTAGTATAGAATCTAATGGTTTTATCATAATCCTTTATATCATAATTCAATTCTCCTAAACCAAATAGATCATTAAGGCTTAACGCTTCAGTGCCATATTTTCCACCTATTTGATAAATACGATGTTCACATTTTCCCTCTTTAGAGTTAGTGAAAAATGACACAATATCTATTTTTGTTATCGTATCTCGGTATTTATATCCATTAATTTGAGCATACTCCTCTCCTACTTTCAGTTCTTTAAAAATGGGGAGTAAATCTACATAATGGAATATTATATCATCTCTTGTGCTTTCTCTTATATTTCTAAAATTGATGTTATGATTGACTAGCTCATAATCTAAAAAATGGGGAATGATATTCACGTTAATTAAAATTTCCCCAATTTGATTTACGTTAAAATCAGGTAAAGCTTCTCCTTCGATATATTCTTTTTTATATATCAATGATTTTGTTGGTGACATAATTCATTTTCTCATATTTACATTGAATATAATTTCACTTAGTAAATTCTTTCCTCCTCTGCATTTTAAGTTATAATTCATCAAATAGTACTTCCCATTTACCATTTTGAGCATAAATTTTTGCTTCCCTTAATACTTCAAGAAAAACTTTTAATTCTTTACTAGAATATTCATCTAATATAGAATATTGGGTATAAACTCGATCATATAGAAGTTTCTTTTTATCTAAAATGTTAATCGCTCGATTAAAGAAAGTCTTTACAGCTCGATCCCAGGTATGAATTTCCATTATATCAAAAATCGACTCAACTAGGCGTTCAATTAAGTATCCTTTAAAAGGTCTTCCCCAAGTGAAATTCCAGTATTTTATTAGGAGAATTAATTTTATTATGTTTCCATTCTGTTTTTTATTTAATTTAGAGAGAGCTTTTTCCTCCAATTTAGGATTAACTTTTTTAATTCCCCCCTTCCCATTAGGAATAACAAGATATCCATTAGGTAATTCAATTGCAGGGATACAGTCAAAAAGTATAGAAATACCCTGATAATCCATTCTAATGGGAATGGAACGCCTATAAGGTGGATTTTTTAGTATTTTCATGTTCATTCTATGGTAATATTGATAAATTTTAAGATGAGAATAAAGTAATTCGAACAATAAACTACCTATCAGATTATTTTGAGTAATAGGGGTATCTTTTTTAAACACAAAATACATATCAATATCGAACCTGTTTTTAATGAAAATCCCTCTATCAAAAGATCCATCGTACCAAAATCGCACTAAGGTGTATTTATAACTACCTGCTGACAAATAAATGTCAGACCAATAAGGCTTCTGATATTGAGAAATGTTCTTTAACTTATTATAGAAACCTTTTGCATTATTTCGAAGAAAGGACTTCTGATTCTCTTTAATTTTTAAGGAATTTATTAATTTATCTAATTTATTATGAATTCTTTTCAAATCAGATTATAAAGAAAGTATGTCTATTTAAATGTTTCTTATAGAATACAATTTTTAAATTAACTTGAAAAAACCACAGAAAATATCCTAGAAGATCCCACCGACAATCCCATTTATTATAAAAAACATAATTAAGAGAAAGACAGAAAAATTGAATTCAAAATTGATAAATCAGGATAATACTTTGGTTTTTATAAATTATCTGATTTATTTCAAAGGAATTTTCATTGAGATCCTACTCTGAATTTAGATTTTCCTTTTTATCACATGCACTTTTTCTATGACAAAATGACTTAATATATAGCAAAGGATGACTGATAAAGTAAATACAAGAGCTAGCTTTATAATAGGATAAAGGTTTAAGAAGCTAAATCCAATAGAGATAGTGATAAGGACTGGTGGATGAATAAGGTACATATGATAGGCGCTAGAGGATAGATTCCGTAGTATAGGTCCTTGCTTATCGTATTTTGCGTAAAAAACTTTAATCAAGACAAAAATAACTCCCATAGAAATGACATTATCTACCAAGGCAAAGATAAAAGCATGCAAATTGGCCCCTCCTGTAAAATCTACTAAATCTACATCCATTGTTATAGCTATAAAAAAATCGATATAAATTACAACAAGTGAAATTATTATTGTAATTAACCAGATTTTGACGTGTTTTTTGGATATCTTTTCGAACCAAAGATACCTCACACAAATAACACCAATGCTGAACATCATAAGATACTGAATGAATTGACCGCATGGTATTTCCAATGGACGTACATCTATAGGAAAGAATATACGAACTATAAAAGTAAGGCATCCTAAGCCAATCGCTAAAAGAAGTAAATAAGGATATCTTGGGATGGAATATTGATTTGAGATTTTTCGCTGTACTGATTCCAATTTCGTTATTTGACGCCAAAGAGTATAAAACGCAGTAAAGATTAGTAAAACCTTTAGAAACCACATAGGTCCCGCAAACGCTAGAAAATCAATGAAGTCGTGCAATGATAAAAATCTGCTGAGATAATAATCAAGAAGCGTTCCTTGTAATTTTGGGTTTTCATTCCAAGGGGGAAACCCTAATTGAGATAAGATATAAATAATAATAGGATTAATCAAAAAAACATATAAAAAAAGAGGGATACCAAGACGAATAAGTCGTTCTTTCCAGAAGTTCCAAACACCTTTTCGATCATAGCTTTTAGGGGTAAAATAACCTCCTAATAAGAAAAATAATCCTAAAAGTGAGGTTTGAAACACTCCGCCAATTGAAGCTAAAAAAAGGAAAAAAATATCGCTGACTGGATCAACTGGATTAGTCTCTTTATAATACCACCAACCTATCTCAGCATAAGTGACCATTACATGCCAGTAAATTACTAGAATCGTAAAAAGGACCTTAATATTATCAAGGAAAAGGTACCTTATCTTCTTAGATTCTGAATTCACGAGAATAAATCCTCTTATTTAATAATGTAATATAATTTTGATGAATTATAATATAAATATTATTATTTTTAGAACTCTTAACTTCTCTAAGTGCCAAATGTTTTCATTAACAAATTTTTAAATCAATTTTCATGAAAATCTGACTCTGAATTCATTTTTTTTTCCTAATTTAAAAGGAAAATGGCAATTTTACATTATGATTTATGAAAAAATATTATAGGGTTGAAGTTTAAATTATTTAAAAAGAAGTTCTTTAGTTAATTTGAAGAAAAATAAATATAGCTGGAGGTTAATTATGTCAAAAAAATATCATTTTGCGACCCCTTGCGGAGGGATATGCGATCCATGCTCTTTTTTTAAAGAAAAAAAATGTAAAGGGTGTTTAGAACATAAAGGTGATATATTTTGGGGAAAATGTGAAATATATAATTGTATCACTGAAAAAAATGTTGAGCATTGTGGTTTTTGCTCTGAATTCCCTTGTGAGAGACTTATAACTCAATACGATCCAAATATCCCGAAAGGAAAACAAGAATCCATCTTTCGTATTGGTCAATTAGCAATTAGAAAAAGAATTGGGACTGAAGAATGGCTCAAAAGAAGAGCAAATGGGGATTTGGTTTCCTTTGAAGAATAATTAAGGCTTTAATCATTCCCGTTGAAAAAAAAATTAATGTTTTTATAGATATTAACTTCTTATATTAATCAGAATCACTGATATTTTCAAAGAAAAAATAATTTATAAAAGAGGGTTATGAATTAGTATTATAATTTTGGGCGCATGTGGAGAAATTGGGAGATATATCGCTTTTGATCTGGTAAAGAGTGGATTCAATGTTACTTTGGCAGATATAAGGGAATTTGAAGGAAAAAAATTAGCTGAAAGGTTGGGTAGTAAGGCTATTTTTCAAAAATTAGACGTTATGGATTTTGAAAAGTTAGTTGAAGTTCTTAAAGATCATAAATTAGTAATTAACAACATTGGACCTTATTATATGTTTGGAGATTGGATTCCTCGAGCAACTATTCAAGCAGGAATTAATTATGTCGATATTTGTGATGATCATGATGCTACACGAATATTTTTAAAATTGAATAAATCTGTAGAGCGTGAGAACCTAACTTTTCTTATTAATTCAGGAGCATCAGCAGGACTTACAAACATAATGGCAAAAATTGGGGCTAATCAATTAGATAAAGTTGATTCTATTAGAGTGTTTTGGTTTGAAGATACTGGTGAAACTATCGGATTTGGGCAGTTGGCACACTGGGCTCACATTGCTATGGGAAAAGTTCCACAATTTATTAATGGAGAATGGGTTAATATCAAAGCATTAACTGATAGAGAGGTTGTAAAATTCCCTGATCCATTAGGTTCCGTTCCATTATATTTTGTTGGACATCCTGAGCCTGTTACACTCCCCATTTATATAGAAACAAGTGAAGCAATCTGTAAGGGAGGCATTCTACCTGAATCTGATATCTTATTAACCAAAATACTTGATAAATTAATTATATTTAAACATGAAAAAATTATGAAATTAGTATGTAAGTTCTTTCTGAAGATTTTCCCTCTTATCACTGGAAAAGTGGAGGAGAGAGAGATAATTTCTTCTTTTAGAACTGATGTTATTGGCTTGAAAAATCAGAAAAACGTCCATTTATCATATACGGTCATAGGACAAGTAGCGAAACTTACCTCAGTCCCCGCTTCAATATCAGCTCAAATGATTGTTAATAAAGAAATCAGCTCTTATGGTGTATTTCCCCCGGAAGGGTGTCCAGATTTAAATCTTGAACTATTTCAAAAGCAATTGAAGAAAAGAAATATTATAATATCAGAAAAGTCAATTTAATCAAAAATAGTTTTCTTATACTTTTCAGAAATATCAATTTTCTTTTCCTAACCAGTAATGTCTACGCGTGATTCAAATCTAGCAATTAACTCATCAATACGACTGTAATCATCTATTGAGATGGTAATGGCGTTATTTGGGCACACTCTCGTACAACGCCCGCATCCTCTACAGTTTTTTTGATTGATCCTTGCTTTACCTTTTTTCATTTTCAATCCGTTATTTATACAAACTTTAAAGCATTCCCCGCAACCAGTACATTTATCCCGATCTACTCTTACTTCAACACCTTCCATTCTTTTTGACGCTTGTCTAAAATCGGCTGGACCGTATTTACTTAAGGCTACTACGCAGCAACAGGAGCAGCAATGACAAATACTCATAAACTCATCCTCATAATCCAATACATCATATAAAACTGCATCAGCTCTTAGTTTTCCCATATGGGGAACTAAACCATTTTCAAAGGCTAATCGTTCTCGTTCTAAAGCTTCTTCTTTAGTTGCAAGATGTGCTCCGGGCCATTTAGATCTATCTATTTTACCAGCTCCTCGTCCCAACCAAGTACAACCTAAGGTAACATCATGATTCTTGCATTTATTGTGAGTACGACATGGACAATCCATTAGAAGGATGGTACCTGCCTTACTGATGAAATATTCTACGACTTTACGGGGGACAATTTGATCCTCCCAAGTACCTAAAGATATATTGACAGGTATAGCGGATCCTGTTTGGTTATCAAAACCATCGGGATACCTACGTTTTCTTACTTTACGTTTTATTATCGGTAATTTGGCGTGTTTAAGGCGCTTCTTAGCCTTTCTTGCCCATGGAGTGTCCATTTCAATTGGCTTTAGATTTTTCTTTCTTTTATTCTTCAACTTATCACCTTCTTCAAAAAAACTTAAAAGAAACTTATTTTATAGGATAAAATGTTAAAATTCAATTTTAAAATTAATTATATTTTTAATTTTAAAATTTTAGAGGTGAGAAGGATCATTTTAAATTGGTGAATTTTAAAAAAATGGAAACTATGAAGTAAGTTTCCTTTTCTCTAAATACTTTCCGTATTTCCACCAGCGATAACAAGATTTAGCCGCTGCTGCTGTCGATCGATATGCTACAAATCCATTGGGTAGAGATTTAGAACGAAATTCATTATTCAATTTTATCCCTTGTTCAAACATATTCATACCTTCGGAAACACACATTAATAATTTACCCGAATTTGGAGGTAAAGCGTTAGAAATTCCTTTAATATAATCATCTAAGCTATTTCCTCTTCTAAATACAAGAAATTCTGGTGAACTTGCCATTATTATGGAAGAAAATTGGGGTTCTTCCCCCAACATCTCAATTATTTTGAGAGTATGTTCCATCGTGTTCTTTCCTCCGAATTCTAATGGATTTTTTAAATTAGAGTTAACTTCTGGTATAAATTGGTTGATTTTTTGTGTCAATTCTTGCGATAAAAGGGGCATAACTAAACCATTCCGTTCAACTTCGTCAGTACTTTCCACCGCCGTACCACCACTCATTGAAAGTACAGCAGCTCCTAAGGTATCTGGAAAAGGATAAGTAAGAGATGTTTGAATCATATCTGTTAATTCCAAAAAATTGTCTACTAGAATTACTCCCGTTTGATTTGCCATTGCTTCCCATAATTTATAATTACCTGCTAATCCACCCGTATGACTCATAACTGCTTGATGACCAGTTTCGAATTGACCTCCTTTCCATATAATTACAGGTTTCTTTGCAGTTGTCTCTCTTAGCAATTGAACAAACTCGTTCCCGTCTCTTTTAATATTTTCAATATACATTGCTATTACCTTTGTTTCTGGATCATCTTTAAAATATTGAAGAAAATCAAGTAAATCTAAATCAATTTGATTACCAAGGGAGACAACTTTTGAAAAACTATACCCTAATGTATGTGAAATCATTCCATGAGAGAAAGCAATCCCCCCACTCTGTGATATGAAGGCTACCTTACCATTATTTTTTAATTCTCCAAGATCTTCTAAGCCTTCTAAATTAATAGAATCATTTTCTTTAATTTCGGGGTTGACTTCTTGTATTATTCTCATTGGCATTAAGAAAGTCAGTTTTGATTTTGGGGAGATCACCCCCATACAATTGGGACCAAGGATTCGTATTCCATATTTTGAAGCAACTCTGACTAGTTCTTCCTCTAACTTTTTTCCTTTTTTATCAAACTCAGAATCTAACTCCGAAAATCCACTGCTAAATATATGAGCAAATGGAACACCTTTTTTACCTATTTCTTCAATAATTGAAGGTGTTATTTGAGCAGGTACAGCTATTATTGCAAGATCAGCTGGTATTTCATCTGGTATGGAAGCCACAGAATCATAAAACTTATATCCCATTAATTCCTCGCCAGCATACTTCGAGTTTACAAGGTAAATTGGCTTCGGAAATTGAGCAGACTTCAATGAATAAACATATTGAGTTGCTCCAGATGGATTTTTTTTTGAAACGCCAATTATTACTACTGCTCGTGGATTAAAAAGCTGTTCAAACGGTATATTTTCTCTCGTGAAT
>Ga0209427_10004572_pt1 | contig 15986 bp, 21 predicted proteins | sample DeeMarSWOR136_30_FD_187465 | JGI IMG/M metagenome (GOLD analysis project Ga0209427, IMG submission 187465) | Marine sediment microbial communities from White Oak River estuary, North Carolina - WOR-1-36_30 (SPAdes) (version 2) | ecosystem: Environmental > Aquatic > Marine > Intertidal zone >...
AGCAGTCATCCCGGTCACCGGGGAAATCGTACGAGCGAACCATGTCTCCGATCTTGATCGTCGTATCCACCATGTGGTTCTCCTTCAAAGTCCGAGCCTCCCGACGCGCACGCGACCAAGTCGGATGCGCGCTGAGAGGCTCGCCTTGCGGCGAACCCTCGATTTTCCCAGAGTCCCCGTTCGTCCCCCTTTCGCCTTCATCGCGTCGGATTCGAACCGCGCTCCCAGCTACTTGGGGCTGATCGGTGGGGGGCCTTGTACCCCCACTCGGAGGTCTGCCCAATTGAGAAAGATCAACCAGTGGTCTAGCGATCATCCAAGCATATGGTTCACTCGGAATCAAGAAAAATCGTGATTTTCCTAGATTTTTTCTGGGCCCCCTAGGGCCCCCTAGAGCCCGAATCCCGCCAAGTCCCCGGATGGGTCATTCGGGGGGAAAACCCGGTTTTTCGTTATGGGTGCCTAAAATGGGTGCGAAATTCCGGTACCTAGGTACGCCTAGAGTCCAGAATTCACCGATTGGCTTTCGGGGGCCTTTTACCCTACCCTCCGGGAGGTAAATTGGCCATTCCGTGAGGGTCGAAACCCTGCTTATGGGTACCCATGCGCCCATTTTATGCGTGTAAATCTATGGGTGAAATGGGTGGTGGAATTCTCTTGACATCCTGATCTCCACAACAGGTCTAGGAAAACCTAGAGTCCGCCCCTGCAGGGACCGTAGTACCGGCACCACTTGGGGCTGCACCAGAACGTGCCGATGTTGGGTAGCCAATCACCGGAGCGGGCCATGCGCCAGACTTTGATGGCGCAGTTCTCGAAAAAGTCCATGTGGTGCTCCTCGACCTTGAACTGGGCAACGGCGACCTTCGGCTTCTTGCGGTTGCGCACGAGAAAGACCTTGCTCACAGGCGCAACCGTGGCGTTTTTCAGGATGCGATAGTTCCAGCCGTAGGCCATCATCTGGATATCCAGCTTCTTGGCGAACTCGGACACCTTCTGGGTTGTCTTCCAGTCCATCACGCCGCGCTTCTTGTCCACCACGTCCAGCACGCTCCAGCACAAGATCGCCTCGTCGGAATCCGGGTCGGTGATGTCCTCCTTGCATGTCAGCTCCGCCGGGTATTCCGGCTCGAGCTTCGTGACCACCTCCTTGACGCCGACCGGTGCAAGGGCTCGGCACTCCCGGACCATGCGCTCCTCGCTGTCCCCGCGCTCCTCGTCCCAGTCGATGCCCATGTCCTTGGCCTCTTCCTTCGCCTTTTCGCTCTTGAACGTGGCCATGAAGATGTCGTCCAGCTCCTGCGCTTTGGGAAGGGGCTTTCCCAGCCTCCGGGCCTCGACCGCGATCTCCATCGCCTTGTGCACGGCACGACCCACGATCATATTGCCCGAAGGCTGGGTGGGGATTCGGTCAACATAGGTGTACTTCAGGCGAAGAGGGCACCGCTCGATGGCCTCCGCTACCTTGGAGGGCGACAGGTGCTTGAGGCCCGTTTGGCTTATGTCAACCGTCATCTCGCTCCCCTACTTGTCTTCGCAGGAACGGTCTCTGGGCTTGGTGGTCTTCTTCTCTTCCCCCGCGTAGATGACCTGAGCCGTGGGCAGGAGCTTCTGAAGAAGCGCCAGCTCCTTCCCGCACTCCTCGTGGCTCTCGGTCCCCGGTTGGGGGATGATCAGCTTGCCGTCAGGCCCGGCGACGGTGAATCGCCACTTGCCGTCCTGCTCCTTTCTGACCTCAACCTTCATGTGTCTCTCCTAAAACATATCTTCCGGGGTCGGTCCTTCCTCCTCCTCCTCGCGCTCGGGCTTCGAGTCCGTGGTCGGGAGCTTGGCTCCCTCCGGGTAGAGGACCACGCTGTCACGCTTCCTAAGGATGCCCAAGTCCCCCTTGGTGTTCAAGGCAACCAGCTCGTGCTCGCCATCCTTGACGCCCTTGAGCGCGGTGATCAGCCCCTGCAGCTCGCCCTCCGGGATGTCGCTGGTGCTCTTGCCCTTGTGCTTGGGCATCAGCACGAAGAACGCGGCACGCTTCTCCTCGTCCTTCTTGAAACCAACCTGACCGAGTCGGGCAAAGAGAAGCTGCCGGGTCTCCGGCTTGCTGGCCGTGCCCTTGGTCTCTTTCTTGGGCTCGGTCTTCTTCTCGGGCGGCGGCTTGGTCTCGGTCTTCTCCTCGGTCTTGCCTTTGGCACGCGCCTTGTCCACCGCACTTTCCCCCTCCTCGGGCGCGCCGCCATCCATCTCCTCGGCGCTTGTGCCCTCGTAGCTGGAGCCCAGCATCTTGGGAATCCACGCGAGGATCATGCGGAAGGCCTTGCTCGCGGCCCGCGTCTGGGACATGGACATGATCTCGTTCTCCGGGCGGTTCTTCCACTTGCTCTCGTCGCGCCCGCAACTCATCTCGGCGGCGGAAAGTTCCTTCCCTTCGTTGGTGATGATCACAGCACGCGCCTTCCAGCCGTTTCCGTTGGCCAGCGGCTCGGTCGCGGTGACCTTGACGAAAAGTCCAATGGGCGTGCCGATGGCCTGCCAGCCCTCGAGCTTGATGTACTTGCGCTTGCCCTGCTTTGTGTTGATGATCTCGTAGAGCTTGTGCTGCTCGATTACCTTCTTGGCGGCCTCGCCCAGTTTCCCGGCGCGGGCGTAAACGGCCTCGGGGTTCACCGGGTCCACAAAGCCCACGAGAGAAGTGATGGGCGTCTCCGGGGCGGTCTGCGTCTTGGTCATGCCTGATCTCCTTGTTCAGTCCACAGGATCGAGGAGCTGCCCTCCCGACCGTACTTCCCGGCCAGAAAATGCAGCAGCTCCATGAGACGATTCCGAATTTCTGCCCGCATCTGCCAGAACTCTTCCCCCGCTCCCCCGGCCACCATCTCCTTGAGGATGTCGGTCAGTTCGCCCCCCTTGAAGACGGCGATCAGTGTGATGACCGTCGTCTCCACCGCCGCCTGCATCGCCGCATTGTCCGCGATCATGGCGGCGTGCCCACTGTTCATCAGGTGCTGGAAATGAAAGTAGGCTTCGTTTCGCCCGTCCACAATCTTGCCCATGGCGCTGACGGCGATACGGGTGCCCAGCTTAATCGCGATCTCCGTGATGGCCCTCGTGTCAAGCTCTTCTGGTCTTGCGCCGTCCACTCTTCACCCTGATTCTCTTCCACGTCCTGCCGGTCCGGGCATAGTAGATTGCGGAATGTGTTACGCCGAATTTTCTCGCCAGTCGCATGTCCGAGCCGTGCGTCCGAGGTGTTGACCGAATCTCCCGAACCGCCGCCTCGGTCAGTTTAGCCATCCCGTTCTTCTCCATGTCAACAGGCTGGCGCGCCCCCGTTCTGTATGAGTGCCTCAGGTTCTCACCTCTCGTGACGTATTCCAGATTAGCTGGCCTGTTGTTCTTCTTGTCTCCGTCCCGGTGATTACACTCCTTCCCCGATGGACACGCCCCCTTGAACGCCCGAGCAACCAGCACATGCACCAGCTCCGTTCGCCAGCCCCCGGCACGCCGAATCGCTACGTGCATATACCCAATTTTATCAGGCGAGCCAAAGGTCGGCGATTTCTTCGACCCAACGCGCCGGACCCGACCGCGATTTGACACCTCGTTCTCGGAGCCCCCGATCTTTACCCATCTCTCCTCCGCCTCGGTTGCGAAGTACGGTGACTTGCACCGCCCGCATCTGAGCGGTTTCCTGCTTTTGGGACGCCACGTTCCTCCGCACCTGAGGCACTTGCGCTGTCGGGGCTTTTGCACGCAGGTAGTGTACACCCGGTTTTTCCGGTGTCAAGAACTTTCTTGTAGGCCTCCAGAAGCTCGCAGAACGTGGCCAGATCGATGGTTACCAGCTCATCCTCGATGCACCCGGCCTCCTTGGTGATCAGGACCACCCGGTCCTCGTCGGTCTTGCAGTACTTTTTCACGTCGTCCCAGAACCACGTATGGACGCCGTGCTTCTTGCGGTACTTGGTGTCGATCTTCAGGCGCCCGAGCCCCGGCACCTCCACATCCGCCGCCTCCTCGCCCCAGTTGCGCCAGCGCTTGACGCGCTCCCCGCCGAATATCTTGGCGATCTTGCGCTCGAGGACTTTCCACGGTTTGTCCGGCATCACAGCAACCCCCAGTCCTCGGGTTCTCCGAATTCGTCTTCAATCCGCCGCTCCAACTCTCTCGCCGCTCCCAGTGGGCAGATCATCTCCCTCCTTCGGGCCCTTTTCTGGTCTTTCGCCGTGAACCGGTCAAGATATAGGTCCGCGCCCCCCACGTCCTCCCGATAGGCATAGTCGCTGAGAAGGAAAGCTTCATTGTCGTATGCCCCTCCCGCGTCAAGGAGCCAACCGCTGGGTGTCTCGACAACAACGTGTTGGGGGATGTCGCCCTCGGAGTAAATCGCCATCAGCCTCGCGCCTTTTCCGACCCACCGGCGCAGGGCTTCCGCCGCGATCCAGCAACCCCCGGCGAACCACGTTCCTTCCGGCAGAAGCTCGTAGGTGTCTGCCCTGTTTAGGAATCGGGAGAATCGCTTGCCGAACCCCTCTGGCTTGATCGTCTTTTTCATCGTTCTCTTCTCCCTCGAAGGCTCTGGGCCATCACCACGAAGCAGTACCGCCACGCCTTGGCATGCCCTTCTTTCTTGGCGCGGGCCCAGAACACCACGCTCCAGAGATCAAAGGCCCACCAGAAATCGTACCAGACCCAGCTCGTCATACTCTTATCGCAAATTCCGTACCATGGTACACCTAGGTCCAGTCAATGAGCACCGCCATCACGAGGGCCGCCCCGGCAGCCATGGCCAAGGCGAGCAGCACCAGAATCCAAAGCAGCGTCCCCTCGGGAAATTCCTCGCGCTTCACAGCATCCCCTCGAGTCTGAGGTGCCACACCTTGCCCCGGATGGGGAAAAGCGAGCTGTGCGACCAGTCAAAGGGGTGACCGGTCAGCCCACCGTTCTCCCTGATGTCCTGCTCGATCCACTTGCAAAGGAAGCACTTGTCCCTGCGGGGCGCGAGCCTCCCCAGCAGCCGCGCCCGCTGGACGGGCGAAAGGGCCACGCTTTTAGGCATAGGGCACCTCTTCCCGTAGGCTCGGATAGGGGTAGTTCACCCGCCAGTCCTCGGTCACGTCGTCCACGATCCGCAAGGAGCCCTTGGTGCGGGTCGAGCCCACGTAGGCCAGCCGGTGCTCCTCGTCCCAGTTGGCCAGCGGCGAATTTAGAATCTGGCCGTTGACCTCCGAGTAGAGCACGATGTTCTCCTCCTGTCGGCCCTTGCTGCCGTGGATCGTGGTGATCGTGACATTGGGCTCTACGCTTAGCGTACCGTGCTTTTCCCAGAGCCTCGAGTAGTATTTCAGATACGTGCACTTGAGCGGCCAAAGCTCCCGGTCCCGGATCGCCTTGATCAGGACCGGCTCAAAGTAGGCTTCGAGCTGCGCCATTGTCCAGATGCGGTTTGGCTCTTCCATCGCATCGAGGTGCTTCTTGGTGCCGTGCTTTAAAAGGCGCGTCCTGCCCCGCTCGGTCTTCATGATCGAGGGGATGTAGCTTTTCATCATGGCCAGTTCGAACCACTGGACGCGGCCCGTCGTGGCCAGCGCCATGTACGCGGAAAAGGCCTTGATCTCGTTGCCCTTCGAGAGGGGCGACGGTCCGCGCTCGTTCACAAAGGGAACGCCCGCCTCGATCAGATCGTACCCCAGCTTCTGGCATCCCGCGACGTGCCGGTGCAGAACCATGTACCGCCTGCCGTCTGCCACCAGTTCTCCGAGGTCCAGACGCGCCAGCATCTCGATGGTGTTGCTCTTCTCGGGGTCGGGCAGCAGCTCCTTCTCCTGCCGGTCCTTCACCTTGCGGATGATCCTCTGGGCGTACTGCGCGATCTCGGGGCCGAAGCGGTGCGTGCGCCCAAGGATGATCTTCTTCGTGCCCGGCTCATTGGCGCGCTGCAGGAACTCTCTGGCGCTCGACCCGCTCCAGCCGTAGATGGCCTGATCGTCGTCTCCCACGAGGAACCGGTTGCGCGCAAAATCGCTGATCCGGTCCACGCAGGCGTGCCCGAGCGGCGAGAGGTCTTGGGTCTCGTCCACGATCAGGGTATTGAGGTCCGTCCCGTTAAAGCCCTCGGTCACCACGCGGGCCAGCATGTCGGTAAAGTCCGCGAGGTTCTCGCGCTTCTTGAACGCCTCGTACTGTCGCACGAACGACTGGTAGACCGCCGGGTCCAAGCCGCCCAGCCACGAAAGCTTCGGCGGCGCCACCTTTGCCTTGGCCAGCTCCGCGATGCTCCCCGACATGAGTCGCGCCAGCGCGTAGGCCTGAAAGTACAGGTCTCCTTCCTCCCGTGGCCTTTGCTGGATCAGGCGCGCCATCACGGCCTCCGGGTCATCCCAGTCGGGCAGTTCCCCGGTGATCTCGAGGCCCAGCTTCTTGGAAAAGTCCCGCATGTGGCTGCGCCGGATGAGCTGGTTGCGAACGTCGATCCCGGTCGAGCGCCTGCAGAGCCGGTGCAGCGTCCCAAAGTAGGGCGCCTCGGCACGCTCCGTGATCCCGACCCGGTCGAGGGCCTCGTTGACGGCGGCGTTCGTGAAGGAGATGTAGCTGATCTGCTCCATGGGCACGCGCTTGCCCACGAGGTCTGCGATGATGTCCACGCAGGCCGTGGTCTTCCCGGCTCCGGGGCACCCGAATACGGCGTACTTGTTCACGGCCTACGGCCCACAAAACGCCTTATATAGTACCCTCCTACCGATTTCACAAGGCCCGTGGTCGGCTCGGACCGTCCAACCCATGAGAGGAGGGAACTGTAGTGTGGTAGAACTGTAGTAATGTAGTAGAAAAGTGGTATGTAATAAGAGGCCTTGTGTACTGCACTTTCAGAAGTGTAGTGTAGAGACTGTAGTACACGATGTCGTAGCATATGGTAGAGTCTCATATTCACCGGTTACCGAACTACACTACAGTAGTACTTCTGGGCACCTACCATGGTGAATTGTTTGAGGGGTACTATATAGGTAGTTTTCACCGGGTGCCTCCCTTGGGTTCTGTAGTCCCTGAGTTGAAGATTTCGGGTTGGGTACACTCCTCTTTCTCCTTACCACCCTCCTGCCCGTTGGGTCCGTAGTCGAGGGGAATCTTCCATAGCCGGACCGAGTGCTGCTCTACCTTGCGAGGCCCAAGGTCTTGGGCCCCCATCTCGTGGAAGATTGGCCAGATGTCCGGGCGCTTAAAGGGCACCTTCTGGTTGTTCAGATACCGCTTTACGGCGGCGTACCGGCACAGGATCGCGCCCTCGTGGATCACCGGGGAAAGCTGGAGGTTCGTCAGGGTCAGGCCCTCCTCGCGAGCCGTCGTGAGCCAATCCTCGATGTGAGAGCGCAGCTCGCCGGATTCGCTGACATCGTCCGGCGTCTGGTTCACTGTGACCGTCAGCTCGGAGAGGATGCGCTTCCAGCGGGGCTGCTTCATGTCCGAGAGGACGATGTCCATCGCGGCGTAGACGGCCTGCTCAAAGCGCTGGTACTTGTAGATCGTGTCGATGTCGCAGGAGAAGACGGCCTCCTTCTCCCCGTCGCTCATGGTCACAGAATACTTGGGGGGCTGGGAGTTGAACTTTACGATCTTGGTGATCCGCCAGTTCTGGGGGTTCAGAAACGCCTCTCCCGAGTCGATTCGCTTGCCCAGAGCATCGGCGGCCTTCAGGGGGCTCGTTTTCGGGTGCTTGTGGACATAGTCCTCGCACTCGCCCAGCGTGTGCTGCAGATACGACCAGCCCCGCTCGTCGTACTTGGCGCTGATCTTGTGGCCGGGGGTGTCGTAGATGCGGATGATCATGTCTTCCGGGATGCCCTGATACATCAGGGCCGTCACCACGTAGGCGTCAGCGTCGGATCGAGAGAGCCGCCCGTCGCGCTTTCGCTTCTCGAAGGTCTCCGCGTCATCGGTGCCCTGCCGGAACTTGGCATAGGCCTCCTGACCGCCCCGGATGACCTCCTTGAGCTGGTCGGGGATCGAAAGCTCATCCAAATTGACCGGCTCGCCTTTCTCCTTGGGGGCGGGCTTGGCCTTGCGGTCGCGCTTGGAACGCACGACCTCGAGCGCCGACTCGGTGTCCAACACGTCCACGAGGTCTTCGTGGTTCCACGTCTTTTCCGCGTGCCAGATGATCGTGCGGCACTCTTTCGAGTCCTCCTCGGGCTGCCCCGGCCTCGCGCCTTTTAGGTTCTTGGTGCCGGGAACCCGCAGGATTCGGGAAAGGTCGAACACGGGATCAGAGCCGACCAAGGCGCCGATGGCATAGTTGGCCGCCTCGATCTTGAGGCCCTCCTCGGGCTCGGCCAGAACGTCCACAGGCTCGGCAAATACCCAGAATACGTGAAATCCCCCGCCGGACCAGTTTGCTGCGGTGGGCGTACGGGTTATCCCAGTGCCTCTTGTGAACTTTTGCAGGTCCGCCGCGACCTTGGCCTTAAGCTCCGGGTAAGCCAAGTCATACCTAGGTTTGTAGACCCCGGCATCCTTGTGGTACAAATCGACATCCACCCAACAGCAGGTCGCGATCTGCACGTCCGAGCGCACGGCGGACCCGCCAAAGCCCGATCCGCGAGCCTTGTGTCTTAGGCATACCCCAAAGTAGACATCCCATTGGCCGCTGGCGGACTTGGCGGCGCCGAGGAACTTCTCAAGCTGCTCGGGATAGTGATAGTAGGACGACCGGCTTTCGGCAACGCCGCCCGGCTTGGGCCGAAGCAGCCTTAGCTCGACGAATCCCTTGGCCTCTCCCCAGAGGGCCCGAAAGAACTCCTCTGGCCTGATCTCCGGCATTGAGCCCCTCGAAGTTTATGGCCCGTCCGACTTGGTTTACCTAGGTGCGAGCTGCATGCGGGACGGGCCGTTGGGAACGATTGGGGATAAGAGAGGGATGTCCAATGCCGAAGCTCCGTCCACTCTCTGATCTCTCGTTCCATCGCATGCAGCGTGGAAAGTATGCCCCAAGACCGGGGACTTGTCAAGGAGGAAATCAAAATGCCCCGGAGACCGCTCCAATCAGCCGCCGGGGCACCTTTCGCTCTCGCGTTCTTGGAAAAGATCGACCCTGAAAGAGCGGGGCGGCGCTATGCCCCTTGTGTTCTCAAGGTGATACCGAATCTAAATCCCGACGCCGCTCCCCGATCCCTCGAGGAGCTGACGCCGGGGGAGATCAGGTGCCCGAATTATGGACTTTGGCGCCCCTTCTGTCAAGTGTACACGCCGAAAGATGCGAGGCCCGGAGCGGAGGGCTTATTTCTTGCATCTTTACCCTAGAAGGACTAGGCTGATGATCTCTTCACTCCGTTACGGAGGAGCGGACTCTGCCTCGTGGAAAAGAGCTGGACTACCGGGTGCGCTGCGTTTTCGGGCGCCACCAGTTCGCCAAGCAGATCGTGCCCGAGCACGCCTGCGAGGTCTACGAAGCGCGGAACGGACTCCTGTACGCCGTGTGTGACTGGTGCGGTGTCCGAGCGTTCATCTTCGGGCCGGAGAGAAACAGGCAGATCAGGGCGGCCCTCGCCCTGCGCCAGAGATTAAAGGAGAGCAAGTATGGCAAAGCGGAAGAGATCGAAGAAGCAGACCAAGCCCGAGGACGACCCCGCTCCCGAGCAAGACCTTCAAGACGAAGACGACCCGGATCAGCCGGAGCCTGACGAGGACGACGACGACGGGCCACCGGCCCAGATGGCCGTCTCGATGCGCGGGACCGCCGGAGCCGTGAGAAAGGCGGCCCGGCAGACCATCGCTCGAGGAGACCGGAAAGCCGCGCCGGAGGACGAGGACGAGGAGGAGACCAAGGAGTTTGCGGAGGCGGTGCGCGATCCGAATAACTCGGTGGTCGTGATCCGCAGCTACCCGACCCAGTTCATGGGGCGCGATGTCACCGGCCCGCAGATGGAGGTTCCCACCCCGACCAATCTGCAGCACCTGCGCAAGATAATCGCGGATACGTGCGGTGGGGAAAGCTACGTGCTCAGGGTCGTTGATCTCAACGGCGAGATCATCGCGGCCAGAGAACTGACGATCCCCGGCCTTGAACCGCGTATTGTCCCGCAGCAGGGGCAGGTCATGGACAATATCGGGGACAGCGTGAAGGACTGGGAGGAGGAGATGGACCCGGCGGAGGAGGATGTTACCCGCATCCGCAACCAGATCAAGGTCGAGCGGCTTCGTCAGCAGCTTGCCGAGTTGAAGGAGGGCACGCGGCACGGAGTGCCCATGGGTACGGACAAGATCGCGGCGCTCGAGAACGAGCTGAACGAACTCAAGCGTGCCGAACAGGTCGAGCGCGTGGTTGCCCCGCTTCAGAACCGAATCCAAGAGCTGGAGGAGCTTTTGGAGAAGAAGATGGCCAAACCTACGCAAGACCCGCAGTCCATCCAGCAGCTTCTCTCCCTACAGAACGAAGTCGGCAACCTAAAGATGCAACTGCAGCAGGCGATGCAGGACGGCCCGGAAAAGGGCTCGGCGTTCCGCGACATCATCAACCTGATCGTGGCCCAGAACAACCAGACCAACCAGCTCATGATGAACATGATTAGCGCGATGATGACCAACAACCAGAAGGGCAACCGTGACTCGCTTGAAACCGTGGGCGGGATGCTCGATGCGATGGGCGGTCTCATGAGTCTCGTGAACCCGGACGCTCGCGCCGAACCCAAGGGCGCCATCGAGCGGCTGATCGATCACGTCCCGGACGTGATTGACCTGCTGCGCAATCAGCAGCGGCAGGGCGCCAACATCACCCGCGCCGAAATCCAAAAAGCGGTCGCGGAAATGATGCCGGGCATTCAGGCGCACACGCGCTCGGTCATCGAGCGCAGCGTGGCGCAGAAGCTCAATGTCCAGCAGCATCCAACGATGCCTCAGCAGATACCGCAGCTCCAGCAGATGCCCAGACCCGCGCCCATCGCGCAGCCCGCACCACAGCAACCGGTTTCCCAGCCGCAACCCCAGCAGAAGCCCAAGCCCGTGTCCCCTCCAATCGCGAGGGAAGACCTCTCCAGCGCCGCCGAAGATGTGGCGCCGGGCGAGACACTACCCGAGAGCGATGACGAGGAGGAGGGAGACGACGGACCCCTCTCCCCGCAGGAAGAGGCGGAGGACCGGGTCAACGCGGTGCTCGAAACCGTGTACAACGAGCTGAAGCTCGAAGTCAGGGCGATGCAGTGGCCGAACATGGCCTATCTGACTTTGCCCAAGAGCGTGCTCGAGGGGATCATCTACGCGCAGACCGACGAGGATGTGTACGACGCGATCAAGGAGTACGGCGACCGGGAGCTGATGACCGTGATCTGGGACTTGATACAGGAACCCAATACCGAGCACCGGGATCGCCTTGTGTACGGCATCAACGCGATCAAGGCCACCGCCGAAAAGGAGCGGCAGGCCGCCGCGCAGATGCAGCAGCAACGGGCCGCGCAGCAGCAGGCACCGGCACCGGCGGCGCCGCCGCAGCAGGGGTAAGCCGTGACCCAGAAGATATCTGAAGACGGCCTGCAGGTTCTCCAGTCCATCGCGGAGAGCCTGCAGCGCGGACTGCGGCTGAAAGAGCAGGAAATGGCCATCTGGAGCCAGATGATGGCCCGGCTCGACCCCCTTCAGGACGCCCTCGACGACATCGGGGAGCGGCTGGATGACGCCCTATTCCTTGTGGATCAGCTTGCCAAGCTCGCGGACGACAATGACGGCAAAATCGGCGGTTTGGAGCTGGTTGACGCCATGAAAGCGCTACGCAAGAAACGCGACGAGGAGGAGGAGGGCGAGGAACCTGAGGAGGAGGAAGAGGGGGAGGACGAGCCCGAGGAGGCTGCGGCCTGATCCTTGACTTGATCCGGCGCTCAAACTAGAGTTAGGGGCAATCGGGGCCCATCAGACCCTGCGGTCCACACGCCCCTTCGAGAGACAGGAATGGGAGACGCGGCAAAGAAGACCGCAGGAGAGCGCGAAGTGCGCTGCACGGCTTGTGGGTACTTTGTCCTGTCGATCATGAACATCTCCGGGCGGGTGACTCTTAAGAGTCCGTGTAAACGGCACGGGTGCAAGGCACGCCTGCTCATCACGGTGTCAGATCAGTCCGTCGATGTGAAAAGTATGACGGTGCCCGCCGGAGCATAGCGCCGCACGACGCGGACTGGTCGTTCCATTCGGCACGCGAGCAGAGACAGACTGCGTGCGCGTTGGACTCTCCAACCTCCCCGACGCCGGGTTCACCGAAGCAACCGTCGAGCGGATGTGGGAACTCATCCACACCGCGAGGAAAGACCCGGTGTGGATCGGGCTCGTCCGGCGCCTCGTCAAAGAGTGCCCGCCGAAGGACTACTTTTGTGAAGCCGAGACGCTGGCGGAACTCTTCCATGGCATCCGTGGCCCGCTCGTTCGCTACCGCAAGGATGACCAGCGAATTGAGCAGGTGCATCATCCGTTCATCACGCTCCATTTCGCTGCTGGGGACTGCGACGATTTGGTCACGCTCTACGGGGCCGGGGTGGGCACAATTGGCCACCCGTATCGCATCGTCACGGTCAAAGCGGATGCGCGCCGCCCGGACAAGTGGAGCCACACTTGGGGCGAGGTCAAGCTCGCGACTCGTGGATGGCTTGGCGCTGATCTTACAGAGTCTGACTCGTACCTCGGGTGGACGCCCGCGCCGGAAAGGTACTGGGCGAAGAAAATCTTCAACGAACCGGGGGTATAAGCGATGCCGATGACCAACGCCAAGGACTTGAACGGCACCCTCAAGGTCATGCAGCCGGTGCGCGGCTGGGGATCGTGGGTGCGGGATCGCACGCCGCCGATCACCTACAAGAAACTTCGGGGCCGGTCGAACCGGCGCGACCCGCGAAAGGTCGGTGCATACGAAGTGGGAGAGACAAGGGATGCCCGGTCGATCACCCCGTGGAATGTCGAGCGCAACCTTCCCAAGAGCGGCGGGCGCTGGATGCAGCGCGGCATCCTCACACGCAAATTCGGCGCGGACCATCGCCGCATCTACAAGTGGGACGTGCCCTACCAGCAGCTCAAGTACCGGCTGGACACCCCGGCGATCTGGACGACGCGGACGAACGTGCACACGCCAGACCTGATGGACATGGCGGTCCCGCAGTATTCCTCCAAGTATCCCCAGCCCATGTGGGAGCAGGGCGAGGAGCTGCTCGAGCTTTACGGCATGGAGGGTCTGACCGAGATCATCGGGTCGGTCTCCGGGGTGATCAAGGACTTTATCAACACGGGAGACCTCAACACCGAGAAGCTGGTGAGCGCGGGGATCGACTATGCCGCCACGCAGTACGCGGCGAGGCTTGCGGAAAAGGCCGCCGGGGAGGGAATCTCCGAGGCGGAAAAGGCGCTATTGCAGCTTGAGATGCAGCGCCGCCAGCAGCAGATCGCCCAAGCGGCGGCGCCCAAAGTCCCCTCGTGGCTCTTGCCGGTCGGCCTCGGTGTCGGAGCGCTGGTGATTTTCACGTCGATGAAGAAATGAACGGCCTAAGCGTGCAGCATCTGGGACAGCCGCCGGAGAAGACAGAAGCCCCTTCGGTGCTGACCTACGGGCTGCTGGGTGGTGGCGCATACCTGATCTACAGCGCGCTCAAACGCCCGGAGCGCCCGTCCTCCAAGACCGAGTGGATGATCGGCGCAGGCATGGCGATCCTTGGCCTCGGTTCCCTTTTGGGGAAACCGAAATGAACCATCTAAGTCTCGGTCAGTTCCCGGCGACCTCGATCATCGATCCGGCGGAGGCGCAGCGGATGCGCGAAGAGGAGCTGCTTCGCCAGCAGTACGGCGTGCCCACCCCCGTGCCTGTGGAAGAAGTCAAGAGCTGGGCGGGCGGGATTACGCTTGGGACGGTCGCGCTGATCGGCCTGATCGGGGTGGGCATCTACTTTTTGTTCCTGAGGGACCGATGAACAGCTTGAGCACGCAGGGGCTCGGGCAGATCGACCTCGAGGCGGCGGTCAAGTCGGTGGTGGACAAGTATGCCGGGACGATCAGCGAGGCAACAAAGCCCTACATCAGCGAGATGGCCGAGGCGGCTAAGCCCGCGTTCCGGCTGGTGATGGATGAGTATTGGCTTCGCATCGGCCTTGTGGCGGGCGGCATCGCGCTGGGCGGGATTCTGCTGGGCACCTATATCGGGAGGAAAATCTGATGGACCTTCTGACGCTTGCCCTGATCGGCGGCGCGACGTATGTCGTGGCCAAGGGGATCAAGAAAAAGTCGGCGCGGGAGGCGCTGGCCGCGCAGGAAGGTGTGGACCCGGAGCGCCTGAAGTTCCTCCAAGACCTTGCGGTCAAGGTTCAGGACCAGATCAACAAGGGAAAGGAGGGTCTGATCACCTCGCATCCGACGTGGGCGGCGACGACGGAGGAGCTGGCGATCATTCTCAGGAGCGTCGTGCAGCCGGAGACGCATGAGGTTCTGATCCAAGCGCGCCCGAACCCTCAGGGCGGCGCGGACTATTACGTGACGTTTCGGCCTTTGGAGTACTAGCCATGGGATTTCTTGACCTTGCACTCTACGGCGGCGCCGCCTATGCGGGTTACAAGATTCTCAAAGGCGAGGGTCGCGAGCTGATCGGCCAGATCGAAAGTGTCGTAGGCACACCGCTTGCTGAAAAGCAAAACGGCGTGGCGGGCATGGGGAACCTCGGGGCGCTGTCCCAGTCCACGCTCGATACGATCACAGACCTGCAGAACCGGATCACTCAGGTCAACAGCGGCATCACCGGGATCGGGAGGGACAACTGGGAGGCCTACAAGGGCGCGTTCATCCAGTACGTGATGGAGAACCGGCCCGGATTCGGCTACACGCCGTACGATTCGCTCAAGACGGACCTCCAGCGGGCGATCAATTGGATTCTCTTCACGCCCGCCCACGAGCCCACGCCCACGGACATTTCGAATGCCTCGATGATTGTCACAAGCGCCGAAAGACAGCTTGATCTGATGCGCATGCTGGTGCCCTCGACCGTCGCGCAAAAGTCCGTGACCGAGGAGGCCGAAACCAAGGCGCGGGTGGAGAACCTGCCGACGCTTCGCAGCCCCGAAGAGGCCGGGGAGCAGGCGTTCTACAAGACGCTCCGGGAGCGCGCCGAAGCGCTGGCCGAGGATGTGACCGACCCGCTGGGGCTGGGCATCTCGCTGCCGGTGCTGTTGATCGGAGGGGTGGGGCTTTACTTCCTGCTGAGCTGATGGCCAAGCGCAGACAAAACCCGCTGCTTATGAGCATTATGCCCAATCCGCCCTACATGGTTCAGCTTGACCACGCAGGAGTTGGTTTGACCAAGGGGCCGTACGGGAGCATGAAGCAGGCGGTCCGGGTGTTCAGGAGCGCGGTGAAAAAGGGCGCCACCGGGTATGTCGTTGACGCAAAGAGCGGCGTGATCATCGAGAGTTCGATGAGGGACGTACCCCAGCGCGGGCTGCCAACCCGCGAGTCGCATGGTCGGTACTACCACGAGCCCAACCCCGGCATCGTGGACGGCATGCTGCTGGGCGCCGGATTTGCGGTGGGCTCGCACCTTGCCAGAAGCGCGACCGGCATCCCGAACCCTCCGGCGGAAAAGCTGACCGGCGGTTCCAAGGCGATCATCCGCAACATCGTGGGCGAGTTGCATGTGTCCGCCTCGGACAAGCGGGTCGAACAGGTCATGCGCTACAAGCTTCACCCCAAGGCCGACCCGAAGCTTGTGAAAAAGGCCATCAAGTACGCGATCAAAGTGCACCACGAAAACCAGAAGCTCTACTACGCGATCATGGGCGGCAGAATCCACAAGTTCCGCAACCCCCTCACGCCCGCCGAAAAGGAACGCTTTGTGATGCGCGGGCACAAGTACCGCCGGGCCGAGCTGGAAGACCGGAGGGCCGGACACACGGAGGCCGCCAAGTATTGGGAGGGCAGGGCCGATGAGGCTCTGCGTACCGGAATGATGCCGAATCCTCCGGGCTGGATCGTCGTGGACCCATATGGGG
>Ga0209427_10004573_pt1 | contig 15981 bp, 15 predicted proteins | sample DeeMarSWOR136_30_FD_187465 | JGI IMG/M metagenome (GOLD analysis project Ga0209427, IMG submission 187465) | Marine sediment microbial communities from White Oak River estuary, North Carolina - WOR-1-36_30 (SPAdes) (version 2) | ecosystem: Environmental > Aquatic > Marine > Intertidal zone >...
TAACGCGACCGTAATCCTTTCTGTTGTCCAAAACGTAGTTGAACAACGACCGCAACGGAGCAATACCAAGACCGCCTGCAACAAACAACAGATCCTTACCCTTCAAGAACTCTGCGTCAAAGCCGTTCCCAAACGGACCTCTGATCCCAACTTTGTCACCTATATTAAGCATGTGCAGCTTAGTTGTCACATTTCCTATTTTGCGCACGCAAAGTTCAAACGTGCCTTTCTTTGTTGGCGACGACGACACAGAAATCGGTGCCTCACCTACGCCGAAAACAGAAACCTGAACAAACTGACCAGGCTTATGATCTACGGAGGAACCGTCATCCAACTTCATTTCGAACAACATTTCGTTGGCGGCCATAGGTACTTTCTTAATAATAGTCGCCAGCTTCGGGACGTAATCTATGTTGCCTTCAGTTTCAATGCTAACGTGGGGCTCAGTTGGCGTGGCTAATTGCACGCCCATGTTGAGGACTTCACTGTACATGTCGTTGAAAAGGTTAACTGGATTAGCGACGTCAGGCAGACAGTTTGAAGAACATCTACCACAACCAACGCATGAAATGAAACCAAACCGGTCGAACAGATACTTTCCTTTCTTGAAGTACCTGTGTCGGTACCTTGTAGGTCTTGTCGGACGGAAGTTTTCTCCTGAAGCCACCTTGGCAAAGTCTTCTAGTAAGCAGCCGTCCCACGTTCTAATCCTTTCGCCTTCTTTAAGTGACAAATCAGGATCTTCCTTAACATCAAAGCAGTAGCACGTAGGACACACCAAAACACAAGAACCACAAGCTAAACACTTTTCAGCATGTTTCTCCCAAAAACCGCTTTCTTCATAAGTCTTGCTCAGCAATTCAGGAATTAGCTCTGTTGAGAAGTCAAATTTCTGCTGGGACATGTTCATTATCTCCTTCTTTTTCTGACCTACTATCTGAACATCTCGCGCAAGCGCGTCTGCAACGTTCTTGGCGTATTTCTCCAGAAGCTCCTCCCCCTTCTGGGAGCCTATGTTGATGGCGTACCGGTTTCCAAGATCCGTAAGCATTAAATCATAGCCATGGTCAATTATGGCACAGCCCATCTGTGGCGCAAAACACCACTTTGACATGTTTTGGATGTTCACACCTATAATTATGGATGATTTTCTCTTTTCAAAGTAGTATGGATCGGACTTGGTTTCTCTGAAAATCTCGTCCATGTGAAGCAAAGCCACGATATCATAGGGATGAACACCGAGGATTACTGTTGGTTTGCGATCAGCAGGGTCCTTGGCAAAAAATCCGTTAGCCACGTCATAAGTGACCAGAGTTTCGCGCTGAGGAAAGAAATACTTCTTCGGAGGAAGAAGCGTCACGTCATGATCCAGCCGTAATTCGCTAGCAGATTCTAGCTGTCCAAAAGCGAATTTGTCGCCTTTTGATTTGACGCCTATAACATTTAAAGAATTATCGTTGATTATTGAACTAACAAATTTGGCGAAGTCTTCTTTCGAGATTATACGCATTTTCATCCTCTCTAAATTACCAAAGGCAAGTAAATTTATTGGAAGCTAATGTGCATTAGCAACATTTATGGTTTTCTCATTGAGAAAACATAATTCAACAATAAAATGGCGATTTAGGGCTTATTAATATCCGTCGACAACCAGAACAAATTCGACCTGTTTCCCTATAACTTATCAGTGGCTACAATCAACCATGAGCAAATTTCTACGGCGCCCTTTTTACTAATTTCATTGTCTCTAATCGATACACAACTTTTTGGCAATGCCTACGAAAAAGTTAGTGATGCAATTTTAGAAAGGCGCCCCTCTCTTTTAAAACAGTTGTTACACTCTAAAAATCTCCTCTTTAATATGGAAAAATCATAGAAAAAGTGAGTGAAACTTTATGTAGTTGATATGAGATTTGTGAGTATTTATTCACGTATGGTGCCTAGCGAAATGCTGCCCAAGGTGAAGCTCAATGAAAGAGACAGCCAAAGAGCACATAAACGCTTCCGAAATTGATCCGAAGTTCAAATATGAACTATCGAAAATGCAGGGCGGTGAAAAACTGTTTCGATGCTCTCAATGTGGAACATGCACGCTTTACTATCCAGCGGCAAGATACAGTAAAACTTATAGGTTGAGGCAAATAATTCGCATGGCACAACTTGACCTCAAAGAACTCGCTTTCAACGAGCCTGGAGTTAGCACCTTAAAAATCTTAAAACAAGTATCCGAAGGTGTAAAATTAGATGAGTAAAAAAAAGCTAAAACTAGCCTTTTACTGGGCTGCAAGTTGCGGCGGCTGCGAAATAGCCGTGTTAGACATAAACGAGAAAATCGTTGACGTAGTGCAAATAGCAGACATCGTGTTCTGGCCCGTAGCCATGGACATCAAATACAAAGATGTGGAAAACATGCCTGACAAATACATCGACATAACCTTCTTCAACGGCTCCATCCGAAACTCAGAGCAAGAACACATGGCCAAGCTATTGAGGCAAAAATCCAAAACGCTAGTTGCCTTCGGCTCCTGCGCCCATGAAGGCTGCATACCGGGCTTGGCTAATCTGCACGACAGCAAAGAAATCCTCGACCACGTGTACCTGAAAGAGATATCAGTTGTAAATCCAGAGGGAACTATTCCCAAAACTAAAACCGAAGTGAAAGAAGGCACACTGGAGATTCCAGAATTCTACGACACCGTTAAAACCTTAGCGCAAACTGTGGATGTAGACTATTATCTACCTGGCTGTCCGCCGCCCGTCAAGCTCATAGCCGATGCCGTAGACGCAATCGCAAAGAACGAGTTGCCGCCGAAAGGCTCAGTTCTCGCACCGCTAAAGGCTGTGTGCGACGAGTGCCCCAGAACAAGAGAGAACAAGAAAATCACCAAGCTCTACCGAGTACACGAAAAAGCGCCCGACCCTGAAAAATGTCTGCTTGAACAAGGCATACTCTGCATGGGTCCCGCCACTCGCAGCGGCTGCGACGCTCAATGCTTAAAAGTTGACATGCCTTGCACAGGCTGTGGTGGACCTGGCCCAAACATGCCTGAACTAGGCGCTGGAATGATAGCTGCTTTAGCTTCTATACTTGGATATGACGAGGAGAATTTGTCTGCGGAGAATGTTGAAAAGTTGATGAGCCAGATAGTAGACCCTGTCGGCACGTTTTACATGTACTCTTTACCAGCTTCAATTCTTAGGAGAAAGGTGATGAAGAAATGAAAGAAATAAGCATAAACCCGATCACGCGACTTGAAGGACATGGAAGCATTTCCATATTCCTCAACGACGAGGGCGAAGTGGAAAATGCTTACCTGAAAATCCCTGAGCTCAGAGGCTTCGAGAAATTCTGTGAGGGAAGACGCGCTGAACTCATGCCCCAGCTCACAACAAGAATCTGCGGAGTTTGCCCCGTCGCCCACCACTTCGCGTCAGTCAAAGCCTTAGACGCTGCTTTCAACGTTGAACCGCCATCAGCCGCGAAAAAACTCAGAGAACTCATGTATGCTGGATACATAATCTACGACCACACATTGCACTTTTACTATTTGGGCGGACCTGACTTTGTCGTTGGACCTGACGCGCCCCCAGAGAAACGCAACATTTTAGGCGTCATCGAAAAGGCAGGCTTGGACGTAGCAAAAGAGGTCATTAAGCACAGAGCCTATGGACAGGAAATAACCGCGATTCTCGGTGGCAAAGCTACGCATCCAGTGTGCGGCTTGCCTGGTGGCATATCAAAGGCTTTAAGCGAAGAGGACAGGCAAAAAATCGAGAAGATGGCGGTTTCTTCGGTGGAATTCGCCAAGTTCAGCTTGAAACTTTTCCATGACATAGTACTTGGGAACAGTGCGTACGTTGACCTGATTAAGAGCGATGCGTACACAATGAAAACCTACTACATGGGTCAAGTGGACGACAACAACGAAGTTAATTTCTACGACGGAAAAATCAGAGTAGTCGACCCCAACGGCAGTGAATTCGTGAAGTTTGAACCGAAAGACTACCTAACGCACATCGGCGAGCACGTAGAATCATGGACCTACGCAAAGTTCCCGTTCCTGAAGAAAATCGGCTGGAAAGGCCAATTTTACGGCACAAACAACGGAGTTTACCGTGTTGGTCCGCTTGGACGTTTGAACGCTGCTGACGGTATGGCTACACCGCTGGCGCAAGCAGAGTACGAAGTGATGTACAAAACCTTAGGTAGACCAGTGCATGGTACTTTGGCGTTCCACTGGGCACGTTTGATTGAACTGCTTTACGCTGCTGAGCGCGCAGTTGAGTTGATTAAAGACCCTGAAATCACGAGCACAAACATACGCAACAAGCCTGGCGAACCCGGTGAAGGCGTGGGCGTGGTTGAGGCTGCACGGGGAACACTGTATCACCATTACGTGTTGGACAAGGACGCTCTCATCAAGGATGTGAACCTGATTGTAGCTACAACCAACAATTATCCAGCTATCTGCATGTCTATTCGTGATGCGGCTAAGGGCTTGATACACAACGGCAAGTTTGACCAAGGCGTGCTTAATAAGGTGGAGATGGCATTCAGGGCTTATGACCCGTGCTTCGCGTGCGCAACGCACCTCGCAGTTGGGCAGATCCCGCTGATTGTTAAGGTTTATGACAACCAGAAAAGTCTGATACAAACCCTTCAGCGGTAAACCTTTTCTTTCTTTTTTCTTATTCCTAGTTTTAGTTGGTGTTTCAATTTGGCTAAGGATGAGTATGGCGTTCGAGATGCATTGGAAACGTGGTTTGCAGGCGCGGATAGAGTTGTGGTTGCGGGTATTGGAAACCCTATTCGCAGGGACGATTGTGTGGGCGTAGAAATCGTTCAAGACCTCAAAGGCAAGGTCTCAAAAAACGTGTGCCTAATTGAGTGTGAAACGGTTCCCGAAAGCTTCATGCAAGAAATAATCGATATTAAACCAAGCCACGTCCTCCTCGTCGACGCAGCAACTCTTGGGCTAAAACCCGGCGAGACGCGGCTTGTCTTTCCAGAACAGGTTACGGCTTTTCCAGCAGTCACCACTCACGTGTTGCCTCTGAGCATTTTCTGCGGGTACATCACAAAAATGACTGAGACAAAAATCGCTTTGCTGCTAATTGAGCCTGAGAACACGGAGTTCGGGGAAGGCTTGACACCAACATTGCAGGCGGCTGCAGAAAGAATCACGAAAATACTGCTTGAGTTGTTCTCAGCCTAAACTCGTTTCACGATTTTTTTTCTACGAGAGCCAAGTATTGTACCAATAGTGGCGCTGAAGCCTCGTTCAGCGAGTGAACAGTCCTTAAGCCCTCAGCTGCTTGCAGAAGGAACGGTGTCTTTCCTAAGCGTTTGATCTGCCATGTCAACGCCTGCGACGTTATCGAGACTTCACGCGCTAATTCGCCGTGTGACAGCTTCTTCTTGTTCAACAGCGCTTCCAAAATCCGCTTAGCAGTCTTGTGCCGCAATAGGGAAATCGTCAGCATCTCCTTCCGCGAGAATTTCTTAGAAAGGAAGAACCGTTTGTATTTGCCGTCGCGAATGAATGATATCAGCCCTGATTTGACAAGGACGCCCAAGTGGTACTGCGCCAAGCCGACTGGAAGGCTTAGAGCAGTGCATATTCCCCTGAACTGAATACCAGGATTAGCCTCGACGTAGCTATAGATTTGCGTGCGTGTGCCGTTGCTTAAAGACGCTTGGTTATTAGCGCCGACGTTATTTCCGAAAGAGGTGGGAAGAGCCAGCAAGCAATAAGTGTTTGTTGTGATCGCCCCAACGAGCGTCTGCTGCTGTAGCAAAGCTGCGAAAGAAACTAAGACAATCGAGACTAACACGAACACGAACACGGCTCTCTTCAGTGCTGGCTGCATCATTCTTCGCCTTTTACAGCCTTTAGCGCTTCTAGTTTTTAACAGTATTCGTAAACAACTGTACTAATCGGTCCACTCCCGCCGATGCGCACTGTCCGTTGTCACACAGAGCACCGACTAAGAACTTTAACTCTTTCAAGAAGACCCTAATCAAATCATGTTTCTCTTTGTTAAGAGCAGTACTGGAAAATGCCGCACCACCACTTCCATTAGAATATACAGTCTATATGACGTTTCACGATCTTAAGTACAGCAAAGCTAATATTAGAAGTGCTTTTTAGAAAGTGCTATGGGTTTCAAAGAATGGATTCTCCCTCAGGACAAAATCTTTTTCAATCTTCTTGAGGAACAAGCCGAGCTAGCTGTAACAGTAGCCGAATTGTTCCAGACTATGCTTAGGGAATACGACAGTTTTGGTGTGTTAATCAAGAGAATGAGGGTGATGGAGCATGAGGGGGATGAAATAGTCCATAAAGTTTTTCGTAAGCTAAACAAGTCATTCATTACGCCTATAGATCAAGAGGACATTTCCAAGCTCGCTTCTTTGTATGATGATGTCCTCGACCTAATTGATGCAACAGCAAACAGGATTTTTCTTTTCAAAATTGAACCAAACGACGTAATAAAAGAGTTCGGCGATATCATAGTCCAACAGGTTAAGGAAGTGAACGCCGCTACAAGGCACATAAGGAAAATTAATCAAGTGGAAATAGAAAAGAGGTTCAAGGCTGTCCACACTTTGGAGAACGAGGCTGATGATTTATTCGATTTTTCAATTGTAGAGCTTTTCAAAGAGAAAGACCCTGTACAAATCATGATAATGAAGGACATATACGAATTCTTGGAACAAATAACTGACAAGTGTGAAGATGTCTGCCTAGTCATTCAAGATATAGTGATAAAGAACGCTTGATCTCATGATTGACTTAATTTTGCTTTTCGCATTAATATTAGCTCTCATATTCGGTTTTTGGACAGGCTTTACAGATGCAGCCTACGCCACAGCGGGCATTATAGCAACAAGAGCCGTTAAAACCAACCAAGCCATAGTATTATCTGCAATAGGCTCTTTCGTAGGCATGGTATTTTTCGGCTCTGCAGTAGCAGTAACCATAGGAACTGGAATAGTCACAGAGGGCTTTGCCTCGGGAGAAGTTATTGTAGCAGCGTTGCTGGGGTCTTTGATCTTTGACTTTATATTCTCGTGGGTCTACGCAATGCCAATATCAGAAACCCACGTTCTGGTTGGCGGCTTGATAGGCGCAGGAGTGGCAGCTGGAGGTTTTGAAATTATTGAGGTGGGCGGAATAGTCAACAAAGTCATAATTCCGCTGCTTACTTCCCCGTTCATCGCAATTATTGTCGCTTATCTAATCACTATATCGATAATCAAAGTCTTCAGAAATCAGCCAGCAGATAAGATGAATAGAAAATTCAAGCGCCTACAGATAGCTGCAACTTTTTTGTTCTCAATTACAGATGCGACTAATGACGCACAGAAGATTATGGGAATCATAACTATGCTACTACTTTACTATGGCTTCATCTCTGAATTTGTTGTTCCCTTCTGGGTTATAATAGCCTCCTATATCGTATTGACACTGGGAGTAATTTTCGGAGGTTGGCGAATAGTAAAAACGATGGCCACAAAAGTAACTCGGATGCAGCCATATCAAGGTTTTTCGCGTGATTTATCAAGCTCGATAATACTCGGGGCTGCAGCATTATGGGGAATGCCCGTAAGCTCAACCCACGCTGCCAATGGAACCTTAATAGGAGCAGGCTTAATTAGGGGCTCTAAATCGGTAAACTGGGGAACAATACGAAACATGATTTGGGCGTGGATATTATCTGCACCATTAGCAGCAGTAATCTCTTACACATTATACCATATACTGCAAGTCATCATTTAGCCCAACAACTGCGAACTCTTAACCTTTTCATTTTAGAAAAATCTCTAATAAGCGGCCTACCTGTTGAATAAATGTGGGGAAACGCTTGCCATTTACGCCCTTTCATTATCCAGTTGCTTACGTCCTCTACAAGCTTGGAGGAAAACTTAGCCTACCAGCGCTTGTTGTGGGTTCGATGGCGCCTGACCTTGAAGTTCCCTTTATAGTTCTGCTGTTCGGAAACAGCGTTCCAAATCATCTACTGCTCCACAGCCTACTTGGCGCTTTGACGCTTGGCACCGTCCTCGCCATAGCAATCACCGTTCTAATCTACCCAAAATTAACAAGTGCAATCTTTCCCGTTGACAAGCTTAAGATTAAAGAGAAATGCCGATTCTCTATTGATCTCGTCTTCTCCTGCGCTCTCGGCTGCCTTTCCCACGTGCTGCTAGACGTTACGAACCACTCCTACAACCCCCTTTTCTGGCCTTTCCTTCCGCTAAATGAAACAGCAAGTCCAATTGTCCCAGTTCTAGGCGGAACAACAAACGCGTCTCTGCTGGTGCACGCCCTTATGGCGGTTCTTTTCATAGCGTTGTTTGTGAATAAACGTGAGAATTTTTGGGAAAAACTGATAGTTGGATAACTGTGTCATTCACGCAATAGATAAACGTACACAATCCAACCCGATATGCCTAATATTTGCGTTTCTTGGCAAACCGCATATTTGGATCCTAATAGCCAATCAATTCAGAAACCAGTAGTGGGTCTATCTGCCCCTATCTTGCCGCCTTTATAAAAGGGAGGGTTAGTCTTTTCCGAGCACTAGAGTGCTAAACTCGAAACAAACAAAGTCGGTTCTGAATTAAGGTTTTACATCTAAAAAGAATATGCTTATTTAGCTTCGAGTGAAGAGTAGCCACGATGAGAAATGTCTCTTGAAGGCTTTATTGCGTATAAGCGCAGAGAGTTCTGCAACGATGTAAATTGCCCCGTGCAAATAGAACTAAACCGTGAAACCGAAAAGTCAGAAAAGTATGAGCAGATAAGGAAGACTTGTAGCACCGGTTGCGTGTTCACGACGTGGCAGTTTCACCACTGGCTCATAGAGAAAGGCTACATTATCATCGCTAGCTTGAAACTAGAAAACAAAGCCAGCCTTTTTGCATCCGTGGATCAGGATTTGCTGAAGTGGATTGACGAGCAAGTTCAGAGCGGAAAGTACCGCGACAGAAGCCACTTGATCGAAAGCGTCTTAGCTGAGTACAAGGTGAAGAAGGTTAAATGATGTAAGCTTCCGTGATGTACCTTCGCATAACCCACTGAATCTGGAAGTAATGCGCAATCCTAGCAATCGAGTTCTTCATCAAGGTTATCCACGCGTCCCTCCGACCATAAAAAGTTGGAACAATCAAATATTCCAGTTTGCTGTACAAATCACGAAGCTCGACCTCTCTTCTTTCCTCGTCAGTTACAAACTCTTTCGGATGTGGACCAATCGACCAACCCGTAACTCCCTCAGAGCACCCTTCAACCCACCAACCATCCAGCACGCTAAAGTTTATTACGCCGTTGTGAGCCGCTTTCATCCCGCTTGTCCCAGAAGCCTCCATCGGCGGAACAGGAGTGTTAAGCCAAACATCAACTCCTGACGTAAGCTTACCCGCAATCTCCATGTCATAGTTTTCAAGATACACGATTTTAATCTGGTCTTTCAGCTTATCTGCGCAATCGTAAATCTCCCTTATCAACCGTTTACCGTCAGCGTCTCTTGGGTGCGCTTTCCCAGCGAACACCATCTGAATTCTCCCGCTCTTGTTCACCTCCAGCAACCTATGCAAGTCAGAGAAAATCAACGTTGACCTCTTGTACCCTGTGGCTCTTCTAGCAAAACCTATCGTCAAAACCTCAGGATCTAACTTCACACCCGTGCTTTTTTCAACAAACTCGATAAGACTCGTTTTCGCCTTAACGTGAGCAGCCCAAACCTCATGATTCGGGATTTCCAAAGCTCTAAAAAGCAGAATAGGCTCGTTTGCCCAGCTTGGGATGTACCTGTCAAAAAGCGACCTGAAAGATGGGCACGTCCAAGTGTAAGAGTGAACGCCGTTAGTAACCGACCTGATGTAGTGACCTGGAAACAGCTTCCTTGAATACTCCATATGAGCCTTGGAAACTCCATTCACGTACTTGCTCAAATTCAAAGCCAGATACGTCATATTCAAGTTATCCTGACCAGCATACTGCTTCACAGTCGACATCAAGTATTCCATGCCCAGCACTTCTTCAACCATGTCATATGAGAACTGGTCAAACGCCGCCTCAATCGGAGTATGCGTAGTAAAAACACAAAGGTTCTGAACCTTTTCAGCATCCATACTGTTCTCTTTCAGCAACTCAAAAGTCAACAGCGCAGAATGACCCTCATTCATGTGATACTTTCTAACTTTAAAGCCTAATTCCTTGAGAAGTTTTACACCGCCTATCCCAAGCACAATCTCCTGCTTAAACCTGTACCGCTTGTCGCCGCCATAAAGATAATCCGTGATTCGTCTATCCTCTGCCGCATTACCCTCTACGTCAGTATCCAAAAAAAGTATCGGAACCATCCCTCCAGTGGGACTTTGATGCTCATACAGCCAAGCTTGAACTTTTACCTGTCGCCCTTCAATCGTCACTGTAGCCTTTTTAGGCATCAGGAACAAGGATTTAGACGGGTTCCACTCATCAGGTAACTCCTGTTGTTCTCCGCGTTCCGTAAGCTTCTGCCTGAAATACCCTTTCCTGCTCACCAACGTCAACGCCACCATCTGCAACTTCAAATCTGCACTGGCTTTCACAATGTCGCCTGCCAAAACACCTAGTCCGCCACTGTAAGTTGGGATGTCCTTGGTAATGCCTATTTCCATCGAAAAATACGCGATTTTAGGGTCTTCTATGAAGTGCTGCCTGCAATTTTTGCTGCAGAACCAATATTTTTTTCCTCCAAAAGTGTCATATGTTATTTGCATTCTTGTTAACGTATCACCTGGGTCTATTTGGGTTCCGCAGACAGGGCATCTTAATGAAGAAATCAGCTCCAAAAACACATCCATCCTGTAACCATAATTTTCAATTCACGAATATTCTAAACGGATTGATAAACTATTCGAAAGCGTGGTTGAGGATTTGCGGACAGAAAAAGGGGAACCAAGAAGGTTGTGCGGTGACATTTTAACTCACAGCTGGGTTCAAATTCCAGTGACTCACCGTAAAACGCGTTTGTCTACAATTTAGCGTTCTCAGTTAAGATTTGATGTTGCACTTGCCTTTTTTCAATTAAAATCAGAAAGGTTATTTAATTCTTAAACTAAAGAGGTTCCGCGGAGAAATAAACGATGGAGTGGGGAATGAAGAATAGGCTTTCACGCCTAATACAGGCAGACGGCAAAGCGCTCTTCTTGCCGATAGACCACGGATATTTTCAGGGACCGACACGCAAACTGGAAAAGCCAGGTGAAACCATAAAGCCGCTGTTGGCATATGCAGATGCGATAATGCTGACTCGAGGTGTGCTCAGAAACTGCGTAGACCCAGCCTTGGAAAAGCCGGTAATCTTGCGGGTTTCAGGCGGAACCAGCGTTGTAGGCGAAGACTTAGCTAACGAAGCCATAACAACATCCATCGAAGAAATTATCAGGCTTAACGCAAGCGCCGTCTCCATGTCCGTCTTCGTAGGCAGCAAGTATGAGCACCAAAGCTTGACGAATCTGGCAAAGCTTGTGGACGCATGCGAAGACTATGGGATACCCGTGATGGCTGTCACAGCGGTCGGCAGAGAACTTGAGAAACGTACAGCGCGCTACTTGGCATTGTGCTGTCGAATAGCCGCTGAACTAGGCGCTAGAGTAGTGAAAACCTATTACTGCGAAGAAAACTTCGAAAAGGTCGTTGAAGGCTGTCCAGTGCCAGTGGTAATGGCGGGAGGACCAAAAGGCGACACCCAACGCGAAGTATTTGACTTCGTCTATGACGGCATGCAGAAAGGCGCCATAGGCGTAAACCTCGGAAGAAACATTTGGCAGACAGAACACCCTGTAGCCGCAATACGCGCGATCAGAGCCATAATCCACGACAACTACACGCCCACAGAAGCTCAAAGCCTGTTTGAAAAAGTAAAAGCAGGAAAAGCCTAAACACACCCTCGTTTTTCTGGTGAACCCATATGCTTGCAGCCGTTTACTACAACAACAAAGACGTAAGGATACAAGAGATGCCTATGCCGGAAATAGCCGATGACGAATTACTAGTGAAAATCATGGCAAGCGGCATATGTGGAAGCGACGTCACAGAATGGTACAGAGTGCCAAAGGCTCCGAGAATTCTAGGTCACGAAGCTACAGGCGTAATTGAGAAGACAGGCAATAAAGTTGCACGGTACAAGGTGGGTGACCGAGTTTTCGTGTCCCATCACGTGCCGTGCAACAAGTGCCGCTACTGTATAAGGGGAAATCACACGGCGTGCGAGACTTTGCACACGACGAATTATTATCCAGGTGGTTTTGCGCAGTACATTCGTGTGCCGAGGATAAACGTTGAAAGCGGTGTTTACAAGTTGCCGGCTGGGATGTCTTTTGAGGAAGGGACTTTTATTGAGCCTTTGGCGTGTGTGGTTCGGGGTCAACGATTGGTTGCGGTTCAAAAGGAAGATGTGTTGCTGGTAATTGGAAGCGGTGTATCTGGGATATTGCATGTGCAGTTGGCAAAGTTCAAGGGCTTGAAGCGGGTTGTGGTGGCTGATATAAACCGGTACAGGTTGGAGTTAGCGAAGAAGTTCGGCGCGGACTACACGATAGATGCGAAAGGAAACTTGCCACAGAAATTGAAAGAAATTAACGGTGGAAGGTTAGCGGATAAGGTAGTGGTGTGCACAGGGGCAACACAGGCAGCGTTAACAGCGTTGGATTGCGTGGACAAGGGCGGAACGATTTTGTTTTTTGCAGTGCCAGAGCCTGCGGTGAAGGTTCCAGTGCCTATAAACCAGTTTTGGAGAAACGAAATCACCATAAAAACTTCTTATGGTGCAGCGCCAAACGATTTAGCACGATCCTTAGCTATTTTAGCTGAAGGAAAAATGAACGTTGAGAATATGATAACGCATAGGTTGAGCTTGCGGCAGGCTGCGGAAGGCTTCAGGTTGATGGTGGAAGCAGGAGAATCTCTGAAAGTGATACTTGAGCCCAATAGAGATTAGCGGCAAGACCCATACCGAACTGATGTGCTCGGCAAAACTTATACCCCCTCTATAAATAGAGTAGGTGCTGAGTGAATTTTGGTTTGACATTGAATTTAAAAGCCGTTAGTTTTAACTATAGATTTATGCGGCAAGCGTGGATTATGGAGTAGTGTTGTGTACGGTAGCTAAGAGTGTGGATGCTGAGGACCAACTGAACGTTACTGCCTTCCATACGTATGTCTATCTTGTTAAGGCTGGAAAGCCTGTTGGGCCAAGAGAGGTGATGCGTGGGGCGAACCTCACCAGTCCGAGTGTGGCTTACAGGAATTTGCAGAAGCTTATGGAGCTAGGCTTAGTGGTCAAAGATGAATATGGCAATTATGTTGTGAAGGAAAAGGTGGGTCTCAAAGGGCATGTGTGGCTGGGAAAAACTATTGTTCCACGATTTGTCGTTTTCGGGTTTATTTTCGTGGGTGTTCTAATTGCCGAGTTGGCGATTCTGATTCCTCACCTGTTTTTCGCAACCTCAGTTGAAGGCTCCTTCTGGCTTCTAACCATAATAACTGTGGTCGCAGCGGCAATTTTCCTGTTCGAAGGATCACGCTACAGGCAGATAGGCGAATAGCGATTCCGAACCCTCGGCATTTCTTTGCTTTGCGCTTTGAGGATAACAATGTGGTTTTTTGTGTGCTTCATTAAAGGCAGGGTGTAAGTGCTGCGAAAGGTTCTTAAGCGATTGGGCATTCTTCTAAACGGCAAGAAAAACGCCGTAGGCGATGCCTAGGTTTAAGTATTAGCTTGTTTCCTTTAAGGGGAAAGGGCTGTATCAACTAAAAAAGTTAAAATAGTTGGATGAAGAGGTGAAAAAGTATGGAAAACGTTTACGCCGCGATGCTCCTCCATAAGGCAGGAAAAGAAATAAACGAGGAAAACGTGACAAGCGTTTTGACAGCGGCAGGAATAACCGTTGACGCAGTACAAGTAAAAGCTCTAGTAGCTTCTTTAAGCGAAGTCAATATCGACGAGGCAATCAAGGCTGCGCCGACAATGATGGCCGCCGCGCCAGCAGCACCGGCAGCAGCTGCGCCAGCCGGAGAGGAAAAGCCGAAAGAAGAAGACAAGAAGAAGAAAGCTGAAGAAGAAAAAGCGAAAGAGGACGCAGCGCTAGAAGGTTTAGGCGCCCTATTCGGGTAAAACGCCGTTTCCTATTTTTTGGTTTATTTCCCTATCTTGCGGTTTTTGTTTTCTTTCACTCAACATTTTCCAAGCCACTACAGGTAGCCATCCTATAATAATCATTAAGGTGCCTGGAAAGCCGCCTATTTCTCGCTGTAGCAACGGTTCAAGCAAACCCAATATTTCGGGTAGGAAAGCTTCGAAGATAGCGAAAGAAATTGTCATGGCTATCACCGCCGTGTAAGCTGCTTTTTTCCCGAACTTCTTAAACGTTTGAAGGGCGAGAATTCCAGCGAAAAAGAAGTCGCCAAGCCCAAGACCCCTAGGGGCAAAGCCAAAGAAGCTTGCGTAGCCTTCTTGTGCAGCAATGAGCGGAACATTTGGCAGGTGAACAAGTACGGGAAGCCCTAACCCAGTGAATTGTTGTGCCGTTGTAACCATGGTGCCTGTGACTAACACTAGAATTACATCCACTATTGTTAGGAGCACTGCAAAAACTAACGTGGTTTTCCATGTAAACAAAGACCCAAGATAAAGAATTATTAACACAGCAAATGTCAAGGCAAAAACATCCAATAGAACTGGATACCATACAGGTGCTCCATCATAAGCCACGTTAAAGAAAACGAACAGTAGCACGAATAAAGCGGGTGGCTGAACCGCGACGTACCATCTTTCTTGCTGCTCCGCCTTTTTCATGTCAAATACTATTGAAGCTAGGGCAAACGCTGCCAAGCCATAAAATGCCAACGCCCTGTAAAGCGCTAAGCCGTCGGCAAAAGGCTCCAGCATCCCAATCGTTCCGGCAAGCAAACTAGCAATAGCAAACCCCAAAGAGAACAGTTGCGCCCTTCTGCGTTTCATGCCTGAAAAAAGATACGAAAATACAAAAAGAAGCATTGAATACGCGAAAATAAAGACTATCAGGATAATATTTTGAAAAATCTGGCCGGGATCCAATATAGAAACGTAGCCGATAACGGAAACCGCCACGACAATCATCACCACAAGCATGACAACGTCTCGTGTGCGAAGTTCCCTTTCTTCAAAAGTTGTTTTCAACTTTCCTTCGGTTCGCTTGTTCAAAAGTAAAGCGGCAGCTGCGACGGCTAATAACGCAAGGGGCATTGCAATGTCAAGGGACGCCATGAACAGCACATATCTAAACGGGCATTTATTTCTTTATCCTAAATCCCATTAAATTGCATTAGCTCAGCAAGCGTTACCAGCCAAACTGCACGTTCAAGACGGCTAACGACGCGAGAAGCGCTTCTTCGGTTCTAACAGTCTCTGTTCCCTGCCCAGGAACCATGTTCACCACAAAATCCGCAACATCATTCAGGTCTACGCCTTCATCCCCGACGATTTCATGCAATCCACGAGTCGGCGCACCAAACGCCACAAGCGTGAAATTTGCCTTCTTCCACTTCTCAGCTATTTTTCCAACTACGTCCATAAATTTAGCGCCGATTTTGGAAGTAGCTATAATTAAATCGAAATTTCCGTTTTCCACAAGCTTTCCAAACGAACGGTTTTCCGCTGTAACTCTGTATCCCCAATAGCAAGGAATTTGGTCTTTGTTTACTGTTTGAACCTCAACGCGTTCACCGGCTTTAACCATCTGCAACGTCAAACGCTTACCCAAAGCCCAACTAATTTCTCGCATAAGCGCAGGACGTTCAACCCCGATGTCCACAAGCACACCCTCTTTAGTTCTGGATGCGGTCACACCTTCACGGTACTCGCCAACCTTCAGATTCTTGGCTTTCCTGTTTAGTGGGTGATGTGGAGTTCGCAGCGGCGGCAATATCCCCGCGTACTGCAATC
>Ga0209427_10004574_pt1 | contig 15981 bp, 13 predicted proteins | sample DeeMarSWOR136_30_FD_187465 | JGI IMG/M metagenome (GOLD analysis project Ga0209427, IMG submission 187465) | Marine sediment microbial communities from White Oak River estuary, North Carolina - WOR-1-36_30 (SPAdes) (version 2) | ecosystem: Environmental > Aquatic > Marine > Intertidal zone >...
ATATGATGCAAATAGAACACCGATATATAAAAATGACTTTATGCCTGTTACCATATGTGGTGCATGACTCATGGAAAGAAGAAGCGAACCGACGAATATCATCATTGGTACATTAAGTCCGCATTTGAACTTATAATGGAGATTCCCCAGAATAAGCCCACTCGAAATCGATGCCAATAGTGCAATGAGAATAACCCATTGATGTGTATATAAATTCGTAAATCCAATATCGACTGATGGGCTAAAAATCGTTGAAATGATCGCAACAACATAAATTCCAATGATTGGCTTGGTAAACATAACTATGAACGAAACTATAGCAACAAGACCGATCAAACCGAGCTTAAACTCAGGATCAATAGCGCCCTGCCCACAACCAGTAACAAGCAGAAGAGGAACAATCAGCAGTATCAATCTATGAGATAAATTGAGGTTAAAGAGGTGTGTTATTTTCACGGAATTGAGAACGGTTTGTTATAAAACATTTATTTGTTAAGGGCTGACATTAGAGCTTCATTGAGAATATCGACTGCTTTCAGATAGTTACCTTTCCCTTGATAATAACATATCTTATCGTACATTGACTTTGAAAGATTCTCATTCTTTTCCACAATTTTACGATATTCATCTATAGCCTCATCGACCCTACGGGCATCCAAGAGAGTTTTAACTAATTTGACATGGTAATTGATATTTTCGGGATCGAGTCTAACGAGCTCTCGCAATTCACGCACTGCGTCATCGAACCGATTCAACCGCATAAATGCATAGCTCAACGATAGATATATTCTTTCATCTTGAGGGTTCAACACTTTCTGTTTTTGCCACCACGTGATAGCATTTTTAAAATCGTTCATTCTGGAAAGGACATCAGCGAACTCGCCATAAAGAATTGAATTGGATGGTTCAAGCTTAATAGCCATCATATATTCATTTTTCGCCTCCTTCCACATTCCCCTGTTATATAAAAAGCGAGCGAACATGGCATGATCTCTTGAGATATCTCGAATAACAGCCTCTAAGTCTGTGTACCGCTTTGTTACAGAAAAAATATTTTCTAGAATTTTGATCAAATAGTCTTCATCAACGTCGAGCAATTTGCTAAAAAAGAATTGATAATTATCCTTTGAGAGGGTCACATACTTTCCATAATGTGCTAAGCCCCTATCCGTATTCTGATCTGTGTTTTTTAATCGATGGTATTCATTTAAGTAATAAATCCCAATGGAGTAGAGATGACGTACGTCAGTAGAGTTCAACATGATAGTTCGATCGAAGGAATTTTGAATTATCTTCCAATAGAAAAAAGGAGGATAGCCCAGGGATCCATAACTTATACCGAGATGAAGGTGATAGTCGCCACTCGAAGGTCTAAGATCAATAGCTTTGCGGAATTCATATATGGACTCTCTGAGCCATCTACTTTTCTCGTTTGTCTTCGTAGCTTTCACTAATCCCTTACGTAAAAACACCCTACCCAGAGAAAAGTGAAAGGAAGGATTTTTTTTATCAATAAGAATACAATTTTCCAAATATCTTATGATTTCATTCGGATCTCTTCCTTGTTTATGGGCCATTCGATAGTAGAAATCGGCAACAAGCTGTTTTCCCGCTATAAATAAAAAGAGCACCAAGATAAGAAAGATTGGAATTATTTGGACTCTCTTCCTCATGATATTACGATTTGTGAATTTTGCCCCTGGGGATACTCAGTATATCCTTTTCGGCTAATACGGGCCCCAGCTATGGCCAAGCCCATGAGCATACCAAGAAGTTGTGCATTAGAGGGGATATGCATGTTGAAATCCCAAAAACTATGAATCACGATGGCTACCATGCCCGTTAAACAACCATAAAAAGAAATGTAATATACACCGCTTCTTTCCCTGGTATCATGTCTTGGGTACACTGACCCTATTTGCCGAAACAGACTTAGCATAAACCATAAGAAGATACCAAAACCTAAAAACCCCACCTCGCAGAGAAGTTGCAAATAATCGTTTTCCAAATACAGATAATGATACTGAAGCCCAATAGTCTTATATTTGGGAAAAATAGCAGGGAATGTTTCTAATCCTACCCCTAATAGTGGGAAATCCTTCATTAATCCAAACGTGTCTTTCCAGTTTTGAAATCGATACTGGATGTCATAATCCCCGGAAAGGTCCTGGATTGAACTGAATTCTTCAATCAACGGGCTTATCCCCATCCAGAGTAAAAATGAAACAATACTAATTAAAAAAACAACGAGGAGAGTAATATTTCTGACCCCCTTTTCTTTCTTAATCATCATTGCGAGTAGGAAAACCATTGAGCCTAAAAAACTAACAATCCCCCCCCTTGAAGACGAGAGAAACAATGTTCCTACTATTAAAATGGTGAAAAAAAGAAATAGTACGAGCTTACACCCTTCTTCGTTTCCTATTGTGATGAAAAAATCCCGAATACCCCTTTGATTTTTTGTCAAATGCCTCCATTTAGCCATGAATAGCCCGATCGAAAGGGGAATAATCATCTCAACATAACCCGCAAAATGATTTGGGTTAACAAAGGGACCGAAAAAAGAAGCATCCCTCTTAAAAAGCGGTTCCCAAAACCAATATATTTTTGGAGCTTCTGCAACCTTTTGTGCTATGCCCAGAAGCACCACAAGAATTCCGCTAAAAACAATGACGGCGCTCATACGCATTAGTTTCCGTTTTGAATCAACGTAATTGATGATGAGAAGGAAGACCCCTAAATAGCTGATAATTTTTAATAACTCAGTCCGTGTAGCATAAGGGTCAACTGAAATCGTTCTCCAGTTACCCTCTTTACCCTCAACAGTCTTGCCTCTGACCTCTAACCTTTGACCTATAGGTTGTGTACCTTCAATTATCTGCCTTTCACCTCCATTTTCCTTCATTTTCCGGGGATATCCATCAAGGGTCTGTGAATAGAGCTCATGTGTCTTGGGGGAGAGAAGTTTAATCGCCGAGGGAGGAAGTGGCATTATCTGAAAGAGAATTAAAGCCAGAAATACAATGATGGGGGAAAAGAGCGGAAAAAAGATCTTTCTTTCCTGAATTAGTCCCTTCTTCAGAATCAGGATTATGAGCATTGAATAGACAATAATCTCCATTATGCTAAAGGCCCACACATAAACACTTCCAAAGGCCAAGGGAGTAAAAAGAATGAGAAAGATGAGCCCTGATTCGATGATCTTATCCGTCGTAGATCTCAATTTTTTCTTGATTATCGTGGAGGGATTCTTTAAATCTGAGGATTGGACTTAATTACGATTAAGGTTAACTTATCAATCAGCTTGCCGTCATCCAGATTCCCATGATAATGAAGACAAACCCTATTATCTGGATTGTTGTAATGGACTCTTTAAAAAAAGCCCAGGAGGCTAAAATAACAACGAGAAAAACCATGCTCGTCATTATGGGATACACAATACTGAGATTGAGCTTTGAGAGGACATACAAATAACATATTAATGCAAAAACAAAACAAATAATCCCCAAGGGAACGGCTGGCTGAGCAATGGATTTAAAGATCATACAAAAAATATTTGAATCATTGTTAACTCTTAACATTCCCATTTTCATCAAGAGATTAGCTATGGCATTAAAAACAATAGCCAGGCCGAGCACTGCATACGTATTCATCAATATAATCCTTTAAAGCTATTTTTATTTATCTAATTAAACTCATTTATAGCCTTCGAAAAGAGCTCCCCATCCTGTTTTCATTGCCTTATTAACCCGGGTTTTACCTATGAATGGGTACCAGTACCAATCATGATAAGCTACGGAGGCGAAATAAAAAAAAGGAGTGATAATAGTCCTGAGAAGTAGTTTCTCAATGGGTTTTAAAGGACCCCAATAGATCAATTTTTGTCCAAGAGATGCAAGGGTGTTTTCATTCGCACTGAATCTAAACGTAACGTTGGAAATGTCTTCTCCCACGATCTCGATATCCCGCGGGTCTCCACATCCCAAGCCCGCCTCGTGTGCAAGTCTAATAAATCTGATGGACAATGGATCGAAGCCCATCATCTTCGCCGCAACTGCATCAATGGCCACTTGGTCGCCGCTGGCCAAAATATAATTCTTCACGTGGGGAACCATACACCTGGGCCCTGGGCCATCTCCGGCAAACGTTCCATCCATCACTGCGAAGACGCCTGAATGGATTTCCCTCTGGATGGTTAGTAGATCAACCAATGTCTCATGGATAACTGAATGAGTCCAGTGCCTCTTCTCGTGAAGTAAGCCACCAAAGGCATTTTTCATTGCCCCCGTTATCGTTGTAAAAACATGGGTCTTCATCGTGGGAAGATGTATTATGTTTTCCCTTATCATCCGCTTGGGGATCTTGATCCCATCGGGAAAGATTTCCGGGAGAATGAGCATTTTTCCCTTGGGTTCATAAGTAATCCATTCTTCATTCTCATAAAGATGAACGTTTCTGAGTCCATATCTTTCTATGATAGACTTGTGTTTGTTAGCTATCTCTCCTTTTTTCGCGCTGACTACAACGGTTCGATTATGGCAGGCATGAATAAGGTCTTTCGTGTAACCATCGGCTAACAGGGTTTTAATAACCCCTTCCAATTGCCAGGGGGTGGTGGAACAGGCAGGATAGAAGTGGTGCCATGAGATATTGATCTTTAAAGCTGTATCCTTTCCCCTTGGCAAATATTTTTGATAATTCGCCAGGTGTAAAAGTCTTTCATAATCATTGAGCACCGTCTCAGGGGTCGTTTTTAATACTGCTACTCGGCTTGCCATATGTAATATATTATCTATCTTGTTTTGCAAAATTGATTAACAATGGGTATGCTACTTTCTCTATTCTTACTTCTTTATATCCGAGCTTCTCCAGTCTATCTTTACTAAGTCCATATGGAAGACCATAGATCGCCGTAGGGCGCTGTGATAATATGTATTCTGCTATTTCTTTCTTCGCATTCCCTCTATTTTCTGGTACAGCTTCGTTACCAAACTTGATAGAAGTAATTGGAATTTTATGCCTTTTTTTAATAAGGGCTATTGTTCTATCCGTTAGCCCCCAGGTATCAATAATGACCCCGGGGAAAAAATAACCAGGAATTCCAGGCTCCCCAATGGCCAAAGAGGTATTCCCTAAATTCTTCTTGATTAAATATTCGGCAATAGCGCGATAATCTTTGCCATAAGGCCACTTGTAACTTTTATGAAAATCTCTTGAGAAATAACTTAAAAAATGAATCGTTGCCAATATGAATGGGATCATGATTAACATTAAATGAAATTTAGGCTGAATATGACCTGAAAATCTATTGAAGAGAGTCCTTGTCGACAACACCCCCAATAGAACAATCAAGGGCATCAAAGCAGTTGCATAACGATGTCCCTTCATACAATCTCCTCTTACACTCACAATAAAGCCACCATAAATTAAAATGAATAGAATGAGAAACTTCTCCGTGCCCGAAAAACTTAATCTAAGTATCCAAACAAACAAAACCGGGATAATAAATAATGAAATATTATTTACCGTTGTAAAATCGACCATATAGCTCACACCTCCCTGTAATAACCTCCAGAATCCCGTACTCCCTTTAACAATAACAGTGTTAGGGAGGAAACTTTCATAATAACCTGTGCGCCAAATATGATATGATGCTACTAATGCTATGCCTAATAGTACTGGTAAGATTATTCTACGCCAAGAACTTGCTCTTTTGTAATTAAATGATACACATAAAATGAGAATTGTGGTAAAAATAATTCCGTCAAATCTCGTTAAAGAAGGTAACGCTATACTAACCCCTTTTACTAGCGACACGAGGAATGATTCGTTCTTCATTGTTACAATCCAAACGGCAAAAACTAACGAAAACATAAAAAGCGGAGTTTCAAGAGTTCCAGATGCCCAATATAAAATAGAGGGGAAACTCAATATGAGAAGGGATAGTCCGAATGTTTCAATCCAAAAATAAATAGGAGTATTGTTCTTATCCCTTCTCAGGATTAATATACAGAACAAGACCGATAATAGAGTAAAAATAACTCCTACCCATTTGGCAAATATGGGTATGTCAAATCCCAGTTTTGAAGCGATCCCTAGTAAAATAACCCAAAGAAAATTTGAATATCCTTCAACTCGTTCGCCTACATTAAATACCAGTCCATTCCCATCAATAAAATTTCGAGCGTAGCGAAAAGTTATATAAGCATCATCGACTTCTATCGTAGGTATTGATGATTGAAAAAGAATAAAACCAAATATTACAAGTAAAACTGCAACCTTTATGGCAAGAATCTTATTTCGCTCATCAAGGAATCTCGATCTTTTTCTCAAAGAGAATTCCATTCATCAGACCTGTCAATAAATTTTAATGCATATTAGCAAGGGAAAAACAGCTCTACCAGTAAAGGATTACAGTTATCATCAAAACAAAAATGCAGATGTTCAATATTATTGGTTTATCTTTTAGGATGATACTTTCTGGGTTTCCCCCTTCGTTCTTCTGATGGATGAGGTAGAGATAGCGAAAAATCCCAAATAAAACCAAGGGAATGGTGTATTTTAGATCGGTCGTCCCGAATTTTTGCGTCGTTTCTGTTGCCATAGTATAGAGCGCGTATGACATGAGGGTTGAAGCCGTAACTACAGCAATCATCTGATCGAGGAGATAAGGATTATACTCCTTGAGACTCTTCCTGTGATTGACTGCCTCTCCTTCCAGATTGATAAGCTCATGCCTCCTTTTACAAAAGCTTAAAAATAAGGCCAAAAGCATCGTACAAACGAGAAACCATGTCGACACGGGGACATCAAGAACCACCGCACCAGCAAGGACCCTCAAAACAAATCCTGCTGCGACGCAAAAGACGTCCAAGATGATGATGTGCTTCAACGAAAAGGTATATGCCAGTTGGAGGATGAAATAACTGAGAACGACTACGCCAAAAGAGACGTTGAGAATGAAGGAAAAAACCAAAACCGCAGTTCCTATGAAAATGAAAGCAAGGATTGCATTCGTGGGTTTTAGCTTTCCCGAGGCTAAGGGCCTTTGAGATTTCTTTGGATGGCATCTGTCCTTTTCAATATCGACGAGATCATTGAAGATATAAACGCTCCCACTCAGAAGTATGAAAAGAATAAAGGCCTCCAGAACTCTTAAGAAATTTTGTCCATAGAATAGATTTTGGGAGAAAATCAACGCTGCGAAAAGGACTATATTCTTAGTCCACTGTTTCGGCCGCATCGAGATAAGAATCTGCTTCAGGCCATTCTCACGAAGCTTAATTGCTAGAACACTTATTTGCTGAACAAATTCCATATATCTGCCTTATCAATTGTTGCATTAATCCATTGTTATCGAATACTAAAAATAGACCGCTTCACTCCGCTTATATTCTCCGTTGATGTAGTTAACATCTTTTAGCTTGTTTAAATCAGATTCCACCATCATCGCGATCAGCTCTTCAAAACTGACCCTAGGTTTCCAACACAATATCTTTTTTGCCTTCGATGCATCCCCTAACAATCGATTGACTTCTGCCGGCCTGATTAAATTTTTATCCATCACAATATGATCTTCCCAGTTCAACCCCACACAGGTGAAGGCAATTTGTAATAGCTTTCTCACCGTATGAGCCTTTCCTGTCGCAACCACATAATCGGTTGCCTCATCTTGCTGAAGCATTAACCACATCGCCTCCACGTATTCCTTCGCGTAACCCCAATCTCGCTGTGAATTCAAATTCCCCATTTTTAACTCTTTTTGAAGTCCTAATTTTATCTTGGCCACGCCGTGAGAGACCTTTCGGGTTACGAATTCCAACCCACGGCGTGGCGATTCGTGGTTGAAGAGGATGCCGGAACAAGCGAATATGCCATAGCTTTCACGATAATTCACGGTGATATAGTGCCCGTAGACTTTCGCCACACCGTAGGGACTCTTCGGATAAAAGGGAGTCTTCTCATTTTGTGGAACCTCTTGCACCGAACCAAACATCTCGCTGCTTGAAGCCTGATAAAGCTTTATCTTGGGATTCACTACCCGAATGGCCTCCAAAATCCTTGTTACACCTAAGGCAGTGAATTCCCCCGTCAGTACGGGCTGATTCCATGATGTGGGCACGAAACTTTGCGCACCGAGGTTATATACCTCATCGGGTTTTGCATATTGAATGGCTTCAATGAGGGAGTTTTGATCCAGCAGGTCCCCCTGAATCAATTCGAGTTTATTTCTAATATGTTCTATTCTCTCATAGTTTGGCGAGCTGCTTCGCCGCACAAGGCCAAATACCTTATAACCCTTTTCGAGAAGGAATTCGGATAAATACGATCCATCCTGCCCTGTAACACCAGTTATTAGTGCCCGTTTCTTCACCATATCATCACCTTTTAATTCCTCACTAATTTCCCCTCTGTATTTCGTTATACAATGATGCGATATAAAAGATTATAAAAAATGATGGATACTGATGATCGTCTACAATCGATTTGCAATGAGTGTGAGGGAGTAGCCAAGGTATTCACTAAATGGCCACCCAATCTCTGGTATACAAACCCAAGGCGGAATCTTAAAATGATCTCCTTTCCCGCGAAAACTCCCGTGAATCAATAGGTTTCGTAGGCCCCAGTATGATTTCCATAGGAAAAAGTTGTTCACCGAGTATGAAAAATCCGCTCCCCTGATCTGAACATCCGTGAGAGGAAGATGAACGCACAAACTGCGGAGTTCGGTCCTAGTGTAAGGTTTCTCGAAGCCAACTGACCACCAGCCCATTTTTTCAGCAATAAACTTCCAAAGGCGATAGAATGGGCATAAGGCGTTGGGAACATGGATTCCAATGATACCTCCTGAACGAACCAGCCAAGTGTGTTTAGCAATACTTTCTCGTCGTTGCTCACCATCGAAATGTTCAATAAGGCCAAATGATGCGGCTACGTCAAATTGCCCTTTCAGTCCAGCTGGCAGGTTGAATATATCTTCCTGGCGGCATGTCACCGCCAGCCCAAGGGCAGTTGCGAGCCTGGCAGCCCGATCTAGGGCTACCTCCGAAATATCCAATAAGACTACCTTGGCTCCCTGTAGGGCCAAAGCCAGTGAAGAACGACCCATGCCTGACCCCACTTCACAAACGCGTAACTTTGATAGATCCGGGTACTTCCAAATTATGTGGCGGATAAATGGATGGCTTAAGGGTTGTTTCCTGAGACTCTCAGCAAGAGTAACAATATTTTCTTGATCATTTAGCCAGTTCTGATCCCAGATCTTTTTAGACTTTTCCGTATCCATGATAGTGAAATGGCCTGTTCCCTTTCATACATAAACACCGCAAAGGCAGCATCCGAGCCCACGTTTGGATGCTCAAACCCAGTTTATCTGTGGCTATCTCCTGCGTTGTCAATGAAACAGGGTCTCTCGATCTCAAAAGGGAAGTCTTCTTAGAACTTAGGTTCGTTTTTGAGATCAATTTTTTGCCGCCATGCCGCATACCGCCGATACAAGGCATAGAATACCCTGAGCAACTGTAGCTGTTGGAGCATGCGTATTATCGCCGAGAATGTGCGATCCCTCCTGCTCTCGCCAAGCCGAGGCACGATGACGCTGAAGCTACCCCTAAGGTCAAGGCCAGTCTCTTCGTCCCAGCGGCGGAGATGCGGGACAGTGGATTTATCGAATGTGTAGTGATTTAGGTCTGTACCAAGCTTGCACTCTGATTCAAACTCCGGATTGTCATATCTGGTGTATACTCGCTTTTCAAGTTGAGTGAGAGAGCGGTGTGGGTAGTGCTTCATGACAAGCCGCCGTGAGCACTCCTTGGTGAGTCCCAAAGGGACACTAGCGTATATGCCGTAGTCTATGTATCTAGTGTTCTTGAAAAGCTTGATCGTGCCCGACGCATATAGGACATAATGCTTGCGGTCGCGCCAGCTTTCCTGCCGTCCGCTCTCCTTCGCTTCCCTGGCTTCATCCTTCGTGAGGAGGAAATTGATAATTTCGACACCGATGCAGTCAGCATCCTCTTCCTCCGCCACGGCTATGGCGTCGAAGGGGTCCTCGATGAGAAACTCATCGGCATCGAACATGTACCACCAATTGTTGGCCCCGAGCTCTTCCTTTTTAGTCTCCATAAACCTCAGGCGGTGGTGGTCACAGAAGACAAAATCCTTCGAAAATACAGGTATTACATTTTCGAGGTCAAGCCCCTTTACCATATCCCACGTGCGATCAGTACTCGCGTTGTCCACAACAAAGACCTTGTCACAAAACTGTGCGGCATGCGTAACTGAGTCGGCAATAATGTCATCCTCGTTCTTGACGAAACAAACACCGAAGATTTGGAGACAATCAGATCCTTTCATAGTGGGTCAATATAGACCATAGTGGGTGAATATAGAGACTTTCCAGACCATCCTCAGCGCGTAACATCCGAATCACAGGATGAGAGTTCTCTCCCTCTTCCATTAACTGGGGGAAATTAATCTCCTTAGGGATATCCTGAAATAGTATGATAGGAAGCTTATTGAGCTTGTGTACGTAACGCTCTTTCTAGAGATGGGGGCCGAATTTCCCCTGCTTTTTTCTGACCTTCTGGAGGCCCGAAGACAATTGGATGAGGCCAGGGAACCATATATATGGTTGTTATCACCCTTCATTTTCTTAACTATCTATTGACGACTGACGACTCAACACCGTGCTCCAACTTTTTAATAGTAGCAACAACATTCACAACCCGATATTGAACTTCCGGTGATGATTTGAGATAAAGGGCTGCAAGTTTGTCTTCGACTGAAGCCCTCAAAATTCGTTCAATGACCTTAATGAGTTTCATCATGAGATAATTGTAACCCATATTTTTGCCGGGTCCCCAGAGCCAATAATCTAGGGCAAATAATCCTGGTTGTTCAATGATAAAGGATTTCTCTTTTATCAGAAAGCCAGTGTCGCGGACGAGATTTTGGAATTGCTCAAGGTCATACTCCCTGGCGAAGAAATTGTGCTCCTTTTCCCCTCTCTCATAGACTGCTCCATCTTGGTATACTCTATTTGGTGCTGTTTTAAGAGGGACTGAAAAAATGAGCTCTCCTCGAGAAATGAGAACCCGCCTAATTTCATTCAGAGCTAAGATATCCCCCCCGATGTCAGGAGCAACGTGCTCTAGAACGGAAATACTAATAGCTTTGTCAAAGTAATGAGAATCAAATTCCAAAGATCGAACATCTTGCTTATGGTAGCTTATATTGTCTATATCCAAACATTCAGCTATTTCTCTGGTTTGATCTAGTTCCCTATCAAGTATGTTGACATAGTAGAATTGTGTCTTGGGATATGAGTGTGCTAAATGCAGCGAAAACCACTGAGGACTACCTATATCAAGAACTCTCATACTCGGTTCCAGTGATACCTGTTCAAATGCCAAAACAAACTCAGCACATCGCATATAATCAACTGGCCTGATGATTCTCCCTAGAGCCTCTTTGTAAGCAGGGGAACTTGGTGCAAGAGATTCAGCCGCTTCAGAAGCCAGTTTCTTAATTGATGTAACAAATTGGATTGGGTTAATTGGCGAATTCATTTCAATTCTCTATAGGCACAATTATCCTAGCCGATCAATCAGGCCGAAATAGGTAACAAATAAAGAATATTAAGATTGCTTGAGCACTGTATTTCGGGAGAAGATCAATGCAACAAAGAGGATTGAACTTTTCATCCATTGTATCGGTCACATTGAAATGAGGATCTGCCTAAAGCTATTGGCATGAATTATTATGGCTATAACATATGTTTGGTAGAAGATTTCCATACATGTCCGTCACAATTACCGGAAAAACTATAAGCTGCCGCCGTCCAGGGTACCTGCGTACCCCACGGAAAAAATTTGTTTGCAATGTTTTGAGTTCACCGAGTTGCTGTTCTTATAATGCTGTGAACTCACCCTGGACCAACAACTGGCCCTACATCCAGACCTTTTCCACTTGAGAGTAGTGAAGCTGAACGCTGGTCTGGTATCCAATCAGGCTCAAAAGAACCCGGATACGGCCTTCTTTTGACATCCACCGATCGAAGATACCTATAAGATCCCTCAAGGGGCCCTCTTTGATTTTGACTGTGTCATGAGGGTTCAGGTCGTAAGCCCGCTTGACCACGCAATCATCGTCAATCCTATTCTTTATCTCACTTACGACTATATCGCTGATGGGTACCGGCTCTCTTCCCCTGCCTACGACCTTATTGACGCCCCTTGCCCACTTCACCTTGGGATAATCCTGCTCGAGAATAAATCGAGCGAAGATGTAATTAGGGAAAAGGGGCTTTAGTGCCACCGTTGATTTGCCCCCCTTCGAGCAATATGTCTCCATAAGAGGATTTAACGTCTCAATCCCTTCCCTCTCCAAATGGAACTGAGCTCTCCCTTCATTTCTGGGCTTTGTCTGTACCACATACCAGCAATTCTCGCTAAACCAGGTCATTATGCGTTCTCCCCGTTCGATTGACGTCGGATTTGAACTTTTTTCATAGCCTCTGACATTTTTTCCGCTTTCTGAACCAAGTGATGATTCCTATTAATCTACCTTATAATTCTTTAAAATGATGTCATCTCCATCGATTCCGTTCAAAATTCGATCATATTTATTAAATAAATCTTCCAATGCTTCTCTTACAAACGCTGCCTTTGATATTCTCGTTTTTTTGGATAATATCGACAATTTCTCGTGGGTCTCCGGATACAGGAAAAACCCCGTGGCTTTCTGTCTCTCCCCGCCCATCCTCGGTCTTCCGCGATTTTTCTTGTTTTTATTGCTGTTTACCATTACGAATTTCCTGTTATATTTCGTTACGTTATTAGAGGATATAGGCAACTATGAGATGTTAAATAATGAAATAATTTACGTAACTTACATTCATCATAAAAATAATAGGGGCGGTCGAACCTCCTGATAATACTGCCGGAGATTCATTCCCGCCCCCGAGAATTACCTGCATTTATCTACAATTTCGATGCCAACCAGGTGATCTAAGGCGTGAATTGACGTTATAAGCTGTAAAAATAAAAAGGGTTTTTTAGCCGAAGTTCGTCTTGAGGGGTTCTCCCTATGATGGATTTTCTGAGGAAGGAAACACGACAAATCTTAATACAAGAGGTTTCGGTCCAGGCTTCGGTACTGAATGGCCTCGGAGACATGGGCCGAGCTGATCTCCTCCTCACCCGCCAAATCTGCTATGGTCCGACCCACCTTCAAAATCCGTGTATATGCTCGGGCGCTTAAGCCCAATTTGTCGATGGCCATCTCCAGAAGCCTCTGGCTTGCATCGTCAATTGAACAGAATTTTTTAATGTGACGATTGGTCATCTGGGCGTTGCAATGGATCTTGGATCCTCTGAACCTCTGCGATTGGATTTTACGAGCCCCATTGATCCGTTCCTTTAATACCTTTGACGGTTCGCCGGAATCTTGAGCCGTTAAATCCTTGTACTTAACGGCGGGTACCTCGATATGAATATCGATTCGGTCCATTAGGGGGCCGGAGATCTTCGAACGATACCGTTGGATTTGAGGGATGGTACAGGTGCACTCATGAGTGGAATCCCCATAATACCCGCATGGGCACGGATTCATGGCGGCCACAAGCATAAAATCGGCAGGATAGGTTAATGATGTAGCCGCACGAGCAATGGTCACTTTCCCGTCTTCTATGGGTTGACGCATCATTTCAAGCAGGTTCTTCTTGAACTCCGGGAGCTCGTCCAAGAATAGGACTCCATTATGGGCTAGGCTCACCTCTCCGGGCTTCGGAATCCCTCCTCCCCCGATAAGCCCTGCGTCCGAAACGGTATGGTGGGGGGACCGAAAGGGTCGTTGGACCACCAGGGCGCTATCGCTTGGGAGGAGCCCCACAACGCTGTGGATTTTCGTTGTCTCTAGGCTCTCCTCGAAATTCATGTCCGGCAAAATACTTGGAACCCTTCTCGCCAACATGGTCTTACCGGAACCGGGGGGACCGATCATGATCACATTGTGGCCACCTGCTACAGCCACCTCAATGCATCGCTTGACGTGTTCCTGCCCTTTCACCTCATTGAAGTCGACGGGATAGCTCACCTCTTCCGCGAAAATCTCCTCGAGATCGACTTTTGTAGGCTGAATCTGTCGGTCCCCATTTAACAGATCCAACACCTCGAACAGATTGGTAACGGCGAGTACCTCGATACCCTTAACGACCGCGGCCTCTTTCGAGTTTCCCTCAGGGATGATTACCCCGCGAAGGCCTGAATCCCTGGCAGCAACCGAAATGGGAAGGGTCCCCCGAATGGGTTTTACCTGGCCATAGAGGGAGAGCTCGCCCAGGATGAAAAACTCTTCTAATTTCTCCTTGCTCACGAGCTCCATAGCCGCTAAGATCCCCACGGCTATGGGAAGGTCGAAGGCCGCACCCTCCTTCCGAATATCCGCCGGGGCCAGGTTGACGGTGATCCGCCGGGAGGGAAATTCATAGCCGCAGTTTTTGATGGCCGCCTTGACCCGATCCTTGCTCTCCTTGACCGCCCCATCGGGAAGCCCCACGGTGGAAAATGCCGGTAGCCCCGTGGCGATATCAACCTCCACCTCTACGGTATAGGCATCAATGCCGAAAACAGCGCTGCTTAAGACCTTGGCGAGCACGCGTCACCTCTGACAAAATCAGGGATCACTACCTATTAGCTGACAATTGAAATCGAAACAAGGAAATGAAGCTATCGTAACAGTTTTTCTTTTGGGGGACAAGAATGAATTTTCTCCAAAGGAGTAATCCATCTCCAGTCGATCACGGATCTGGGGAACCTAGCAGGTTTCAGATTATACTCAATGTCCTCCAGGGCATTAACTGTAAACGCCGTATTCTTTTGTAATATCAAACATGGCCCTGACGTTTTCGGGCCTCGCATCATCCAACGCGGTCGAAGGGGACATGACAAAACCGCCTCCCTTTCCCACTACATCGATGAGTTTCCTACAGTAGTCCTTTACATCGTCAGGGCTTCCCCCAATGAGTAGGGAAAGCGGCACATTACCCTGCAGGCAGACTACATCACCCAGGACTTCCTTGGCCTTGAACATGTCCGTTCTCTCAAACATGTACAGGGCTTTTGCCGGGGGGATATCGCCGATTAGCTCCAGGCGAGAACCACAATCTCCTTCCCACAGGACCATGGGAATGAGACCTTCCGCGATAAAGGTTTCGATTAACTTTTTCAGTGTGGGCCAGTAGAAGATATTGAACTGGTCGGGAGACATGAAGGGGTCGAGACACTTATGGATGGGTATGAAGACGCCCGGTTTACCGATCTGTTTGGCATTCATGCCCATCCTGAGCATGATTGGATAAATCTTTTCAATCATGGCCAGGAGTTTGTCCGGGACCCGGATCATGTCCAGCATGGCTCCTTTGGTCCCCCTCAGGATATCGGAGATAAAGTCAAAGGGCGCCAATGCACCACTTCCCATGATGTTGGGAAATCCGAGTTCTACGAGCTTTTGGTTAAACATCATGGCTGTACCGAGCATTTCCTGAACAATTTTCCCGGTATTCACCATCGATTCTAAGGCCTTCTGCATCGCTGGTTCGCCGAAGGCGACGAACGTGCCTACGCTCACATAATCCACCACATTCTGTAATGGGGGAAGCTTCTCAAAGGGTTTTAGTGCATCAAAGACACGGGGCCAGACTTTTCTCATAACGAAGTCCGTGGGATCAAAAAGGTACTCGTCATACTCGGCCTCCGTCATAGTCTCCCTTTCTAGAAACTGGAATGAAGACATATCACCCAGGCCATGCCCGGGCCATACGAGACGGTTGTATCCTATAGACTCAAGTTGTGCCCCCATACAGGTGAACATGAAGGGGTTTTCTCCAAGGTCTGGCTGGAAGTCCTGAAGATAACGAAGGGTCGCCTCAACCGCCTTGTCCTGGTCGTACATCATCTCTTTACAGGTAAACCCGGCGTA